>Ga0114967_10000888_pt1 | contig 25156 bp, 25 predicted proteins | sample M_130628_MF_Meta_FD_92639 | JGI IMG/M metagenome (GOLD analysis project Ga0114967, IMG submission 92639) | Freshwater microbial communities from Lake Montjoie, Canada to study carbon cycling - M_130628_MF_MetaG | ecosystem: Environmental > Aquatic > Freshwater > Lake | place: Lake Montjoie...
ATTTATGACGGGTTTCGCATCATGCCCGTGCAGGGGCTGGTGCGGAACGCGCCATTGGAGGAGGTGCAGGCGGTGCTGGCCGAGAGCTTTCTGGGGCCGACCGATTATCGCAATATCTATGCGGTCACCATCGTCGATACCGGGCGGGACCTCGTGGTGTTTGACACCGGCAATGGCCCGCAGGCGCCGGGCGCCACGCTGGGGCGGCTGCTGGCCACCATGCCGGCGGCGGGGCTGGACCCGGCCAGGGTTTCCACCGTGGTGATCTCGCATTTCCATGGCGACCATATCAATGGGCTGATCACGGCCGAAGGCGGCGCGGCCTTCGCCAATGCCGAGGTGGTGGTGCCAGCGCGCGAATGGGCATGGTGGACGGAGGCCGGCAATGAAACCCGCAGCCCGCCCGGCCAGCGGCCCAATTTCGCCAATACCGCCCGGCGCTTTGCCCCCTATCGAGGCAAAATTCGCCAATTGAGCGATGGCGCCGAGGCGGTGCCCGGCATTCGCATGCATGCAGCCGAAGGGCATTCGCCCGGCCACACCATTTGGCATATCGCCGATGGTGCGGCGGAATTGGTGTATCTGGCCGATATCACCCATCGGCCGGAATTGATCGCGCGGCGGCCGGATTACGAAACCCTGTTCGATTTTGATGGCGCTGCCGGGGCGGCCACGCGCCGGCGGGTGCTGGACCGGATGGCTGCGGATAGGGTGCGGGTGACGGGGTTTCACTTCCCCTTCCCGGCCACGGGTTTCATCCTGCGTGAGGCGCAGGGCTTTCGGTTTGTGCCGGCGGATTGGGGCTGAATTCAGTGCTCCCGCAGCGTCAGGCTTAGGCCTATTCCGGCTTAAAGCCGGAATTGCGGATGATGGGGCCCCACATATCCCGCTCGGCCCTGATCTGCGCGGCAAAGGCTGCGGGGCTGGCGGAGACCGTGGGGTCGAATTCCAGCCGGCCCAGCGCCTCGACCATATCGGGCCGCGCCGCCACCTGGCGGATGGCATCGAAGAGGCCCTGGACAATGGGGGCTGGCGTGCCGGCGGGCAGCAGCGCGCCGAACCATTCCTCCTGGCTCAGCGCCGGATAGCCGAGTTCGGCGAAGGTCGGCACATCGGGGTAGCGCTGCACGCGCTGTGCCGAGGAGACCGCCAGCATCCGAACGCCCTGGCCATGATGCGGCGAGACATCGCCCAACACGCCGACAAACATGTTCAGCCGATTGCCGATCACGTCCTGGATCGCCGGCACTGCGCCGCGATAGGGCACATGCGTCATCCGCACGCCAATCGCCTCGGCCAGCATCAGCCCCATGAAATGCGGCGTGGCGCCGGCTGCCGGTGAGGCAAAGGGGATCTCGCCCTGCTGCGCCCGGGCCCAGGCCACGAAACCGGCCAGATCGCGCGCCGGATGCGCCATGGGCACGATCAGCGCGAAGGGAAAGGAACAGACGGTGGAGACCGGGATAAGGTCGGTCAGCGCGTCATAGCGGACTTCGCGCGGGAAGATATGCGGCTGGAGGGTGAGCATGGAAGCCGGCGTCTGCAGATAGGCGGTGCCGTCCTTATCGGCATCGCGCACATGCTCAACAGCGATGCGCCCGGCGGCGCCCACACGGCCATCGACGATCATATTGGGCGCGAAAACCCCGCGCAGACGCTCGGCATAGAGCCGGGCCACCACATCTGAACTGCCACCGGCGGGAAAGCCGATGACCACGCGGCCATTGCGGCTGATGGTCTGGGCCCGCGCGGGAGCGGGAATGCCAGCGGCCAGAATTGCACCACCCAGAAGGGTTCGACGATAGATTGCAGCCATGTTTCTCTCCCTGAATGGCGACGTGCCCTTGCAGCCGGGCGCTTGGAGGGTAACCTGACACCAACAGAAAGAGGAAACCAGCCATGGCACGCGTCGGCATCATCGTCGAATTTCAGATGGAGGAGGCCAATCATGCTGCCTTCACCGCGATCATTTCCGAGCACGCCCGCATGACCAAGGCGGAGGAGCCGGGTTGCCAGCAATTCGATGTGCTGCAGCCGATGAAGAAGGGTGAGCCGGATCGCAGCCGGGTGATGCTGGTCGAGGTTTATGCCGATGACGCCGCCTTCAAGGTTCATGGCGAAAACCCGCGTCTGGCGCGGGTGCGTGATGCCTATGCGAGCCTGATCACCGGCCGCACGCTCAGCCTTTGCAGCATGTGATGCGGGGGTTTGAAGGCGCCATCGACGCCGATCTGCACCCCATGGTGCCGGGGCTCGATGCGCTGCGACCGCATCTTGAACCCTTCTGGGCCGATAGCATCGACCAGCGCGGTCTGGAGGGGTTTGAGAGCCAATCCTACCCGCCCACTGCGCCGCGCACGGTGCGCGCCGATTGGCGCCCGCAAGGCCGCTTCCCGGGCCTGGCCGAGATGCAGGCTTGGCTGGATCAGACGGGTGCGGCCATTGGCATTCTCAACCCGATCTACGGCGTGCAGTTGATCTTCAACCCCGATATGAACCGCGCCTTTACCGCAGGTCTCAACAATTGGGTCCGGGCGGAATGGCTGGAGCGCGACACCCGCCTGCGCGCCTCCATCGTGCTGCCCAATGAGACCGAGCATGCGGTGGCGGAGATTGAACGCCTGGCACCTGACCGACGCTTCGTTCAGGCCATGCGCCTGGTGATGGGCGAGATTCCGCATGGGCGGCGTACCCATTGGCCGATTTATGCGGCGCTGGAGAAGCATGGGCTGCCGCTCTGCCTGCATGCCGGCAGCGCCTATCGTCACCCTGTTACCTCGCTGGGCTGGGTCTCCTGGTATATGGAGGATGTGGCCGCCCAGCAGCAGGCATTTCAAAGTGCTGTGGCCTCGCTGATCACCGAGGGGGTGTTTGTGCAATTCCCCGGGCTGCGCGTGGTGCTGGCCGAGAGTGGGGTGAGTTGGTTGCCGGCTTTTCTCTGGCGGATGAGCAAGGGCTGGAAGGGGGTGCGATTTGAAATCCCCTGGCAGGCCGAGCCGCCGGCCGAGACGGTGCGTCGGCATATTCGCCTCACCGCCCAGCCCTTTGATGCGCCCGATGAGGCGGCGGCGCAGCTGCTGGGCCATCTCGGCAGCCAGGAGTTGATGTTGTGGGCCAGTGATTTCCCGCATTGGAATTATGACGGGCTGCCCAGCCTGCCGCCGGGGGTTGATCGCGAAAAATTCCTCCGCGGCAATGCTGCGGCGTTGTACCATCGTCTCGAAAGGGTGCCGGCATGAACATGATGCTCGCCAATGCGAAGCCCGCCTCGGCCACGCTGGGGCTATGCGACGTGGATATTCATCCGCGCGCGCAATCCCGCCATGCCTTTGACCCTTGGCTCTCGGCCGAGATGCGGCACCGGATGCACACTTATGGGCTGCGGCCGCGGCATGGCTATGTGCGCGGCACGCCCTTCCCGAAATCTCAGCCGCTGGCCAGCCGGCGGGATGCCTGGACGCCGCAGGGTGGTAGCCCGGCCAGTGACCTTGCTTTCTTCCGCGAGCAGCATCTTGACCATTACGGCATTGATGTGGGCCTGTTGAACCCGCTGCAACCCTCGGGCCAGGGGGATACCAATGACGGCTTCTCGGCCGCGATGGCGCATGCGGTGAATGAGTGGCAATTGGCGGAATGGGTGGTGCCGGAGCCGCGGCTGCGCGCCTCCATTGTGGTGCCCTACGAGGATCCGGAGGCGAGTGCGCGGGAGATTCGCAAGCGCGCTGGTAATCCTCGCTTCTCGCAAGTGCTGCTGATGAGCCGCACCTCCATGCCGCTGGGCAATCCGCGCTATTGGCCGATTTATGAGGCGGCGCAGGAGGCGGGGCTGCCGGTGGGCATTCATGCCTTTGGCTATTCCGGCTGGGCGATGACCAATGGCGGCTGGCCCAGCTTCTATATCGAGGAGGTGAGCGAGCATGCCACCTCCTGCCAGTCGCTGCTGATCTCGATGGTGGTGGAGGGGGTGTTTGAGCGCTTCCCACGGCTGAAAATCGTGCTGATCGAATGCGGCATGGCCTGGTTGCCCTCGGTGGCGTGGCGGCTGGACAAGATTTATCCCAGCCTGCGTTGCGAGGTGCCGCATCTCAAGCGCAAGCCATCGGAGTATATCCGCGACCATGTCTGGGTCAGCACCCAGCCGATCGAGGAGCCCGAGCGGCCGGAGCATTTGCGGGATACGATGGAATGGATTGGTTGGGATAAGATCCTCTATGCCTCCGACTATCCGCATTGGGATTTTGATGATCCGCGGCTGTCGATCCCGAATTGGCTGCCGGCCGAGACGCGGGCGGCGATCTATGGCGGCAATGCAAGGGCGGTTTACGGGTGGTGAAGCATGTGGTGGCGGAGGTGGCTGCCATCCCTGCGGGTGCACGGCATGTGACGGAAGCCGGCGGCAAGCGCATTGTGATCTATAATCTGGGCGGCGAATTTTTTGCCCTGGCTGATCGCTGCCCGCATCAGGGGGCTTCGCTGTCGGCGGGGCAGATTATGGGGCATGTCTGCAGCACGGCGCCGGGCCAATATGATTATGCCCGCCGGGGTGAGGTGGTGCGCTGCCCCTGGCATGCCTGGGAATTCGACATTCGCACCGGCAAATCCTTCTTCGATCCGCGCCGGGTGAAGACGCGGGCCTATGATGCGCATGTGGAATGCGGCGAGTTGCTGGCCGCCGAATCCTTCAGCGTGGCGGTGGAGAATAGTTATGTCGTGGTGGAGGTGTGACAGCCGCGCGGGGTGGCGTTAACCTGGGGCCATGAGCACAGCCACTTCCCCCCAGGGTCCCAATTCCGGCGAGGATAATCGCCGCCTTCAGAAGCCGGGCCGTGACCCGCATCTGTTTCGTCCTATCACCTTGCGCGGTGTGACGGCGAAGAACCGCATCATGCTCTCGCCCTTGTGCGAGTATTCCGCCGTCGATGGCATGCCCAATGATTGGCACATGGTGCATCTGGGCGCGCGGGCGACCGGCGGGGCGGGGATCATCTGCACCGAGGCCACCCATGTTTCGGCCGAGGGCCGGATCACTGCCAAATGCCTGGGGCTGTGGAATGAGGCGCAGCGTGATGGGCTGGCCCGTATTGTTGCCTTCATTGAAAGCCAGGGCGCGGTGCCTGCGGTGCAGCTTGCCCATGCTGGCCGCAAGGCATCCATCCATGTGCCATGGCAGGGCAGCGGGCCGCATGCCATTGCCGATGGCGGCTGGGAGGTGATTGGCCCGTCAGCGCTGGCCTTTGCCCCCGGGCATCATGTGCCGCGCGCCATGAGCCTGGAGGATATCGCCCGCGTCACCGCCGAATTCGTCCATTCGACCAAACTGGCGCGCGAGGCCGGCTTTAAGATCATCGACCTGCATGCGGCGCATGGCTATTTACTGCATGAATTCCTCAGCCCGCTGAGCAATCAGCGCAATGACGGCTATGGCGGCGATTTGGCCGGGCGTGCCCGCTTCCTGCTGGAGGTGGTGGCCGCGGTGCGCACGGAATGGCCGGCGGAGTTGCCGCTGTTTGTTCGCCTCTCCTGCACCGATTGGGTGGAGGGGGGCCTCACCATGGCTGATGCGGTGGAGATTTCCCGCATGCTGGCCGCCACCGGTCAGGTCGATCTGATGGATTGCTCGACCGGGGGCAATGATCCGCGGCAAAAAATCGCTCCGGGGCCGGGTTATCAGGTGCGCTTCGCCGAGACGATCCGGCGCGAGGCCGGCATCGCCACTGGCGCGGTGGGGATGATCAATACGCCCGATCTGGCCGAGGAAATCCTGGCCAATGGCCGGGCGGACCTGATTCTGATGGGCCGCAAGCTGATGGCCGAGCCGAGCTGGCCGCTGCTGGCCGCCCGCGCTTTGCATTCGGACCAGGCATGGCCGCTGCAATATGAGCGGGCGATGCTGAGCTAAACCCGCTGGTAGCGCAGCCCACGGGCCAGCCAGCAGCCTAGCGTGATGCCGGTTGCCGCGCCGCCGGCGTCGCGGGTGATATCCAGCGTCCAATCCCCTGGAGGGGTGTGGTCCAGCGCCCTGGGGCATGGCAGGGCCCAGAGGTCCTGGGCGATGGGCTCCAGCAGTTCCATCCGGCCCTGGCCGAGAAAGCCACCGAAGCCGCCATAGGCCACGCCGCCGGCCTCGGTGATGGTGAGCGTGGCATCCAGTTCCGCGCAGCGATATTGGCCGGCGATGCCGCTGGATTGGCCCGATGCTGCCGGCTGCAGTGTGGTGGTGAAATTTTCTTGTGGACGGGCCATGATGAGGGCGCCGCCGCGGGTAAAAACCCGCGTCCGGCCATTGCTGGCGGAGCCGTCTTCGGCTGGCTCCAGCAGTTCAGGCCCATGGCCGAAGCGTAGCCGCACTCGGCCATCTTGGGTGGCATCGAAGCGCACGGCCAGCCCGCTTTCGGGGTCGCGATAGGCGCCTAGCCAAGTTGGAAGGGCGGGGCGCGGTTCAGGTGTGGGGCGGGACTCGCCCAAGGCTGCGGCCAAGAGGTCCAACGCCGCGCTGGCGGCATCGCCGAAATGGTTGAACAGCACCACCACCGAGAGCCGCTCGGCTGCCATATGCAGCCGGTGGCTGCGCCAGCCGCGCAGCGCGCCGCCATGGCCGGTGATGGCGCGGCCGAATTCCTCGCCTCGGCCGAGGCCGAAGCCATAGGGGGCGGGGGCGCCATCGGCGAAATGCACCGGGGCCGAGAGCCGGCGATAGAGCCCATCGGCGGCGTCGCGCGTGGTGTCGATAAAGCGCTCCCAGGCGATCATATCATCGAGGGAGGCGGCGAGGCCGGCATCGCCGGTCCATAGAATGCGGTTCTCGGCAGCGCGAAAGCCGCTGGCGACATTGCCCTCATAGCCCTCGGTGCCATCGGGCAGCGCCCGGGTATCGGCGGCCAGGATGGCGCTGGCCATGCCGGCGGGTTGCAGCACCCGCTCGCGCAGCAGGGTGGCGAAATCCCGACCGACGCGGTTGGCCAGGATGTCGGAGAGGATGCGAAAATTCTGGTTCACATAGGAGTAGCGGCTGCCGGGGGCAAAATGCAGGCTGGTGGTGCCGCCCAGCAGCCGCGCGGTCTGGGCATCGCCGAAGGGGGCCTCCACCGGGCTGCCATGCAGCATGGCCACGGCCCAATAATCCCGCAGGCCTGATTGATTATGGGCGAGGTGCAACGCCCCCGGCACCAGGCCCATAAGCCCGGGCAGCATGGCCCGCACATCGCCATCCAGCACCGCCGGGTCGGGGAAGGCATCGAGCATTGCCGCGCAGGTGAATTGCTTGGTGATGGAGCAGACGCGAAACAGGCTGCCGGGGGTGAAGGGGATGCGCCTTTCGGCATTGGCATAGCCCCAGGCATGGCGGGCCAGCACCTCGCCGCCGCGCAGCACGGCCACCGCGCCGCCGGGGCCGGGATAGGCGCGTGGGAGATGGGCGAGGCATGTGTCGAGGTTCATGGCGCCATGCCAGCATGCCGGGCCAGCGCGTCAATCCCGCGGCACGAGAAAGGGGATGGGCTGCGGCACATTCTCCACCCGCAAGGGCAGCAGGCCGGCGAAATCGCCATCGGCCTGGGCGGGCGGCACCGGGCCCTCGGCCCGCAGCGCCACCGAATCGGCGCGCAGCAGTGAGGCGCCGGGCAGGCGATGCATCAGGTGCAGCGGCAAGCTGAGGCCGGCGAGCATGGCATTAAAGGCGCCGGCTCGGGTGAAGCGCAGCACGGCGAAGCCTGGCTGCAGCGGGTCCGCCCCCGGCAGGCAGCGATAGCGCCCGGCATAGTAGCGCCCCTTGCTGATGATCACATTGGCGGCGGGCTGGAAGGTGCCGCCATCCAGCGCCAGTGCCATGGTGGGAAAATCATAGCGGCGCAGTTGCCGCAGGCTCTCTAACAAATAGGCGCCCCGGCCCAGGCGGCGCTTCTCGGCCGGGTCAATGCCCCGCACCACGGCGGCGTCAAACCCCGCGCCCAGCATCTGCACGAAGAGGCGCTCACGCCCATCCTCCCAGAGCGCGAGGCCGGGATGCAACATCACCTGACGGCCATGCAGCAGCACCGCAGCGGCCTTCTCCGGCCGCAGCGGCACGCCCAGCTCATGGGCGAGGACATTGGCGGTGCCGAGCGGCAGCAATCCCAGAACAGCGCCGCTGCCGCGCAGCCCTGCTGCCACCTCGGCCACCGTGCCATCGCCGCCGGCGGCGACCACGAGCCTCGCGCCGCGCTGTGCAGCCTCGGCCGCGATGGCGCGGGCATGGCCGGCATGCGCGGTCTCGGCGAGTTCGACCGTGGCGCCGGCTGCGCGCAAGGCGCTGAGCGCACGCGTCAGGTATCTGCGCCGCGCGCCACCCGCGACAGGATTGAAAATGACCAACATATCATGGCGATAAACGCGTGACATGACGATGTGGTTGCGGTTTAAAGACGAGGCAATGACGAGCCCTGCGCGCACGTCAGGTCTGACCACCGCCTTCCGCTTGCTTCACGCAAACTTCACGCGACATGGCTCCCTTGCCGTCTATTCGGGGCGCGAAATCTTTCAACGAATCCAGAGTCGAACGGATAGGGTAGTCGGACATGCAACACACCGGACCCAAGACACACTACCGCAGCGTCTTCATCTCGGACCTTCATCTCGGCACCAGGGGGTGCCGCAGCGACTTCCTGATCGATTTTCTCCGCCGCACGGATTGCGACCATCTCTATCTGGTGGGCGATGTGGTGGATGGCTGGCGGCTGAAGAAGAGCTGGTACTGGCATGAGGAATTCGACACCGTGGTGCGGATGATCCTCGATAAGGCCGAGGCCGGCACGCGGGTCACCTATATTCCCGGCAATCATGACGAGGTGTTCCGGCAATGGCTCGGCCTCGAAGTCGCCGGCGTGAAGCTGCTGCGCGAGGCGGTGCATGAGGCCGCCGATGGCCGCAAATACCTTATTATTCATGGCGATGAATTCGATGGCGTGATCCGCTATGCCAAGTTTCTGGCACTGCTGGGTGACTGGGCCTATGACTGGGCGCTGGTGTTCAACCGGGTGTTCAATGATGTTCGCCGCCGCTTCGGCTACCCCTATTGGTCACTGTCGCAATGGCTGAAGCGCCAGGTGAAGGAGGCGGTCAAGGCGATCGACCGCTTCGAGGGGGCGCTGGCCAATGAGGCGCGGCGCCGCGGTTTGGATGGCGTGGTCTGCGGCCATATCCACCATGCTGAAATGCGTGAGGTGAATGGCGTGATGTACATGAATGACGGCGATTGGGTGGAGAGTTGCACCGCGTTGGTCGAGGACGCCACTGGGCAGTTCCGGCTGATCGACTGGGCGGCGGAGAACCGCCTGAGCATGTGGCGCAATCCTGTGGCCGTGACGGAGCCGGTTCCCGCTTGAGCGAACTCGCCACGCTGGAGCGCCCTGAGAGCAGCCTTTCTCCCATCCGCCTTCTGATGGTGAGCGACGCCTGGGCGCCACAGGTCAATGGCGTGGTCCGCACCCTGGCCACGGTGGCCGATGAATTGCGCGCCATGGGCGATACGGTGGAGGTGATCGGCCCCGATCGTTTTCATACCCTGCCGATGCCCAGCTATCCGGAGATCCGGCTGGCGCTGCTGCCGCGCTTCCGCCTGGCGCGGTTGGCCGATAGTTTTGGGCCGAGTGCGGTGCATATTGCCACTGAAGGCCCGCTCGGCTGGGCGATGCGGGCGCTGTGTCTGCGCCGGGGCTGGCCCTTTACCACCAGCTTCCACACCCGCTTCCCGGAATATCTGCACGCCCGCACCGGCATTCCGCCGCGCATGGCCTGGGCGGTGATGCGCCGCTTCCATAATGCCGGGGCCGGCACCTTTGCCGCCACGCCGAGCCTGCACAGCGAATTGGTAAATCGGGGTTTTAAGCGTGTGCTGCCCTGGACCCGCGGCGTGGATCTCTCACTCTTTTCGCCCGGTCCTTCGGATGATTTTGCCGATCTGCCACGGCCGATCTTTCTCAATGCCGGCAGGGTGGCGGTGGAAAAAAATATCGAGGCCTTCCTCAGCCTCGACCTGCCGGGCACCAAGGTGGTGGTGGGCGATGGGCCGCAGCGGGCCGAACTGGCGCAGCGCTTCCCCGATGTGCATTTCGCCGGCTGGCGGATGGGGGAGGGTCTGGCGGCCGCCTATAGGGCCGCGGATGTCTTCGTCTTTCCCTCCCGCACCGACACTTTTGGCCTGGTGCTGCTGGAGGCGATGGCCTGCGGCACGCCTGTCGCCGCCTATCCGGTGATGGGGCCGCTTGATGTGGTGGCGGATAGCCCGGGCGGCGTGCTGGATGAGGATTTGCGCAGCGCCTGCCTGGCGGCGCTGGATTGCCCGCGTGACCTGGCCCGGGCCCATGCCGAGCGGTTTTCCTGGCCGGCCTGCGCCGCGAGTTTCCGCCGGCAACTCGCGCTGCTGCCGGAAATCATGCATCAACGCTGAGGCGACGGGGTGGCTTGAAGCCGGCGCCCTGTTGCGTCAGCGTTTCGCCGTCGCTACCAAGCATTGGATGCACCATGGACTGCCATGTTCAAACGCCTGATGCGCAAGCCTTTCGTGCAGGCGATGGGGGCATGGCTGCTTGGGCTTTACCTTGCCTTCGTCTATGCCACCACGCGCTGGCGGATGATGGGGCATGAGCAATTGCCTGGAATTTTGGCGCAGCACCCCACCGTCATTGCCGGGTTTTGGCATGAACGCCTGCCGCTCATGCCAGCACTCTGGCGCCGCGCCCGGCGCGGCAATCCGGCCTTGGAGCGTGGCCCCTGCCATGTGCTGGTCTCGCGCCATCGCGATGGGCGGTTTATTGGTCAGGTTGTCCGGCGCTTCGAGATCGAGATGGTGAATGCCTCCAGTTCACGCGGCGGCGCGATTGGCTTGCGGGTGCTGCTGCGGCAATTGCGCGACGGGGCCATGGTGGTGATCACCCCCGATGGCCCGCGCGGGCCACGCCGGCGGGCGGCGCCGGGCATTGCCCAATTGGCGGCGGCATCGGGCATGCCGGTGCTGCCCACCGCCGCCGCCTCCAGCCATCACATTCGGCTGAAAAGCTGGGACCGGATGATGCTGCCCCTGCCCTTTGGCCGCGGCGTGGTGTGCGTGGGGCCGGCCATTCTCGTGCCGCGCGACGGGGCTGAGGCCGCGTTGCCCGCCATCGAGGCGGCGCTGACCGCGATTGTTGAGGCCGCTGACCGCGCCATTGGGATAGCACCGCTATGAGCCTGTTGTGGCATTTCGCCACCTCCGCCGCCGCCCCTTTCATACCCTTCTGGCTGAAACGGCGGGCGAGCCGCGGCAAGGAGGATCTGGCCCGGCTGGAGGAGCGCTATGGCCGCAATCCCAACCGGCCGCCCGGCACGCTGATCTGGCTGCATGGTGCCAGCGTGGGCGAGGGGCTTTCCCTGCTGCCGCTGATCGAGGCGCTGGCGGAGCGGCTGCCCGAATCGCATTTCCTGCTCACCACGGGCACGGTCACCTCGGCGAAGCTGACCATGGAGCGCATGCCCACGCATCTGCGCGACAGGGTACAGCATCGCTACGCGCCAATTGATGTGCTGGCCTGGGTGGCGCGGTTTCTGGCGGGGTGGAATCCCACGGTGGCGATCTTCGCTGAATCTGAACTCTGGCCGAACCGCCTGCTGGCCACCAAGCATGTGCGGGTGCCCATGGCGCTGGTGAATGCCCGCATCTCCTTCAAATCGGCCGAGACCTGGCGGCGCTGGGCGCCGGGGCCGGCACGGCGGATGCTGCGCGGGTTTAGCCTGATCCAGCCGCAAAGCACCAATGATGAGGCCCGGCTGCGCCAGTTGGGGGCGGTGGGCATGCTGCCCTCGGGAGACCTCAAGGCCTCCGCCCCGCCCCTGCCGCATGACCCGGCGGCGCTGGCGGCGCTGCGTCATGATGGGAAAACCTTCGTCGCGGCCAGCACCCATCCTGGCGAGGAATTGGTGATTGCCGCCGCCCATGCGCTGCTGGCGCCGCGCCACCCAGGGCTTCGCACCATCATCATCCCCCGCCATCCGGAGCGCGGGGCAGAGGTGGCGGCGCTGGTGGGTGGCACGCGGCGATCGCTGGGCGAGGCGCCAGGGGCACTGCATGTCGCCGATACGCTGGGCGAATTGGGGCTGTTCTATCGCCTGGCCGACGTGGCCCTGGTGGGCGGCAGCCTGGTGCCGCATGGCGGGCAGAACCCGATGGAGCCGGCCCGGCTGGGCTGCCCCATCCTGCTCGGCCCGCATACCGGTAATTTCCAGGAGCGGGTGCTCGATCTGGTCGAGGCTGGGGCCGTGCGGGTGGTGGAGCCGGGTGATGCGGCCACGCTGGCGGCGGCGGTGCATGATGTGCTATCAAACCGGGACGAGGCTAGGCGGATGGCCGAAGCCGCGCGTGAGGTTGCCCAGCAGGCCACCGGCACGGCGGATCGGCTGGCCGATGAGATCGTACAATGGTTGCGTCCGGCTAAACCCCCTCCAGAAGGGAGCGAGGTTTGGGCGCCTGAAGCGGAACGGGAACACCAAACGCCTTGATGCGCGCCCCAGGTTTCTGGTCAGGCGGTGGGGGAATATTTCCTCTGCTGCTCTCCCCCATCGCGGCGGTCTATGCCGGAGCGACGGCGCGGCGCATGGCAGCGCCGGGCTGGAAGGCGCCCATTCCCGTGGTGTGCTGTGGCAATGCCACCGCCGGCGGCGCGGGCAAGACGACTTTGGCGATGGATATTGGCCGTCGCCTGGCCCGGCGCGGCGTGGGCGCGCAATTCCTGCTGCGCGGCTATGGCGGCGCTATGAAGGGGCCGGTGCGGGTGGTGGAAACCCTGCACACCGTGCGCGATGTGGGTGATGAGGCCCTGTTGCTGGCGCATGAGCGGCCAACCTGGGTTTCGGCCGATCGGGCGGCGGGGGCACAGGCGGCGGTCGCGGCACGGGCGCAGGCCATCGTGATGGATGATGGGCTGCAGAATCCGACGCTGGAGAAAGACCTCTCACTGCTGACCATTGATGGCGGTTATGGCTTTGGCAATGGCAGGGTGATCCCCTCGGGGCCGTTGCGGGAGCCGGTGGCGGCGGCGGCGGCGCGCTGCCATGCGGCGGTGCTGATCGGGCCTGATGAGACTGGGGCGCTGGCCGCCCTGCCCCCGGGTTTGCGGGTCCTGCGGGCGCGGCTGGTGCCGGGGCCGGAGGCGGCGGCGCTAGCCGGGCGGGCGGTGATGGCATTTTGCGGCATCGCCAATCCACAGAAATTCTTCGCGACCTTGACCGAGGCTGGCGCCATCCTGGCCGGCCGTGTCCCCTTTGCCGACCATTACCCCTTCGATGATGGCGACATGGAGGCGCTGCTGAAGGAAGCGGCGAGCCTGCGCGCCACGCCGGTGACGACGCGCAAGGATTTCGTTCGCATTCCCGAAAAATACCGCGCCGCGGTGACCGTGGTGACGGTCGCGCTGGAATGGGATGAGAGCAGCCAAATCGAAGAACTGCTCGAACCCCTGGCGCATGGCATGCCACTGGCGCTGTGAGGCAGGGGGTGCTGCTGGCCGATATCGGCGGCACGCATGCGAGGTTTGCCTGGGCGGATGGTGCGGGCGGGCATTCAGAGCCACTGATTCTCAAAGTGGCGGATTTTTCCAGCCTGGATGCCGCATTGGCCGTGGCGTTGGCAGAGCGGCAGGCAGAGCGGGCATTGCTGGCGCTGGCGGGGCCGGTGCGGGGCTGCCGCTGCACGCTCACCAATAGCCATTGGGGCGAAATTGATGCGGAGCGGTTGGGGATTGAGCGGGTGACCCTGCTCAATGACCTGGAGGCGCAAGCCTGGCTCTTGCCGCATTTGACCCCGGCGGATGGAATTCATCTTGGCGGGGGAATGGGTGATGCCACCGCGCCGATGCTGCTGGTCAGCCCCGGCACGGGGCTGGGTGTGGCGCTGCATGTGCCAGGCCATGGGCCGGTGGCGACCGAGGGCGGGCATGCCACCCTAGCCGGTGCCGATGCGCGAGAGGATGCGGTGCTGGCGCGGCTGCGGGCGCGTTTTGGCCATGCCTCGGCCGAGCGGGCGCTGTGCGGGGCTGGCTTTGGCCATTTGGCCGAGGCCATGGGCTGCGATGATGAAGCAGTGGTGGAGGCGATGTATCTGGGCCTGCTCGCAGGATTTTGCGGCAGCCTCGCTTTGGCGACGGGGGCACGGGGCGGCGTTTGCCTGAGTGGCAGTCTCTTGAACGCGCGCCGGGCGGGGCTGCAGGATGCGGCATTTCATCGGCGCTTTGTCGCCAAGGGGCGGTTTGCCGGCTGGCTTGGTGATATGCCGCTGCGGCTGATTGTCGTGGCCGAGCCTGGGTTGGCCGGGCTGGCGCGGCGGGCTGCGATGCCTGGCTGATGGTTGTGGTGATCCGCGCGGTGAGTTCCGGCGGCATGCCCGCCGGGCCGAACAGCCCATGCCAGATCGCCACATCGAAGCCCGGCACGGCCGAGGCGATCGGCACGATCTCGGGCATCGCAGGCGAAGGGCGCGCGGTGGTGATGGCGATGCCGCGCAATTCGCCCGAGCGGATCGATTCCTGGCCCGAGGCGCCGGTGCGCAAGGTGAGATCGACATCACCGCGGGTGATGGCCGACATCATCTCGCCCCCGCCGCGATAGGGCACATGCACGAAGCGCGCGCCGGACTGCCGGGCCAGCAATTCCATGGTCAGATGCGCGGTGGAACCCACCCCCGCCGAGGCATAGGTCAGCCCTTGCGGTGAGCGCCGGGCGAGGGCCAGCATCTCGGCGAGGTTCGTCGCCGGCAGGTCGCGCCGGGCGACGAGAACCAGCGGCACATTGACCACATGCAGAATGGGCGTGAAGGCGGTGGCAGGATCATAGGGCGCGCTGCGCAGCACCTCGGCCGCCACGATATTCGGGCCGATATCGCCCATGAAGAGCGTGTAGCCATCCGGCCGGGCGGTGGCTACGGCATTGCCGCCGATGGTGCCACCACCGCCAGTGCGGTTCTCCACCACAATGGGCTGGCCATTGGCCAGGGGCTGCAGGCGCTGGGCGAAGCTGCGGGTCAGGCTGTCCAGCGTGCCGCCGGGTGAGAGGGGCACAATGATGCGCACTGCGCGGTTGGGCCAGGCGGGGTCCGCCTGCGCGGGGCGGCCGGCGAGGGCGGGCGCGCCGCCCGCGGCAAGCAGGCCGCGCCGCGACAGATAGGCTGGCCGACCGCCGGGCGGAAAATTCCAAAGGCCGTGCATGGACGGCTTCCTCCTATTCGTTGAGAGGAAGCTAGGGTCATGCCCCAAGCCCCGGCAAGCGCTGCTTCGGCAAGGCCCCTTCTCCGATCAAGGCGACGGGGGGATGTCAACTGTCTCGATGCGGCTCCAGGTGACGCAGAAAGCGGCGCAGGCGCTCGTCACGCGGGGCGCCGAACAGTGCATCTGGGGGGGCCTGCTCAATCACCCGGCCATCCGCCATGAAGACGGCGCGGTGGGCGACGCTGCGTGCAAAGCGCATTTCATGCGTCACCACCACCATGGTCATGCCCTCAGCGGCCAGGGCGCGCATGGCATCGAGCACCTCCTGCACCAGTTCCGGGTCCAGGGCCGAGGTGGGTTCATCGAACAGCATCACCCGGGGGTCCATCGCCAGGGCGCGGGCGATGGCGACGCGCTGCTGCTGCCCGCCCGAAAGCTGGCTCGGCCGCTTGTCCACGTGCTGCGCGAGGCCGAGCCGGGTGAGTTCATGCACCGCCCGCGCCTCTGCCTGGGCGCGCATCATGCCCAGCACCCGACGCGGGCCGAGGGCGACATTCTCCGTCGCTGTCAGATGCGGAAACAGGTTGAATCGCTGGAAGACAAAGCCGAACAGACGGCGCTGGCGGGCCAATTCGGCCTCATCGGCCGGGCGGCCATCGGTGCGCTGCCCCAGCGTCACATCACCGATGCGCACGAGGCCAGCCTCGGGGGTCTCCAGCCGGTTCAGGCAGCGCAGCAACGTGGTCTTGCCCGAGCCGGAGGCGCCGATGATGACCACCGTCTCGCCCTCATGCACCGCGAGGTCCACATCCTCCAGCACGATGCGCGGGCCGAAGCGTTTGGTGAGGCCACAAGCCTGGAGCATGAGAGGCCTCACCATGATGGCAGCGCCCGCTCAATACGGCGGGACGCCCAGGCCAGCGCCGATATCAATGCCCAATAATACAACGCCAAGAGCAAGAATATCTCGAAAGGCGCGAAATGGGTGGCGATGATCGCCTGCCCGGCGCGCGTGAGTTCATAGACCGAGATGACCGAGAGCAGGGAGGAGTTCTTGGTCAGGGTGATGAGGTCATTGGTGAGCGCCGGCAGCATTGGGCGCCAAGCCTGAGGCAGCAGCACCCATAGCAGCGTGCTGTGGCGTGTCATGCCAATGGAGAGTGCTGCCTCGCTCTGGCCCTTCTCGATGCTGCCCACGGTGCCGCGCACCACCTCGGCGATATAGGCGCCGGCATTGAGCGCGAGCGCCACAACACCGGCCCAGAATTCCGGCAGGCGGATGCCCACCACCGGCAGGGCAAAAAACACCAGGAAGATCTGGATGAGCAGCGGCGTGCCGCGAATAAACTCCACATAGAAGCGCACCAGACCGCGCAAAACAGCGCTGTTGGAAAGTGAGGCGAGCCCAGCCGCGAGGCCGACGGCCAGCCCCAGCACCGCCGCCACAGCGCTGACCTGCAGCGTCATCACCACCCCATGGGCGAGGAGGGGCGCGGCATATTGCACCACCGCCCAATCGAAGATCATCGCCCGCTGCCGCCGCTCACGCCGCCAGGGGGGGGATGGCGTCGGGCAGGTTGAACTCGATGCCGAACCACTTCATTTGCAGCGCCTTGAGCGAGCCATCGGCGCGCATCGCCACCAGCCGCTCATTGAGCCAGGCCAGCACCTCCGGGTCCTCGCGCCGCAGGGCGATGCCGGCCCAATTATCCGCTCCGATCCCGCGCAGGATGCTGAAGCGGCCGGGCTGGCCGCGCATCACATAGGCCAGGCTGGGCAGGGTGTTCAGCACGCCATCCACCGTGCCCTGCATCAGCGCCAGATAGGCGGCGGGGTGGTCATCATAGGTGCGCACGCCGCTGAAGGCCTGGGCGCCGGCGCTGCGCATTGCCTCGGCCAGGCGGGGGTGCAGCGTCTCACCGGGGGAGCCCAGCTTTACCCCCAGGCTGCGCCCGCCCATATCGGCCATGCTGCGGATGCGGCTCTCATCGCGGGCACGTATCAGCAGGGCTTGGCCGGCCTCGGCATAGGGGATGGTAAACGCCACGCGTTCCATCCGGGCGCGGGTATAGCTCATGGACGACATAATGATGTCGAAGCGCCCGGCATAAAGCGCTGGGATGACGCCGGACCACTGGGTGTCGATGAACTCGGCCTGCACGCCCAGGGCCTGGCACATGGTGGTGGCCAGTTCCACGTCATAGCCGGTGATCACCCCGGCATCGCGATAGGTGAAGGGCGGGTAGGTCGCCTCGCAGCCAATGCGCAATTTGCCGTTGCGGCGGATCTGCTCGAGGGTCAGCGGCGCCGACTGGGCGGCGGCGTGACGGGCGCCGAGAAGCAAAGGCGTGGCGAGAATGGCGCGGCGGCGCATGGACATGGGGTTGGCTCCGTGTTTGCACCCACACTGTTGCTGCGCGGCCATGGGCTCAAGCGGGCCAGCGGCACATCATGCCCAGCCCAGCCCTGGATTGCCTGCGGCAGGGGCAGCACTGCCCAGCGAGCGGGCGACGAAAACCATGCGGCGAGGGGCTTGGATGAAGCGCAGGACCGTGTCGCTATGCGCTCGCACTGCACCTGGGAGCCAGACCATGCCCATCGCGCGTCTTGTTTTTGTTTTTGCCATGCTGGCGCTGACGCCCTTCGCCCATGCCCAGGCACCAACCCGCCCGGTGCGGATTATCGCGCCTTTTGCGGCTGGCGGCTCGGCCGATGTGCTGGCGCGCATCACTGGCCAGGCGCTGGCGGCGCGCTGGGGGCAGCAGGTGGTGATCGATAATCGCCTGGGCGCGGGCGGCCATATCGGCGCCGAGATCGTGGCCCGCGCGGCGGGTGATGGCACAACGCTGCTGCTGGGCTCCATCGGCATCCATGCTGCCAGCAGCGTCTATCGCAACCTGCCCTATGATCCACGCACGGAACTGACGCCCATCACCATTCTGGCGGAATTTCCCAATGTGATCGTGGTCAATCCGGCGGTGCCGGCGCGCAATCTGGCCGAATTCGTGGCCCTGGCGCGCAGCCGGCCGGGCGAGATCACCTTCGGTTCCGCCGGCAATGCCACCTCCACCCATATGGCGGGCGAATTGTTCATGCTGGCCGCAGGCGTCAGGCTCACTCATGTACCTTATCGCGGCTCCTCGCAGGCGCTGAATGACGTGATGGCCGGCAATATCCAGGCGATGTTTGAGAACCTGCCCACCATCCCGCCCTTGGCGCGCGATGGCAGGCTGCGGGCGCTGGCCGTGACCTCGGCCCAACGGGTGCCTCAGCTCCCCGAGGTGCCGAGCGCGGCCGAGGCGGGCGTGGAGAACTATGTCGCCACCGCCTGGTTCACCATCGCCACGGCCGCCAGCACGCCCCCTGCCCTGCTGGCCAGCCTCAATGCCGATCTGCGCGCGGTGCTGGCCGAGGCCGCTCTCCGCGAGCGCTTCATTCAGCTTGGTGCCACCCCGGTGGGCACTAATCTTCCTGATTCCAACAGCTTCCTAACCGCCGAGACGCAAAAGTGGTCCGCCGTGGTGCAGGCTGCCAACATAAGGCTTGATTGATGTTCGACCCCGTTCTGCTGGAACTGCTCTGGGCCCGCCTGGTCTCCATCGTCGATGAGGCGGCAGCGACATTGCTGCGCTCCTCCTTCTCCACCGTGGTGCGGGAGAGCCATGATTTCGGCTGCGTGCTGACCGATGCACAAGGCCGCTCGGTGGTTCAGGCCACCGACAGCGTGCCCAGCTTTTTGTGCACCCTGCCCAATACTATCCGACATTTCCTGCAGGAATTCCCGCCGGAGACGTTGCAGCCGGGCGATGTGCTGATCACCAATGACATCTGGATGGGCACCGGGCATTTGCCGGATATTTCGGTGGCCAAGCCGATCTTCGCCAATGGCCGGTTGGTAGGCTTTGCCGGCTCGGTCGCGCATTCGCCCGATATCGGCGGCCGCATCCGCTCGGCTGAGGCGCGCGACATCTTCGAGGAGGGGCTGCAGATTCCGCCGATGAAGGCGATCTCGGCCGGCGTGCCCGATGCCACGCTCATGCGCCTGCTGCGCCGCAATACCCGGGTGCCCGACCAGGTGCTGGGCGATTTGCACGCGCAATTCACCGCGCTTGATCTCATGGAGCGACGGCTGCGTGACCTGTTGGCCGAGCATGGGCTGGATGATCTCGCGGCGCTGGCGGGCGAGATTCAGGCGCGCTCCGAGGCCGCGACGCGCGCTGCCTTCGCAGCCGTGCCCGATGGCGTTTATCGCGCGGAATTGTTGACCGATGGGCTGGAGGAGCCGCTGTTGCTGCGCTTGGCACTGACCGTGGCCGGCGATTCCATCACCTGCGACTATGCCGGCTCGCACGCCCAGGTGCCGCGCGCCATCAATGTGTGCCTAGCCTATACCTTCGCCTATACCGCCTTCGCGGTGAAGGCGGTGCTCTGCCCCGCGGTGCCGAATAATGAGGGTGCCTTCGCGCCGCTCACCGTCACCGCGCCACTGGGTTCGATCCTGAATTCAAGCCACCCCGCGGCCGGCGGCGCCAGGGCCCTGACCGGGCATTTCCTGCCTGCCCTGGTGCTCTCGGCCCTGGCTGATGTGCTGCCGGATAAGGTGGTGGCCGGGGTGGGTTCGCCGCTGTGGTGCATGGGCTTCTCAGGCTTTCGGCGCGATGGCAGCCCCATCGCCAATGCGCTGTTCATCAATGGCGGCTATGGCGCCAGCGCCGGGCGGGATGGCGCCAATGTGCTCAGTTGGCCCTCCAATGTCTCTGCCGCCTCGGTCGAGACCATTGAACAATCAGCGCCGTGGCATGTGCGCTACCGCCGGCTGCGCGAGGGGGCGGGTGGTGCCGGCACCCATCGCGGCGGCACCGGGCAGGAGACGCTTTATGAAAGCCGATCCGACCAACCCATCGCCGTCACCTTCCTGGCCGAGCGCACCCAGCCCGGCTCAGCAGCCCCCGGGCTTGTGGGTGGCCTGCCGGGTGCGCCCGGGGCGGTGCTGGTCAATGGGCAGCATGTTGACCCCAAGCGCCAGCACGTGGTGCCGCCGGGCGGCACGGTGGAGATGCGCACCCCCGGCGGCGGCGGCCATGGCCTGCCGGAACACCGTGACCCCGCTTTGACCGCAGCCGACCAGATGGATGGCATCGCATGAACGCCCACTACGCACTCGCCATCGATATCGGCGGCACCTTCACCGATCTGGTGCTGCATGACCCGGCCACGGGCCGCTTCGCTGCTCATAAGGAACTGACCACGCCGCAGGCGCCGGAATTGGGCGTGCTCGCCGGCATTCGGCAATTGCTGGACCGGGAGAGTGTCTCACCCGGCGCCATCACCCGTGTGGTCCATGCCACCACGCTGCTGACCAATGCGCTGATCGAGCGCCGGGGTGCTGCCACCGGCCTGCTCACCACGGCGGGTTTCCGGGATATCCTGGAGATCGGCCATGAGCGGAAATATGAGATTTATGATCTCTTCCTGCCGCTGCCCGCGCCGCTGGTGCGCCGGGCGCATCGGCTGGAGGCGCTGGAGCGCATTGGGCCGCAGGGCCAGGTGGAGATCGCGCTTGATGAGGCGAGTGTGATTGCCGCGGCCGACCGGATGGTGGAGATGGGCATTGCCTCGCTCGCCATTGGTTTCCTGCATGCCTATGCCAATCCGGCGCATGAGCAGCGGGCGGCGGCGCTGATCGGGGCGCGCCACCCAGGCCTGCACCTTTCGCTCTCCTCGGAGGTCTCACCGCAGATCCGCGAATATGACCGGCTCTCCACCACCGTGGCCAATGCCTATGTTAAACCCTTGGCAGTGACCTATCTGGACCGTCTAGCGCGCGATATCGCGGCGCTGGGTATTGCGGCGCCCTTGTTCCTCATGCTGTCCAATGGCGGCCTCACCCATGTGGATGAGGCCAAGCGGGTGCCGGTGCGGCTGCTGGAATCCGGCCCCGCGGCGGGTGCGCTGGCGGCGGCGGTGCTGGGTGGGCGCTCCGGCGCGCGGGACATGCTGGCCTTTGACATGGGCGGCACCACGGCCAAGCTGGCGGTGGTGCGAGACGGTGCGCCGCGCGTGGCGCATCGCTTTGAGGCCGCGCGGGAGCGGCGTTTTACCGCCGGCAGCGGCCTGCCCATCACCATTTCGACGGTGGAGTTGATCGAGATCGGCGCTGGTGGCGGCTCCATCGCCTCGCTTGATCCGCTGGGTTTGCTGAAGGTGGGCCCGCGATCCGCCGGTTCCGCCCCCGGGCCCGCCTGTTATGGGCGTGGCGGCACCGAACCCACGGTAACCGACGCCAATCTCGCCATGGGCCATTTGGAGGCCGAGGGCTTTGCCGGCGGCACCATGCGGCTGGATGTGGCGGCGACGGAGGCCGCTTTGGCCGGCCTTGCACTGCAGGCCGGCATGGCGGGCGATGCGCTGGCCGCTGGCATCCAGGCGGTGGTGAATGAGGCGATGGCGGGTGCCGCGCGCGTGCATCTGGCCGAGCATGGCGGCGAGGCCGCGGGCCTGGCCCTCTTGGTGACCGGCGGCGGTGGGCCATTGCATGGGCCCGATGTGGCGCGGCGGCTGGGGCTGCGGCGGGTGATCTGCCCGCCCGCCGCGGGTGTCGCCTCCGCACTGGGGCTTTTGCTGGCGCCGGCGCGGGTTGATGAGGTGGCCACCCTCGCCTGCCGGCTGGAGAGCCTGGCGGGGGAGGCGCTGGAAGCCCGCTTCCTGGCTTTGGAGGCTGAGGCGCGCCGGGTGATCGGCGAAACGCTCGGGCCGGATGCGCCGGTGCGGGCAGAGCGCGCGGCTGATCTGCGCTTCCTCGGCCAGGGCCATGAGCTTGTTACACCCATGCCGCCCGGGCCTTGCGACATTGCCGCGATCCGCGCGGCTTTCGAGGCGGCCTATCGCGCGGTCTTCGCCGGGGTGCCGCCAGTGGCCGCGGTGGAATTGATGAATATTCGCGTGGCCGTCAGCGCCGCCACCGGCGATGGCAGGCTGGACCCGATGATACCTTCGGGCGCCCCGGCCATGCCGCATGGCACGCGGCGGCTGAGCATCGGTGAAGTGCCGCTCTATCGCCGCGCTTCCCTGGTAGATGGGCAGAGCATCATCGGCCCGGCGGTGGTTGAGGACGGCATGTCCACCTTGCTGGTGCCGCCCGGTGCGGTGGCCACGCAGGAGGCGAACGGCAATCTGGTGGTGGAACTGCCGGCATGACCGGCCTGGTTCGCCTGACCCTTGAGGCGGGCGTGGCGCGGCTCTGCTTCGAGCATGAGCGCCGGCTGAATGCCATCACCGCCGCGATGTGGCGCAGCCTGCCCGGGCTGCTTGATGAGGTGGAGGCCAACCCGGCCATCCGTGTGCTGCTGCTGGAAGGCGCCGGCGAGCGGGCCTTTTGCACTGGCAATGACATCTCGGAATTCGAGGCGATACGCGCCGATGCAGCGCAATCGGCCATATACAATGACCTGCAGCGCCAGGTTGCGAACCGCATGGCCGGCCTTTCCAAACCGGCGGTTGCCGCCATTCAGGGCCATTGCCTGGGTGCGGGGCTGGAATTGGCGCTGCAATGCGACCTGCGCTTCGCCAGCGCCGATGCAAGGATGGGCGTGCCGGCGGTGAAGCTGGGGCTGCCTTATCGGCTGGAGGATATCGTCAAGCTGATTGATGTCATCGGTCTGGCGCAGGCGCGGCGCCTGGTGCTGACCGGCGCCAGCGTGACGGGGGCGGAGTTGGAGCGGCTGGGCCTGGTGACCGCGCTGCTGCCCGACCAGAATGTGATGCGCGCGGCGGCCTGGAAGGCGGCGGTGGCGATGGCGGAGGCGGCGCCACTCTCGCTGCGCGCCGCCAAGGCCGCCTTCTTTGAACTGGCCCGGCGCGACGCCCCGCCCGATCTGGCACGGGCCGCAGCCCTGGCCGATGCCTGCTATGACAGCGCCGATTACGCCGAGGGCCGCGCCGCGCGGCAGGAGAAGCGGCCGCCGCGCTTTGCGGGCCGGTAGCCAGCCGGCTTACGCTGTTGGCACGCAGGATGTGTTGGTGCTGCTCACCAGCGGTGGCGGTGGCTGTGGCCCGGCGAGCGGACGAAAAGCAATGACACTGGCGGGTCTGCCGGCAAACCGGTGCCTACAGACCCGCCGTGATTTTTTAGCCAACGCCGAGCAATTCGACCTCGAATAGCAGCGTCGCGTTGGGCGGAATTACGCCGCCGGCGCCACGCGCGCCATAGCCCAGCTCCGGCGGGATCACGAGGGTGCGGCTGCCGCCCACCTTCATGCCGGCAAAGCCCTGGTCCCAGCCGCCGATCACCTGGCCCACGCCGAGGGTGAATTCGAAGGGCTGACCGCGATCGCGCGAGCTGTCGAATTTCCTGCCCTTATTCTCCGGCGCCGCGGGGTCGTAGAGCCAGCCGGTGTAATGCACGCTGATCTGCTGCCCGGAGGTCGCCTCGGCGCCGGTGCCAATGGTGGTATCTGTCGTCATGTTCGCTCTCCCTGGGGCTGTGATCGGCGCAGTTACAGGCCAGCGGCGCCCGGCGGCAAGCCCGGCGGGCGTCAGTTCATCCTGATGGCCGCGCTGGGCTCCAGAGGAGGATCAGACACCCGCCGCTGGGCTTGCCGCGTATGGCCGATGCTGTAGCAGGATCGTCCATGTCCATTGCGCATCAGGCTTTTCCCCAGGGCTCGCCCCTGCAGGCGCTGTTCGAGGCGCCAATGCGCCCGGGGATGGTGGCCTGGATCGGCCTGCGCCCGGAGCGCCGCGCGGCCATGCAGATTGTCGAGGCTGCGGCACTCATTGCCGGCCAGGGGCTGGTGGGGGATCGTTACCGCTCCAGCCGCAATGGCGGGCGACAGGTGACGCTGGTGTCGGCCTCCCATCTGCAGTCGGTAGCGGATTTCCTGGGCCTGGACGCGCTGGCGCCGGAGAGGCTGCGGCGTAATATCGTGGTGCGGGGGATCAACCTGCTGGCGCTGAAGGGGCGGCAATTTCGTCTCGGCGGTGCGCTGCTGGAATATAGTGGCGAATGTCATCCCTGCTCGCGCATGGAGGCCGAATTCGGCCCTGGCGGCTATAATGCTGTGCGCGGCCATGGCGGCATCAATGCCCGGGTGCTGGAGGGCGGCGCATTGCGGTTGGGCGACGCGCTTACGCCGCTATAGCTCAGTTCCAGAATACCCGGGCTGCGGTCGCCACCGCCGTCGCGGCCAGCATCCACAACGCCACCCGGCGATAGCGTTCATCCGGGCTACGGGCATAGAGCGCCGCGCCGAGTGCCGAGCCGAGCCAGACCACTGGCAGCCCCGCCATGGCCAAAATCCCGACATGGCCATCGATGCGCCCCAGCAAGGCCAGCGGCAGCAGCCCAGCCAGGGCGGTCAGCATGAACAGCACGATCATCGCGCCCCGCGCCGCCTCGGCCCGCAGCGGCGATGCCAGATACATGGCGATCACTGGCGGGCCCGGCATGGCAGCGAGCCCATTGCACAGCCCCGACATGGCGCCGAAGACCAGCACCAGCGGCCCACGCGGCGTGCGGCTGAGCCGAAAGCCACCACCCAAAATGGCAACCGTCAGCCCCACCAGCACGGCAATAGCCAGCCGCACCGGCGCCGCCGGCAGCACCGCCAGGGCCCAGAGGCCCAAGGGGGTGGTCAGCGCCGCCCCCAGGGCGAGCCAGCCCAGTGTGGGCTTGTCCGCCACCGCCCAGGCGCCACGCAGCCCCTGCAGGCTGACGGCCAGTTGCAGGAGCATCACCACCGGCACCACCTCAGCCGGTGGATGCAGCAGGCTGAGCAGCGGCATGGCGGCGATGGCGAAGCCAAAGCCCGAGAAGCCGCGCAGCAGGCCGGCGAAGAACAGCATGGCCAGGCTGATTGCGATGTCAGCCATGCTTCAGGAGACGGAAGCGAAAGGCATCGCCCGAACAGGATAGCGGTGCGCGGCATGCGCCGGGCACATCATTGGACCGG
>Ga0114967_10000889_pt1 | contig 25150 bp, 24 predicted proteins | sample M_130628_MF_Meta_FD_92639 | JGI IMG/M metagenome (GOLD analysis project Ga0114967, IMG submission 92639) | Freshwater microbial communities from Lake Montjoie, Canada to study carbon cycling - M_130628_MF_MetaG | ecosystem: Environmental > Aquatic > Freshwater > Lake | place: Lake Montjoie...
CAGCGCATCACCGAGACGATGTTGGAGGTGGCGGGCGAATCCGCTGGCCTGATGGAGCCGATGGAGGGCAACCGCAACCTCAACCCCGCCGGGCAATATATCCAGGCCCGGCCGGCGACGATCTATGGCGGCACCAACGAGATCCAGCGCAACATTATTTCGAAGAATGTTCTGGCCCTGCCGTGAAATGGGTCGTCTGGTTTGACCATGGCGCCATCCGCTTCGGCAGCATCGAGGGCGAGATGGTGCAGCCCTATGCCGGGGATTTCTTCGCCGGCCCCACGCCTGACGGGCCGGCGGTGCCGCTGGCCACCATCACCCCGGTGGGGCCGTTGCGGCCGCGGAATTTCATCGGCCTGTGGAATAATTTTTTCGCGCTGGTGGAAAAGCAAGGCAATGCCATCCCTGAATTTCCGCTCTACTTCCTAAAATCGCCCAGCAGCATCATCGGCCCCGAGGCCACCATCACTCCGCCGCCGGGCTATGCCGGCAAAATCCTCTATGAGGGCGAGCTGGGCATTGTCATCGGCCGCGACCACAGAATCTTCGGCTACACCATCGTCAATGACGTGACTGCGCTTGACCTGATCAACGCCGACCCATCCTTCCCGCAATGGGCGCGGGCGAAATCCTTCGCCAGCTTCGGCCCGATGGGGCCTTGCATCGCCACCGACATCGACCTGGCCACCGCTCGGGTGAAGGTGGCGCTGAATGGCCGGGTGCGGCAGGATTATCCGCTTTCCGATATGATTTTTCCACCCGCGCGGATCGTGGAAATGATCGGTGCCGAAATGGCGCTGTCACCGGGTGATGTGATTGCCTGCGGCACCTCACTCGGCGCGCTGCCCATGCGGCCGGGCATGGTGGTGGAGGTGACGATCGATGGCATAGGCACCCTGCGCAACACCATGGCGGGAGGTGAATAGCGCAGTGCCGCGGCCTGTCCCGGACCTCACCGCGTTTGGTCCAGCCATTGCTGAGAGGATGATTTAGCGTTTTCGGCGTTTCCGCCGCAACGCATCATGCTCTAACCTGCACAAGCAGCCTGAAGGACACCACCCTTGCCCCAGCTTTACGCTCTCTCCGCGACCGAGATCGCCGCCCGCGTCGCGGCCAGGACCCTTTCCGCCCGTGAGGCGACCGAGGCCGCCCTCGCCCGGATGGATGCGGTCAACCCCGCCATCAATGCCGTGATCAAGCCACTGCATGAGGAGGCGCGCGCTGCCGCCGATGCCGTGGATGCCGCCATCGCCCGTGGTGAGACGCCCGGCATCCTGGCTGGCGTGCCCATCACCGTGAAGGTCAATGCCGACCAGGCGGGGCATGAGACCACCAATGGCCTGAACATCCAGAAGGACCACAAGGCGGAGGCCGATAATCCGGTCATCGCCAATCTGAAGAAGGCGGGTGCCATCATCATCGGCCGGACCAATACGCCGGCCTTTTCGCTGCGCTGGTTCACCTCCAACAACCTTCATGGCGCGACCAAGAACCCCTGGAACCCCGCCATCACGCCCGGCGGCTCCTCGGGCGGCGCTGGGGCTGCGGTGGCGGCGGGTATTGGCGCGCTGGGCCATGGCACGGATATTGGCGGCTCGGTCCGCTACCCTGCCTATGCTTGCGGCATTCATGGCATCCGCCCCACGCTGGGCCGGGTGCCGGCCTGGAATGCATCGCTGCCCGAGCGTGATATCGGCGCCCAGTTGATGGCAGTGAGCGGCCCGCTGGCGCGTAGCATCGCCGATCTGCGCCTCTCGCTGGAGGCGATGAGCGCCCCCGATACGCGTGACCCATGGTACACACCGGTGCCAATGAACGGCCCGCCTGCACCCAAGCGCGCTGCGCTCTGCATCCGCCCCGAGGGCATGAAGGTGGCGCCCGAGGTGGAGGCCGCGCTGCGCGGCGCCGCCCGCCGCCTGCAGGATGCTGGCTATACCGTGGTGGAGGTGGATGCCCTGCCGCCGCTGCGGGAGCCCGCCCGGCTGCAATCCCAGCTTTGGCTGACCAGCCTGCCACGCGGCGGGCTGGCGGCGGCCGAGCGTGAGGGCGAGGCAGCGTCCCTTGCTGTCTTTGACTACATGCAGCGGCTGACCCAGCCGGCGGATTTTTACGGCTTCCAGGATGCGCTGACCGCGCGGGCGGGCTTCCTCCGGCAATGGATGATGTTCTTTGAGAAATACCCGGTGGTGATTTGCCCGGTTTCCGGCGAACTGCCCTTCGCCGACCAGCAGGATGTGCAGAGTTTCGAGGCCTTCCAGGCCGTGCTGGAAGCGCAATTGACCCAGGTGGGCCTGCCGCTGATGGGCCTGCCGGGGCTGACGGTCTCCACCGGCATGGTTGGCCGCACCCCTGTGGGCGTGCAGCTGCTGGCCGGCCGCTTCCGTGAGGATCTGCTATTTGCCGCCGGTGCGGCAATCGAGGCTGCGGGCACGCCGCATACCCCGGTGGACCCGGCTTGATGCGCGGCTTGTGGCTGCTGCCGGCGCTGCTGCTCGCGGCCTGCGCCGGGCCAGGGCAGGAGCGGCGCTGTGCGGGGGCTTTCACCCTGAGCAATCAGAGCGGCCGCGAGGTGGAGCAGCTCTATGCCGGTAGCCAGCAGGATTTGCTGGAGCCAGGCACCATGGCCAGCGGCGGCCAGCGCAGCTTCTTTGCCGTCAATCCCGTGGCCACGCAGCTTCGCGTGGTCTTCGCCGATGGCCGCGCGGTGGAGCTGGGGCCGGTTAATCTCTGTGCCCTGCCTCGTGTGGTGATCAACCCGGCCGGGCTTTCCGCCAACCCGCCATAAGGCCGCAGACGTTGGCACGAAGATTGCTTGCCGTTTAGTTATGACGGGAGTTCCAGGAGGGCCTGGGCGTCTTTTGCCTATAAAACGGGCAAAAGACCTTCCCGATAGCGATACGGGAATGCACCTATGAACCGCCGCCAATTTCTTGCCGCCACTGCCGCCACTGGGCTGGCCACCCCCGCTTTGGCGCAATCCGGCGCTTGGCCGACCCGCGGCTCGATCCGCCTGGTCGCGCAGTTTCCCCCAGGTGGGTTGGTGGACACCATCGCCCGGCTGATGGCGCCGGCCCTGAGCCAGGCGCTGGGCCAGACCGTGCTGGTGGAAAACCGCGCCGGCGCGGGTGGCGTGATTGGCACTGATTTCGTCGCCAAGGCTCCGGCCGATGGCTATACCCTGCTGGTCAGCCATGCCTCGGTGCATGTCTTCTCCACCGCGACCCTGCCCACCCTGCCTTTCGACCCGATCACCGACTTTACCCATATGGTGCAGCTGGTCGAGGCGCCGAATGTGCTGCTGGTGAAGGCTGACAGCCCGTATCGCACGCTTGAGCAATATGTGACGGCGGCGCGCACGCGGCCGGTGCGCTTCGGCTCCTCGGGCATCGGCTCGGCGCCGCATCTGCTGGGCGCCATGCTGTCGGATGTGGCGCGCGCGCCCAATCTCGACCATGTGCCCTATCGCGGCTCGGCCCCCGCGCTGCAGGACCTGATGGCCGGCGCCATCGAGAGCTTCGTTGACCCCATCACCACCAATACGGCGATGATGCGCGACGGCACCCTGCGCTGCCTGGGCGTCTCCACCCCGGCCCGCCTGCCGGCCTTCCCCAATGTGCCGACCTTTGCCGAACAGGGCTTTGGCCGCCTGACCTCCGCCCAGTGGCTGGGCCTTTCCGCGCCGAAAAACCTGCCCGCGCCAATGGTGGAGCGGCTGACAGCACTGGTACCGGAGATTCTGAAGCAGCCCACTCTCGCCGCCCGCTTCGAGGATTTGCAGACCATGCCGCGCAACCCGCCGCTCACCGGCGGCGCCTTTGTGGCCCAGATCCAGAAAGAGATCACCGAATGGACCGCCGTGGCCCGGCAGTTCAACATCTCGGTCTCGTAAGCCATGGATATCGGCGTTTTTATCCCGATCAACAACAATGGCTGGCTGATTTCGGAGAACGCGCCGCAATACATGCCGAGTTTCGAACTCAACAAGCAGGTCGTGCAAAAGGCCGAAGCCTGCGGCATGGATTTTGCGCTGAGCATGATCAAGCTGCATGGTTTCGGCGGCAAGACCGAGTTCTGGGACCATGGGCTGGAAAGCTTTACCCTCATGGCCGGGCTGGCGGCGGTGACATCGAAGATCCGTCTCTTCGCCTCCACCGCCGTGCTGACCATCCCGCCCGCCATCGTGGCGCGGATGGCGGTGACCATCGACAACATCTCGGGCGGCCGCTTCGGGGTGAACCTCGTCTCCGGCTGGCACAAGATCGAGTACAGCCAGATGGGTCTCTGGCCGGGCGACGCCCATTTCGGCAAGCGCTACGACTACTCGACGGAATACGTCACCATCCTGAAAGAGCTCTGGGAAACCGGCGAGAGCGATTTCAAGGGTGAGTATTTCCAGATGGACCACTGCAAGCTGAGCCCCGGCCCCAGCGCCCGTATTCCCATCGTCTCGGCCGGGCAGTCCGACCGGGGGATGGAGTTCGGCGCCACCTATTGCGACTATAATTTCTGCCTGGGCGAAGGTGTGAATGACCCGCAGCAATGCGCGGAAGTGCCCGCCCGGGTGCTGAAGCACGCGGAAAAGACCGGCCGTCAGGTTGGTGCGTATATGCTCTACATGGTGATCTCGGCCGAGACGGATGAGGCCGCCATGGCGAAATGGGACAGCTACGAAAAGGGCGCAGACCGCGCGGCTATCAACCACCTGCTGGGCAAGGCGGCCGAGGACACCAATACCCAGGCCACCTCCATGGCGGCCGCGGTGCAGCGCAACCCTTCACCGATCAACTTCAACATGGGCACCATCGTGGGCAGCTACGCCACCTGTGCGAAGCTGCTCGACGAGGTGGCGGCGATGCCCGGTGTTGCCGGCATCATGCTGTGCTTCGATGATTTCATCATCGGCATGGATGCCTATGCGGAGAAAATCCAGCCGCTGATGGCCTGCCGGCAGGATAGGCTGGCCGTGGCGGCGTGATGGCGTGCGGCCGGGGGCGGCTCAGCCCTCGGCCAGCATGCTCACATGGGCGGCGACGACTTTCCAACCTTCCGTCATGCGCACCCAGGCCTGGCTCTGCCGGCCCTTTTTGCCGCTGGCCACCAGGGTGTATTCCGTATTCGCCACCGCGAAATCGCGGCCGAAGGTGGTGATGCGGGTATTCTCCAGCACCCGCGCCCGGGCGGCGTGCTGCGCCGGGGTGCGGGCGGCGCGAAAGCCCGCAATCTCGGCATGGCTGCGCAGGTTTTCAGCAATGCCGTAGCGCAGTGTCAGCGGGTGCTCCCAGAAGCTGTCATTGAGCACCGCCACGTCATTCTCGGCCAGGCCATTATCGTAGCGCTCGAAGGCCGCGGTGACTTCGGCGACGATCTCGGGGATGTTCAGTTCATGCATGGCGGGGCCTCGGCATCGGGGATTGTTTCACCCCGATGCTGGCTCAGCCGGCCGCCGCCGGCAATGCGGCTTCAGCCCGCCGCTTCCGGCGCCTTTTCGGCTTCGCCATCGCCATCGCCGTCGCTTTCCGGCTTGGGCAGGGCACCGGCCGAGGCCTCGAAGAACTCGAAGGTCAGCTTGCCATCGGCAAAGCCCACCTTGACCGAGCCACCCTTGGCCAGCTTGCCGAAGAGAAGTTCCTCGGCCAGCGGCTTCTTCACATGCTCCTGGATGACCCGGGCCAGCGGCCGGGCGCCATAGAGCGGGTCGTAGCCACGTTCGGACAGCCATTCCTTGGCGGCGCTCGACAGCTCGATGGTCACGTTGCGGTCCGCCAGCTGGGCCTCCAGCTGCATCACGAATTTCTCGACAACCTGCGCCACAATCTCCTGGCTCAGGCCGGCGAAGGGAATCACCGCGTCCAGTCGGTTGCGGAATTCCGGGGTGAACATGCGCTTGATGGCATCCTCATCCTCGCCCTGCCGCGTCGTGCGTTCGAAGCCGATGGTGTTCTTCGCCATGTCGGAGGCGCCGGCATTGGTCGTCATGATCAGGATGACGTTGCGGAAATCGACCGTCTTGCCGTTGTGATCGGTCAGCTTGCCGTGGTCCATCACCTGCAGAAGGATGGCGAAGAGATCGGGATGCGCCTTCTCGATCTCATCGAGCAGCAGCACGCAATGCGGATGCTGGTCGATGCCATCGGTCAGCAAGCCGCCCTGGTCGAAACCGACATAGCCCGGCGGCGCGCCGATGAGGCGGGAGACGCTGTGCCGCTCCATGTATTCCGACATGTCGAAGCGCAGCAGCTCGATGCCAAGGGTCTTGGAAAGCTGCTTGGCCACCTCCGTCTTGCCCACGCCGGTGGGGCCGGAGAAGAGGTAATTGCCAATCGGCTTCTCCGCCTCGCGCAGCCCGGCCCGCGCCAGCTTGATGGCGGCTGAGAGTGCTTCGATCGCCTTATCCTGGCCAAAGACCATGGATTTCAGGTCACGCTCCAGGTTGCGCAGGGTTTCCTTATCGTCCGAGGAGACGCTCTTGGCGGGAATTCGCGCGATCTTGGCGACGACTTCCTCGACATCCTTCAAGGTCACCGTCTTCCGCCGCTTGTTCTCCGGCAGCAGCATACGGCTCGCACCGGCCTCATCGATCACGTCGATGGCCTTGTCGGGCAGCTTGCGGTCATGGATGTACTTGGCGGAAAGCTCCACTGCGGCGCGGATCGCTTCTGGGGTGTAGCGCACCTTGTGATGCTTTTCGTAGTTGGTCTTCAGCCCCTGCAGGATCTTCACCGCGTCTTCGACATTGGGCTCGTTGACGTCGATCTTCTGGAAGCGGCGGACCAGCGCGCGGTCCTTCTCGAAGTGCTGGCGGTATTCCTTATAGGTGGTGCTGCCGATGCAGCGCATCGTGCCCTGGGCCAGCGCCGGCTTGAGCAGGTTGGAGGCATCCATGGCGCCGCCAGAGGTCGCGCCCGCGCCGATCACCGTGTGAATCTCATCGATGAAGAGGATGGCGCCGGGGTGGTTCTCCAGCTCGTTAACCACGGCCTTCAGCCGCTCCTCGAAATCGCCGCGGTAGCGGGTGCCGGCCAGCAGGCTGCCCATATCGAGCGAGAAGATGGTGCATTTGACCAGCACCTCGGGCACATCGCCCTCGATGATGCGCTTGGCCAGGCCCTCGGCAATCGCGGTCTTGCCCACGCCGGGTTCACCCACATAGAGCGGGTTGTTCTTGGTGCGGCGGCACAGGATTTGGATCGTGCGCTCGATCTCATGGTCGCGGCCGATCAGCGGGTCGATCTTGCCGGCCTGCGCCTTCTTGTTGAGATTGACGCAATAGGTGGTCAGCGCGTCCTGATTGTTCTTGCTGCCACGGGGCTTTTCCTCCTTCTCCGGCTGTTCGCCGTCATTGGCTTCGGCCTTGGAGGTGGGGGCGCCCTGCACGTTGCGCGACGCGTTGCGGCCCGGCGCCTGGGCGATGCCATGGCTGATGAAATTCACCGCATCGAGGCGGGTCATATCCTGCAATTGCAGGAAATACACCGCATGGGATTCACGCTCTGAGAAGAGGGCCACCAGCACATTGGCGCCGCTCACCTCATCCCGCCCCGAGCTTTGCACATGGATGGCGGCGCGCTGGACCACGCGTTGGAAGCCGGCGGTGGGCTTGGGGTCGCCCGCGCGCTCGGTCACCAGGCCGGCCAGGTCCTTGTCGAGAAACTCGGTAAGGTCGCGCTTGAGCTTGTCCACATCCACGCCACAGGCGCGCAGCACCGTGGTGGCGTCCGCATCCTCGCCCAGGGCGAGGAGCAGGTGTTCCAGCGTCGCGTATTCGTGCCGGCGGTCATTCGCCAGGGCAAGCGCGCGGTGGAGCGTCTGTTCCAAATTCCGTGACAACATCGGCAACGCTCCTTCGTCTGATCGTTAAAAGATGGTGACACTCCCGCCGTTCGTCACGATCTTGACAAGCGACATTCCAAATTACTCTTTCTCAATGGTGCACTGCAGCGGGTGCTGGTTCTGGCGCGCCAGATCCATCACCTGGGTGACCTTCGTCTCGGCCACCTCATAGGTGAACACCCCGCATACCCCCACACCCCTGCGATGGACATGCAACATGATCCTGGTCGCTTCGTCACGGTTTTTCTGAAAGAAGCGTTCCAGGACATGCACGACGAATTCCATTGGCGTGTAATCGTCGTTCAGCATCAGGACTTTGTACATCGCCGGCTTTTTGGTCTTGGGCCGGGGCTTGGTGACAACGGTCGTGCCAGTGCCGCCCGCCCCGTTGCCCGGGCCGCCATTGCTGTCCTTGTCGTCGTTCATCCGTACCATGTGTCTGACCATCTCGCCGAACCGGCATTATGCGCTGAGCGCCCGATGCAAAGATATCGGGTGCGCGCCCCCGAACGTAAGGGCCTTGCACTATGCCAGCAAAGAATGACGAAAAGAAAAAGGCCCGCCAGGGTCACGCGGGGCAGTTATCCCCAGCGATGACCTTGGCGGGCCGGAATTTTGGCCCGCGCGGCGTTACGGCCGCCCGGCCTATGGGCCTCAGGCCGCGATCGGGCGGGCCAGCTTTTCCACGGCCACGGTCACGCGGGCGGAGATCGGCGCGAAGGATTCCTCGGCCACCTTCATCGCCGCTTCCTGAAGCTTGGTCGCATCGGCCATCGACTTCTCGAAGGCGGTGCGGGCCAGGCTGGCCTGCAGATCAGCCACATCCTTGAGCGACTTGGCGGAGGTCATCGCCTTGACGCCTTCCAGCGCGTGGTCAGACATGCCCTGCATGGTGGCCACGACCTGGCGGCCGAGATCCTGCACGCCGGTGAAATAGACCTGGGCGGCCTTGGTGAAGGCCTCCACATTGCCGCGGCTAAAAGCGGCGGCTTCCTCGGCTGCCTTGCTCATGTCGGTGGCGGTCTTCTGCGCCTGTTCCATGCTCTTCTCAAGCACAATGCGGGCCTGGCTGGTGCTGTCTTCGATCAGCTTCTGCGCCTGGGCGGTGCTGTCCTCGATCATTTTCTGCGCTTGGGCGCTGCTCGAGGCGGCGGCTTCGGCGACGATCTGGGTCACATCGGGGGTGGCGACAATGGTCTTGGGCTTGGCGGGCATATGATTTCCCCGGCGGACCGGGCCTCTGGCTGTTTTCGGCCGGAGACCCCGGCCAGGGTGATGAAAAGATGTGCTTTGCTGCGCTGCAACACGAACCCTAGATAGGCCAGCCATCGGGCCATTGCAAGTAAAATGGTGCAGTGCACAAAATCCTGTGAGTGGCCAGGACAAAGCCTTTCCACGCCAAGCCAATTGGCCACGGCAAACCCTTGAAGCGCCAATTGAAATTTCCCTGGCCAGTTATGCGCAAAGCCATGGACAGCGTCGTGACCAAGACGCTAACACTAACGTGGTCGGCCGCGCCGGGGGGTGCGCGCCGCGAGGCTCTGGGGGCTGGAATGACATTTCGCGCGATCAGGCTGGGCTTGGCATTGGCTCTTTTTGCCGCTGCCATCCCCGCCCATGCCGACATCACGAACAGGGCGAACTATGCCGCCATTCTGCTCGATTCCCGCGGCCAGGTGCTGCATCAGGTCAATGCAGATGAGCCGCGCTTCCCCGCCAGCCTCACCAAGATGATGACGCTCTACATGCTCTTCGAGGCGATGCGCGATGGCCGGGTGCAGCCCGATGCCCGCATCACGATGAGCGCCGAGGCCGCCACCCGCCCGCCCTCCAAGCTTGGCCTGCCGGCCGGCTACTCGCTGGCGCTGGAGGATGCGATCCTCGCCGTCGTGACCCGTTCGGCCAATGACGTGGCCGCGGCGATCGCCGAGCATCTCGGCGGCACCGAGGAGCGTTTCGGCCAGATGATGACCCAGCGAGCGCGCTCGCTGGGCATGACGCGCAGCACCTTCCGCAACGCTTCCGGCCTGCCGGACCCCGAGCAGCGGACCACGGCGCGCGATATGGCTCTGCTCGGCAGCCGCTTGCAGGCTGATTTCCCTCGGCAATACGCCTATTTCAGCACCACGGCCTTCCGCTGGAACAACCGCGAGATCCACAACCACAACCACATGCTCAGCGCCTATGAGGGCATGGACGGCATCAAGACCGGCTATACCCGCTGGAGCGGCTTCAACATCGTCACCTCTGCCCGGCGAGACGGTGTACGGCTGATCGGCGCGGTGATGGGCGGCGGTTCGTGGGTCGAGCGTGACCGCCATATGGCTGGACTGATGGATGATGGCTTCCAGCGCGTCGGTGTGGCGCGGCGTGCCAATAGCTATGACGTGATGCAAACCAACCGGGGCAGCATGGCGCGCGAGGCCTCGCCCCGGGCTTCGGCGGCGCGGATCGTGCCCGGGCCGCGGGTGGCCGCGGTGCGCGTCACCGCCAGCGCATCGCCTTCCCGGCCGCGGCAGCAGCCAACGGTGCTGACCTCCAGCAATACAGCGGCTGCTGCCACCGTGCAGCCGCAGCGGTCGGCCACAGCCCGTGGTACGACCCCTGGTTCGACCCCTGCCGCTACGGCCCGCCCCGCAGCGCCGGCGCGGCCCATGCCGCGGCCCGCCGTTGCGCACGAACCCCGCCCAATCAACCCATCACCCAGCCGCCCGGTGACGCGGACCTAGCGGCCTGCTGAAAAACGCGGATTGCGGAGGAAAAGAGCGAAAGGGCTCTGTCCGGGCAAAGCCCTCTCGCGCTCTCCCACCAGGGTCGACATGTATGTCGACGATTGTCCTGGACCTTTGATTAATTTTTAAATCAATAATTCAACGAAGGTGGAGGAAACTCAGTTTCCTCCTGGGGTGCTCGAGGGGCAAAGCCCCTCGATCTTACTTCCTCTCCCTATTCCTTTTCCACCACCCGCCTAAACCCCCAGCATTCCCCGCCCCGGCACGGCCGCCAGCAGGCTTTTGGTATAGGCATGGGCGGGGTGCTCGAAGACCTGGCCGATCGGCCCCGCCTCCACCACCAACCCGTTCTGCATCACCGCCACCTCGTCACAGAGTTGCGCCGCAACCCGCAGGTCGTGGGTGATGAACAGGATGGAGAGGCCGAGGCGGGCCTGCAATTCGCGCAAGAGTGTGAGCACCTGGGCCTGCACGCTGACATCGAGGGCGGAGACGGGTTCATCGGCCACCAGCACCTCGGGCTTCATGGCCAGCGCCCGGGCGATGCCGATTCGCTGGCGCTGGCCGCCGGAGAATTCATGCGGGAAGCGGGCCAGGGCCGAGGGTTCGAGGCCGACCAGGGCGAAGAGTTCCGCGGCCTCGGCCAGGGCTTTTGCCCGTGGGGTGCCGGCGGCGATGGGGCCTTGGGCGACTTGGTCGCCGACTTTTCGGCGGGGGTTGAGCGAGGCGTAGGGGTCCTGGAAAACCATTTGTACGAGATGGGCGGCGGCCTGGCGGGCGGGGGGCAAAGGGCGGCCGGCGATGCGGATTTCGCCCTGGTCAAAGGCCAGCAGCCCCACGGCGCAGCGGGCCAGGGTGGATTTGCCTGAGCCGCTTTCGCCCACAATGCCCAGGGTGGAGCCGCGCCGGAGGGTGACCGAGACGCCATCCAGCGCGCGGGCTGCGCGGCGGCGTCGGAAAATCCCGGCCGGGCGATAGGTTTTGCCGAGGTTGCGGATTTCCAGCACCGCCTCGGGCGAAATTTTTCGCGCCGGGGGGGCGCGTAGGCGGGGCACGGCGGCGAGTAGGCGGCGGGTGTAGTCATGGCTGGGGGCGGTCAGCACCTGTTCGGCGCTGCCCTGTTCCACCACCACGCCCTGCTGCATCACAGCGACGCGGTCGGCTATTTCGGCCACCACGCCGAAATCATGGGTGATGAAAAGCACGGCGGTGCCGCGGCGGCGCTGGAGTTCGCGGATCAGGGTGAGGATCTGCGCCTGGGTGGTGACGTCCAGCGCGGTGGTCGGCTCGTCGCAGATCAGCAATTCGGGTTCGAGGGCGAGCGCCATGGCGATCATCACACGCTGGCGCTGGCCGCCGGACAGCTCATGCGGATAGGCGCGCAGCGCGCCCTCGGGGTCGGGCAGGGCAACCTCGCGCAATGCGGCCAGGCTGCGTTCGGCGATGTTGTCGGCCGGGAGATCGGTGTGGGTACGCCACATCTCTCCGAGCTGGTCGCCCACGGCCATGAGCGGGTTCAGCGCCGTCATGGGTTCCTGAAAGACCATGGCGATGCGGCGGCCGCGCAGGCGGCGCAGCGCCTCATCGGGCAGGCTGGCGAGGTCGGTCTCGCCCAGCATGACGCGGCCGGCTTCGACGCGCACGCCCGGCGCCATGAGGCGCATGATGGTGGTGGCGGTGACGGATTTGCCCGAGCCGCTTTCACCCACCACGCAGAGGATTTCACCCGGCGCGATGCTGAGCGAGACATCGGTCAGCGCATAGGGCCGGTCGGCACCGCGGGGCAGGGCGACGGTGAGGTGTTCTATCGAGAGCGCACTCATCGGCCAGTGATTCGCGGGTTCAGCGCGTCATTCAACCCCTGCCCCACCAGGGAGACGCCGAGGATGGTCAACAGGATCGCGACACCTGGGATGGCCGAGACATACCATTCCACCCGCAGCACATTGCGGCCCAGGCCAATGAGGTTGCCCCAGGATGGCACATTGGGGTCGGACAATTGCAGGAAGGCCAGGGCGCTCTCCAGCAGGATCGCCACCGCCATCACCACCGAGGCATAGACAATGACCGGTGGCAGGGCATTGGGCAGCACCTCGCGCAGCATGAGGTGGATGTCGGACAGGCCTTGCACCCGGGCCGCCTGGACGAATTCGCGGGTGCGCAGCGTGAGGAATTCGGCCCGGGTGAGGCGGGCCACCGGCGGCCAGGAGACGAGGCCGATGGCGATGGTCACCGTCTCAATCTGCGAGCCGAAGACGGCGACCAGCACCAGCAGGAGCAGGAAATTCGGCAGGGTCTGGAAGGCCTCGGTCAGCCGCATCAGCACCGTGTCCACGAGGCCGGAATAGAAGCCGGCCAGGGCACCGATGGCGATGCCGATGGCGGTGGCCACCAGGGTTGCGACAAAGCCGATCAGCAGCGAGACGCGCGCGCCATGAAAAAGCTGCGCCATGATATCCCGCCCCGACGGATCGGTGCCGAGGGGGAAGCGTGGGTTGGCGCCGGGCCATTGCAGTGGGCGCCCGGCCAGGCCCAGCGGGTCATTGGGAAAGAGCAGCGGCGCGGCCAGCCCCATGGCCAGCACGGCCAGCACCAGCACGGCACCCAGCACGGAAGCCGGGTTGCGCAGATAGGCCAGCAGCGCCCGCCTCATGCGCCGATCCTCGGGTCGAGCCGGGCATAGAGCATGTCGACCAGAAAATTCACCGCGATCACCAGCAGGGCGGAGACGAAGACGATGCCGAGCAACGTGTTCAGGTCCCGCTGCACCACACTTTCATAGGCGAGGCGGCCGAGGCCGGGGAGGGAGAAGACGCTCTCCACCACCACTGCGCCACCCAGCATGGTGCCGGCCTGCAAGCCGATGAGGGTGACCATGGGCAGCAGCGCGTTGCGCAGCACGTGGCGGGTGATGATGCGGGTCTCGCGCAGGCCCTTGGCGCGGGCGGTGCGGACGAAATCGAGGCTGAGCACCTCCAGCATCGAGGCGCGCATGATGCGCAGATAGATGGCGAGGAAAATCAACCCGAGGGTGAGGGTGGGCAGCACGAGGTGCCAGGCGATGTCCAGCACCCGCCGCGCCCCAGTATAGCCCATGGCCACATCGCCAAAGCCACCGGCCGGCAGCCATTGCAAATGTACCGAGAAGAGCACGATGGCCATCAGCCCGAACCAGAAGGAGGGCGTGGCATAGAAGATCAGCCCGAGGGTGGAGATCAGCGTATCCGGCCAGCGATTGACCCGCCTGGCCGCGATCACCCCCAGCGCCATGCCGGCGGCGAAGGCGAAGGAGAGCGAGGCGCCCATTAGCGAGAGCGTGGCCGGCAGGCGTTCGAGAATGACCGTCGCCACCGGCTTGCCGTAAATGGCGGAGAAGCCGAGATCGAGCCGCACGAGCCGCCAGAGATAGCGGGTGAGCTGCTCGGCCACCGAAAGATCGAGGCCGTAGAAGCGGCGCAGATCGGCGGCGATGGCAGCATCGCCACCGCCCATCTGCGCCAGCATTGCATCCACGGTGTCGCCCGGGGCGAATTGCAACAGGCAAAAAATGCCCACCAGGATCAGCAACAGCGTGGGCAGCGAGGCGGCGAGCCGCTTGCCTGCCAGAGCGACAATCCTCATGCCGGGCGCAGCCGTTGTTCAGCCAGCCTCAATTGGCCAGCCAGGTGTCGTGCCAGGAGGAGGATGCCCAGCGCGGGTTATTGGCCACATTGCGCAGCCGCTTATTGAAGACGCTGACAAAAATCTGCTCGATGGGCATCCAGAGTGGCAATTCGGTCTGCGCCCGGCGGACGAAATCGGCGTAGAGCGCTCGGCGGCGCGGCACATCCAGCTCGGTGGCCGCATTGTCGATGATCTGGTCGATGGTGGGGTCGTTCCAGCCCCATTGGTTGGTCCAGGGCGCACCCACCGGGCTGCCCGAGCGGTACCACACCGTGGTGCTGACCGCGGGGTCCGAGCGGTATTGGTGCCAGCCGGAGGCGAGGTCGAAATTGTGGTCGTTGTAGATGGTGCGCAGCCAGCCCGCCGCATCGAGCCGGACGATTTCGATCCGCACACCGATCTGGGCAAAGCTCTGCTGCATGAAGGTGGCGAAGAGCGAGATATCCTCGCCCCAGGGGGCGGGGTGAAGGCGGAGCGAAAAGCGCACGCCGCCGGCGCCACGGCGATGGCCGGCCTCATCGAGCAGGCGGTTGGCGGCCGCCACATCGAAGGGATATTGCGGCATTCCGGCCGGGTAGTAGTCGGTCGAAACTGAGGGGATAGGCCCCGTCCCAGGCTTGGCGAAACTCCCCAGAAAATTCTCGATGAAGAAGGGGATGTTCAGCGAATGGGCGAGCGCCTTGCGCACCCGGATATCGGCCAGGATCGGGTTGCGGAAGTTGAACTCCAGCGTGTTGGTGCGGGCATTGCCCTCATTGCCCCGGGTGGTGACCTCAAAGCGCGGGTCGCGCGCCAGGCGCTGGAAATCGGAAATCGCCAGGGCAGAATAGGGGCTGAATAGAATCTGCCCGGCCTCCATCTGCGCCGCCGCCGCCGCACGGTCGCCGATCACCCGCCAGACCACACGGTCGAGATAGGGCAGATTGGGGCGCCAGTAATTGGTGTTGCGGTCGGCGATGATGAATTGGCCGCGCTCATACTGGACGAATTTGAACGGGCCGGTGCCGATGGGCGCGGTGTTGGCCGGGTTCTGCCGAATATCGCCGGTCTCATAGATGTGCTTGGGCGAGATATAGCCCAAATCGGGCAGCGCGCGCAGCAGCAGGCCCAGCGGCATTGGCCGCTCATAGCGGAAGATGGCGGTCAGCGGGTCGGGCGTGTCCACCGCCGTGAGGAAAAGCTGCAGGGCCGTGCCGTAGTTGAGAATTTTCTTCCACATTTCCATCGCGGTGAAGGCGACATCGGCGGAGGTGAAGGGCTTGCCGTCATGCCAGGTCACGCCCGCGCGCAGCTTGAAGGTGATGGATTTGCCGTCCGGGCTGCTTTCCCAGGATTCGGCCAGCACGGGGGTGGGGTTGCCGGCCGCATCGAGATCGACCAGCGCCTCCTGGATCTTGCCGCCGACGATATAGACGCCGGTCGAGGCCTGGAGCGAGGGGTTGAGGATGCGCTGCTCGGTGGAGAAATGCACCGTCATCACGCCGCCGCGGCGGGGCGTTTCCTGCGCAATGGCAGGCACGCTCACCAGGCTGCTGCCAACCAATAAAAAGGTCTCGCGACGGTTCATGGGGTGATCTCCTGGAAGATGAGGCCGCAACCATTGGCCATGGCGGGCGGGCGGGGGATGGTGGTGCCGAGGATGAGGGCGGCGCCGCCCTCCTCGGGCAGCGCTTCGGGGTCGAAACCGCCCAGGGCAGCGATGGTTTCGCGCGGGGCAAAGCCGATTTCGGCCCGGCCGGGGCCGGTGGGGACGAGGCGAATGCCATCCTCCAGCCGCACCGTGCTCTCGGTCAGCCGGGCCAAATGTTCCGCCGCCTTGTTGGGGAAATTACTGGCGACCAGCACGCGGATGATGCGCGTCACGCCATTGGGCTGGGCCTGCAGTTCCGGCACCCAGACGGTGTGCCGGGTGTGGTGCTGGCAGGCGAAGATGCGCAAGCCGGCCGGCGCTTCGGTCACCGGCCAATGCATGACGGAAAAGCGGGCCTCGGCCATGTTGCCATCGGGCATGGGCACGGGGCGGCCGAAATGCACCGGGCCGGTGGCGGCGATGCCGCGCGATTGCAGCGCGGCCACGCCGGCGCCGGCATCGGTGGTGGTGAAGGCGGTGCGCTCCAGCCCCTCGCGCTTGGCGAGGAAGCCACGCAGGGGGGCATTGTGTGGCTTTTCGGCCAGAACGCCCAGGAGTTCGAGGTAATCCTCCCCGAACATCATGGTGTAATTGCCGCTGCCCATATGCTCGCTATGGGTGCCGCGCGGCGAGAGGCGGAAGCCGAGGGCGGCCCATTCGGCCGCCGCGGCATCAAGGTCGCGCACGGCGATCACAACATGGTCGAGGCCAAGGATGGTGGGGATCATGCCCCGATGGTGTCGCTTCTCCCGCGGCGATGCAACATGGCGCTCTGCCCTATTGCCATGAGACGCCTGAACGCCGCAGGCGCAGCGCATCGGCGGCCTGGGCAGCGGCCTCACGCGGGGCGGCCAGTCAGGCCATGCTGAACAGGCTGCCCCAGCCGCGCACCTGCGCGGGGTCGGCCCCGGCTTTGCGCATGGCACCCCATAGAGCGGTGGCGATGGTGTCAAAGACCGGGATGCCCAGCCGGGCCTCGGCCCGCGCCGCCGGGCGGGGGCCGCGCAGATTGGTGGAGATCACCGCGATGGCGTCCAGGCCCGGGGTTCGGCCAACATCGAGAATGGCGGCCTCGATCTCGGCCTCGGTGAAGCGGGCGAAGGTGTAATTGCCGGGGTCGTTGAAATGATGCTCGGCCACGACCTCCAGCCCCTCCTCCGCCAGCACGCGGATGGTGGCCGCCTGCACATCATGCAGGAAGGGGGTGACCAGGCCGATGCGACGGGCACCCTTCATGCGCAGGGCCTCCAGCAGCGCCAGCATGGCCGTCTCCGCCGGTTGCGGCAGCAAGGGCAGCAACCCGCGGTCACCCGCCATGCCGGTGTAGCAGGAGGCGGTGGCGTTGAGGCAGATGGCATGCATATGCGCATCCGCCAGCATCGAGGCTGCCTCCAGCAGCGGTGCGGCCTGGAACTGCGCCAGCGCCTCATCCGAAGTGTCGAGCCGCGTCACCCGAAAGCGGGCGACATGCAGCGAGACGCGCGGCACATCGCGCAGCATTTCCATGGTCAGCGGCTCGGCCGCGGTGTTGCTGGAGGGCACCAGCATGCCGATGCGGGTGCTCATAGCCGGGCGCGCGCGATCAACTGGCGGGCGCGCTGCACCACCGGGATATCGATCATCTGCCCCTCGAAGGTCACCGCGCCCAGGCCCTGGGCCAGCGCCTCGTCAAAGGCCGCGACCATGCGCTGCGCCCGCGCCACCGCCTCGGGCGAGACGCCATATTCCTCGTTGATGATCGGCACATGCATGGGGTGGATGCAGGTGGTGCAGTCAAAGCCCAGGCGGCGGGAGCGGCGCAGATTGGCGCGATAGCCCTCCAGATCGGTGAGGCCTGCCACGGTGCCGATGAAGCCCATGGCCAGAATGCCCGCGGCCTTGGCCGAGAGCAGGCCGAGCCGCTTGGGGAATTCCAGCGCATCGGGCGAGGGCTCGATGCCCATATCGGTGGCCAGATCCTCAGCCCCCACGCCCATGCCGATGACGCGCGGATGGGCGGAGGCGATGTCCTTGGCGCGCAGCACGGCGGCGGCGTCCTCGACCAGCAGGATCATGCCGGTGGAGCCGGGTTGCATGCCCTGCCGCGCCTCGGCGGCGTCGATCAACTCGGCCAGCAGGCGGACATGTTCGGCGCCCATGATCTTGGTGCAGATCAGCGCCCGCACGCCGGGGCGGACGGCGGCGGCGATGTCCAGCACCGTCCATTCCAGCTCGCGATTGGTGCGCACCACCACATCGGCGCCGTTTTGCGACACCCGGGGGATGGCGCCTTCGAGGGCGGCGCGGGCGGCGGGTTTTTCCGGCGGTGAGATGCTGTCCTCAAGGTCGAGAATAATGGCATCGGCGCCGCGCTCATGCGCTTTGGCGATGAATTTTTCCCGTGCCGCGGGCACGAACATCAGGGAGCGCCAATTGGGCAGGGTCTGTTTCATGGGGCGTGGTTTTCCATCCAGTGGCGGGCGATATCGAGCCTTCGGCAGACCCAAACCTCGGGCATGGTCTTCACCGCATCGAGAATGCGCTTGAGGCCGATGGCGCGGGCGGGGTGTCCGATGATGCGGTTGTGCAGGCCCACGGTCAGCATGCGGCTGCCGGGCTCGCTCAGCGCCATTTCAATCGCGCCCATGATGTAGGTGTGAAAATCATCGCCGGTGGTGATGGCGGCGCGCTGGAAGCGCACGTCGTTGTTCACCAGCGTATAGGGGATAACGAGATGCGGGCGGCCGTGCTCGTGGTTCCAATAGGGCAATTCGTCGTCATAGGCGTCGCTGTCATAGCTGTAGCCCAGCTCCATCAGGATGCGCCGGGTGTTGAGGCTGGGGGCATAGCGGCAATACCAGCCCTGGGGGCGGTGGCCGGTGGTTTCCTCAATGATGCGGGTGGCCTCGGTCAGGGCGTGGCGCTCGGTGGCCTCGTCCATATCGGCGTGGCTGTCCCAGCGCAGGCCGTGGCCCACCACGTCCCAGCCGGCCTCGCGGATGGCCGCTGCCGCCTGGGGGGTGCGCTGCAGGCATTGCGCCACGGCATAGATGGTGCAGGGCAGACCCGCGCGGGCGAAAAGCCCATGCAGCCGCCAGAAGCCGACGCGGCTGCCGTATTGGAACATGCTCTCGGCCGCCAGGTCGCGGCCTTTCGGCAGGCCGGTGGAGCCCTCGGTCAGGGCGTTCTCGCTCTGCGGGTCGCCATCGGGCACCGAGCGCTCGCCGCCCTCCTCGTGATTGATGACAAAATTGAGCGCGAGGCGGGCACCGCCCGGCCAGCGCGCATCGGGGGGATTGCGGCCATAGCCTTCGAAATCGCGGATCATGGAATAAGACCTTCGGGCAGGGAGGCGACATAGTCGAACATCTCACCCGGCCGGGTGATCCAGAGATTGTCGCGCTGGCCCAGAATATGGCGCAGCGCGCCGCGCAGCGGCCGCAGCCGATGCGGCTGGCCCAGGATGAAGGGGTGCAGGATGATGGTCATCACCATCGGCCGTTCGGCGGATTGCTCGAGCATTTCGTCGAATTGATCGGTGATCATATCGGCGAATTCGCGGCCGGTGTGGTGGCGCATCACCATGGCGGGGCTGTCATTCAGCTCGACGCTATAGGGCACGCTGAGCATCCGGCCGGCGCGGCTGCGCATCCAGAAGGGCTGGTCATCGGCCGGCCAATCCAGACAATAGGTGAAGCCGGCCTCGGCCAGCAGGTCGAGCGTCACAGCACTCTGGGCGATATAGGGGCCGAGCCAGCCGCGCGGCGCCACGCCGCCATTGTGGCGGGCGAGAACATCGCGGCTTTCGATGATGAGCGCGCGTTCCTCGGCCTCGCTCAGCACGTCCTGGCGTTCGGAATTGGTGCGGCCATGGCCGATCAGCTCATCGCCGCGCGCGAGCAAGGCGGGGGCGATTTCCGGGCAATGGTCGAGCACGGTGGAGTTGCAGTTGTGGCCGGCGGGCAGCTTTAGCTCATCGAGCAGGCCGAGCATGTTCCACAGCCCCACGCGGTTGCCGTAATCGCGCCAGGCATAGGGGCGCTGGTTCTGCACGCCGGCGGGGCCGGTGCTGTCGCTGCCCAGGCCCTCGCGATAGTGGAAATGCTCGATATTGTTGACGAGCATGAGGGCCAGTTTCTTGCCGCCGGGCCAGGTGTAGGTTGGGCGGTTGATGATGGCGGAGTGGTCGTAGCGGTTGTGCGGCGTGAGCTTCATGAGTGCGATGCTGGCATGCCCAGGCCAATGCCAAAACCCTATTCGATGCGGATATTCGCCGCCCTGACCACCGGGCCCCAGCGGGTGTATTCCTCGCGCACGAAGGCATCGGTCGTGGCGGGGTCCATGAAGAGGGGCTCGCTGCCGATATCGCGCAGGCGGGTGCGGGCGAGCGGTGTCTCCAGGGCTTCTTTGAAGGCGGCGGAGAGGGTTTCGACGATGGCGCGCGGGGTGCCGCGCGGCAGGAAGGCGCCGGTCCAACTGCGCACGGCGTAATCGGCCACACCCTGTTCCTGAATGGTCGGCAGGTCGGGCTTCAGGGAGACGCGGGTGGCTGTGCCCACGCCCAGCAGCCGCACCCGCCCTCCCTCGGCCGGCGGGATGAGGGTGGGCAGGTTCATGATCGCCATCGGGATGGTGCCGCCGATCAGATCGGCCATGGCCGGCCCGCCACCGCGATAGGGCACATGGGTGATGTCCAGCCCGGTGCGCATACGAAACAACTCACCCGCCAAATGGTTGGAGGAGCCCACGCCGGAGGAGCCATAGGCGACGCCGCCGCGCTGGGTGCGAACCCAGGCGATCAATTCCTGTACGTTGCGGGCGGGCACGGCGGGGTGCACCGCCAGCACATTGGGCACATCGGCCAGCATGGCCACGCCCTGAAAAGCCTCCCGCACATCGTAGCTGGTTTCATTGGCGATGAGCGGGTGGAAGACATGGTTGGAGGCGGAGGAGATGAACACCGTCAGCCCATCCGGCCGGGCCCGCATGGCCAGCGCCATGCCCACGCTGCCCCCGCCACCGGGGCGGTTCTCGACCACGAAGGGCTGGCGCAGCCGGGCCTCGAGCGCTGGTGCCAGCAGGCGAGCCACCACATCATTCGAGCCACCCGGCGCCCAAGGCACGATCATGGTCACGGCCCGTTGCGGCCAAGCCTCCTGCGAATGAGCCGCCGGCGCCGCCAGGCTGGCGGCCGCGAACATGGCGCGACGTGTGGGCATACGGGGATTCCTTGAAGACCTCCCGCCCATTCCCGCATTTCGAAGCGGCCGCCAAGTCCGGCTGCGCAGCAAGGGAGCGGGTTATCTTATTCCCCAGCAGAAACTGTTGAAATATAGAAATAATATGGCTAATCTCGGCTGGAGCCGCGCGCGGGGCGCGCTTCACTTATCCCTTGAACAGGCCAAGCAATATCTGCGGCGATTGGTTGGCGATGCCCAGCGCCTGCGTGCCCAGCTGCTGGCGGATTTGCAGCGCCTGGAGCCGTGCGGATTCCTTGGCCAGATCAGCATCGACCAGCGCGCCCATACCGCTCTCCTGCGCGTCGATGATGGCCTTGTTATAGGTGATCTGACCATCAATATAATTCGCGTAGCTGCCGAAGTTATTCAACTGCATGAGTGTGTTGTTGACCGCTAAATTGAGTTTTCCACCCGCAGTCATTGCCGATTGTGCTTGGGTTTTTGTATAGGAACCAGCCGAAGATATATTATTATATATATTAGTTATCGCTTTATATGTGCCAAAAGAATAATAAACTTCTGAGCCGTTACTGACAACGCTCATTTTTGCTGCAGCTGGATCATTCAAAATATTGTTGCCATTATAACTAGCGTCAGTAATAAAAGATTTAATATTGTTAGTGATTTCTTTTGCCTGAGCATGATATTGGTCGAGCTGGGTGGAGGAAATGGCGGCATCGGCCATCTTCAGCGTCAGTTCCCTGAGCTTGATCAATGAGGTCGAGACGTTCTGCAGCGCAGCGCTGGTCACCGCCAATAGGCCCTTCATCCCGCCCAGCTGCTGATTGGCCGAGGTGGTAGCCGCCATGTCGCCCCGAATACGCTCCGCCACCGCGAAGGCCGCGCCATCATCCTTCGCATCCGAAACGCGCAAGCCCGTGGAAACCCGCTTCTGCACGGCGGCGAGCTCGTCACTCGTGCGATTGAGCGACTGCAGCGCCACCATGGCGCTCATATTGGTATTGATGCTGTTCATCGACATGGGCTTTTCCCTTGGCTTTCGCCCCGGCCTATTGCCGGACAGCAGCACTCTTCACCGCCTTGGGTAAATTTCTCTTTAACGGCCGCGCCCAAATCCACCCGGCTGGACGGATCAGCCGCAAGTCGGCAGCCTCTGGGCTGGAAACGCCATCAATGAGGACAGCATGATCGACATCGAAACCCCCGCAGCGCTCGCCGAATGGGTGGGCCGCAAGCTTGGCACCAGCGAATGGATCACGGTCGACCAGAAAACCATCGACCTCTTTGCCGAAGCCACGGGTGACCATCAATGGATCCATATCGATGTCGAGCGCGCGGCGCGGGAAATGCCGGGCGGCAAGACCATCGCGCATGGCTTTCTCACCCTGTCGCTGCTGCCCAGGCTCTCGCCCATGATCTATCGCGTGGTCAAACGCAGCCGTTCCATCAACTATGGCAGCAACAAGGTTCGCTTCACCGCACCCGTGCCCGCGGGTAGCCGGGTGCGCTTGCATCTCACGGTCAAGGCTGTGGATTCCATCACCGGCGGCGTGCGGGTGACGATGGAGAATGAGATGGAGGTTGAGGGCAATACCCGCCCCTGCCTGGTGGCCGAGACCATGGCCCAGGTCTACGACTAAAGGCTAGCGCGTGCGCGCCGGGCTGGAGGTTCCACTGCCACTGCCACTGCCCGGCAGCGTGGCGGCCAGGGCTGCGGCGGCGGCCAGCGGCAGCAGCGCCAGCATGGGCACCGCCAGCCCGGAGCCCCCAACCTCCGGCCGCCCCATATCAGGCCGGCCAGCGGGGCGCGGCAGCGGCGCCATACGGCGCGTCACAGGGGCGCCGCGGGCCGGCACCACCACATCCTGGCCAGCCGGTACCACAACCACACGCATTTGCGCTTTTGCTGCACCTAAACACAACCCAAACGCGAATAAGACGAAAAAAATACAGCGCATGGGCGAATTGAAACGTAAATCCCCGCGTTGATGCAAGAAAAAACTTGCTCAGGCCTTTAATAATCCCCGCGCGATGATTACCCGCATGATCTCGTTGGTGCCCTCCAGAATGCGATGCACCCGCAGGTCGCGAACAATTTTCTCCACGCCGTAATCAGCCAGATAGCCATAGCCGCCCAGCAATTGCAGCGCCTCATCGGCCACCCGGCTGCCGGTATCGGTGACGAAGCGCTTGGCCATGGCGCAATATTGCGTGGCATCGGGCGCGCGGGCATCAAGCTTGGCGCAGGCGCGCCAGAGGAAGCTGCGCGCCACTTCCAGTTCCGTCGCCATATCCGCCAGCCGGAATTGGGTGGCCTGGAAATCCGCCACCGCACGGCCAAAGGCGCGGCGCTGCTTCACGTAATCCAACGCTATATCCAACGCCCGCTGCGCGCCGCCCAGCGAACAGGCGGCGATATTCAGCCGCCCGCCATCAAGGCCGGCCATGGCGAATTTGAACCCCTGCCCCTCCTCGCCCAGCAGGGCCTCGGCCGGCACCCGCGCATCGGCAAATATCACCTGCCGGGTGGGCTGGGCGTTCCAGCCCATTTTCTTCTCATTGACGCCAAAGCTCAGCCCCGGCGTTTCCTTGGGAATCAGCAGGGCGGAGACACCACCCGGCCCATCGCCGCCGCTGCGCACCATGGTCAGATACAAATCCGACACGCCGGCGCCGGAAATGAATTGCTTGCTGCCATTGAGCACATAGCCGGCATTGTCGCGCGCGGCGCGGGTGGCAAGCGCCGCGGCGTCGGAACCGCTGCCAGGCTCGGTCAGGCAATAGCTGGCAATCCGCTGCATGGTGAGCAGGGAGGGCAGATGTTCCTCGCGCTGGGCGTCATTGCCGAAGCGGTCGATCATCCAGGCCACCATATTATGGATGGAGAGGAAGGCGCTGATGGTCGGGCAGCCATAGGCCAGCGCCTCGAACACCGTGGCAGCATCCAGCCGGCTGAGGCCGGTGCCACCGGATTCCTCGTGGACATAAAGCCCGGCCATGCCGAGGGCGGCCGCCTCACGCAGCACATCCACCGGCAAATGCCGCTCCTCATCCCAGCGCTGGGCGTGGGGCGCGATTTTGTCGGCGGCGAAATCGCGCGCCATGTCGCGCAGCGCGATGGTCTCTTCAGGCAGCTCGAACATGGGGCTCCTTGGGCGGCATCATCACCGCATTGTGCAGCGCCGCCATCGCGGCGCGGGCTGCCGCCAGGTTGCGCGCCTTGATCGGGCCATAGCCCTTGATAACGGCAGCCGCCTCCGCCCATTGGCAGATCATCTCCGCATGGGTGCCGAGATGGGGCAGCATCGCTTCCAGCCCGGCGATGTATTCGCCGGGCAGCGCCGCTTCCTCACGGCGTTCGGCGGTGTGGCCGAATGGGTCGAACATGCTCGCGCGCAAGAACCTGCCATGCCGCAGCAGGCCCATGGCCTTGAGCATCCAGGGGCCAAAGGCACGCTTCTTGGTGCCCATGAAGGGCGGCGCCAGATGCATCTCGATGCGCGTGGTGCCGGTGAAGCGGTCCCGCAGCTGGGCCTGCCATTCGGGCAGGCTGTGCAGCCGTGCCACCTCATACTCATCCTTATAGGCCATCAGGCGGTAAAGCTGCGTCGCCACAGCCCGGGTCAGGCGGTTCTCGCCTGGGTGCGCGGCTTTTTCCGCCGCCGCCACCCGCGCCACGAAGTCCTGGTAACGCGCGGCATAGCGCCGGCTTTGATAGGCCGTGAGGTCCGCCACCCGGCGGGCGATCATCGCCTCCAGCGTTTCGCGCGCAAGCGGGGTTTCGCGGGTGAGGGCCGCGTGCCGGCCAGCGGTGAAGGCGGCCTGGTTGCGCGCCACCTCGGCGCCGTTCAGCTCCAGCGCGCGCATGATGGCCGCGCTGCCAATCGGCACCAGCCCGCGCTGATAGGCCACGCCCAGCAGATAGACATTCAGATAGATCAGATCGCCAAACGCATTCTCCACCGCGCGGGCGGCGGGCAGCGCCACCACCGCCTGGCAGGCGGCGTCCAGGCTGGCGCGCATCGCACCGGCATCCATCTGGGTTTCCGGGTTGAGAACGAATTCCGCCGTGGGCGCCACGCCATCGCTCAGCACCGCCACGCTGCGATGGGGCG
>Ga0114967_10000890_pt1 | contig 25136 bp, 24 predicted proteins | sample M_130628_MF_Meta_FD_92639 | JGI IMG/M metagenome (GOLD analysis project Ga0114967, IMG submission 92639) | Freshwater microbial communities from Lake Montjoie, Canada to study carbon cycling - M_130628_MF_MetaG | ecosystem: Environmental > Aquatic > Freshwater > Lake | place: Lake Montjoie...
TGAAATTTTATAAAAATGCTCTTTTTTAGATTCTATGCGTGTTTTTTCAGCAATAAGTGGTCATCAAGGTGGGGGTAAATGCTTGCTTGGCCATTTATTTTGTGGCCTAAAGGCGTTACCAATGGGGCATTTTCGTCGTAATTCTATATTTTATTAAAAAATTAACATTGTTTTGCTTTTTTTAATTATTTGTAAATATTTATATCAATATAATTTATATGAAATACTGGTTGTCTGACTTATTTTGTCTGAATCAGGATAAGAAGGATGTTCGGATAAATAGGATCAGGTGTATGACAAATCTGAATCACTTTGTATCACACATCCTTTACAGGGATTCGGAGACTCCCCTCATAGCTAATTCATAGAAAAATTATACGGAGAGCTTGTGTGGCAAATGGGTGTTTTTTTAATTTTGCGTATCTTTATGATATACCGACTCACATCAAAAGTTCATCACATGAAATCAATAACCATACATCCTCAATCAAAAGAACAGATTCGTTTATTTGAGCAGCTGGCGAAGGCACTCCATCTTCCATTTGAAAAAAAGGAAGAAAAAAGCCCATATGATCCTGAATTTGTTGCCCAACTAAAAAAAGAAGAGAGAAGAGGCTACTACACCGAAATAGAGGCTGAACGCATAAAAACAGCTATAGCGGATAGCAGAGACGAGATTAAACAAGGCAGAACAAAAACACATGAAACTGTCATGCAAGAAGCAAAAGTGCGATATGGTCTCTAAAAGAACAGTAAAATGGTCCAAAAAAGCTGAAATCACGTTTAATGAAAACTTGATATACTTAAAAGAAAACTGGACAGTAAACGAGATGAGGATTTTGACCCAAAAAGTAGATCAGGTAATTGTAGAGATCAAGAAAAATACATCCATGTACGAACCATGGGAGCATGATAAAAAAATAAGAAAAGCCTTTATAAATAAACATATAACCATGTATTATGAGATTTTTACCGACTCAATCTATATACATGTATTTTGGAACAAACACCAAAATCCGGAAAATTTAGGTATCTAAAATAAGTCAGCCACACACGATGGCCAGACGGGACTGTCTTTTTTTTGATTTTGGGTACCTTTATGATAGACATACAATCACTGACAACTAATCCTTAGCAAGATGATTAACACCATGCTTATACAACTTACAAACCAAAAAGCGGTAGGACTTTTACATGAAATGGAAGAGTTGCATTTAATAAAAGTATTGAAAGAAACTGCCGTTTCAGCTAAACCGAAGCTTTCTGATACATACAAAGGCATGCTCAGTAAAGAAGAAGGAGAAAAGCTTACTAAACACATCAAACAAATGCGTAACGAATGGAACAGTATTTGATTGACACCAATGTGGTTTCCGACTATTTTTCGGCTTCATTATCTACCACTGGCATGCAATTTATGGATACGATTATTGATGCTATTCCTAATCTTTCAATCATTACACCAATAGAGCTACTTTGCTGGAAAAAAAATCATAGCACCGAACAAAAGGTAAAGGATTTTATTTCCGATAGCGTTATTTTAAACATCGATTCAGATTCCATCACACAGTGTGTGGAATTGCGAAAACACAAAAACATCAAAACTCCCGATGCAATTATAGCCGCCACCTCTTTAGCTCGTGGCTATATCCTCATAACCAATAATGAAAAAGATTTCTCTGGCATCAAAAACCTGAGGATTGTCAACCCGATGAGACTATGATCAAAATGAACCCAGTGTTGTTTCCAATTTTACGTACCTGGTAGGTGTATCCACATGTATGATAGCCTTTTTAGAGATAAAAAAGCATGAATTTCAATTTCAAAAAACTAGTTTTAGATGCTTTAAAAGCGGATTTTGTCTCCGTATTTCCGATCACGGTTTGACCCAATACGATCCATGATACATTGGGGATACACCACCAAAAAATCAATAGAACTCAAGGAGTTCATAATATTTCTGTGTCAATTTGATACTAAACAGTGATTTAGATTCGTTTGGTAAATTATAAAATTTAACATATTAACCACTTAACGTAATCTAAAAGATGAAAAACAATTTAAAATTCACACTCGGTTTAGTATTCGTTTCTCTATTGGGTATAGGGTGTAAAAAAACCGTATTCGAACCCATTTCCAAGCAATCCAGCGAACAAAATGGGATTAGGCTACAAACCGCTCTCAAAGTACGCGCTATTGGTTTTCAAGCTGAGCAAGATGAAGAAGGCGTTTTATCACTAAAAAACACCCCTGCAAACACCAAACAGTTCATCGTTATTGCGGACGCTACCAACAGCCAGACTAAAATAACAAAAGCACTTTGGTCTGCTGCAGCATCGGGCAATTTGAAACAAATAACTGATAAGGAGGTAAAAAACAGTCTGAATATTATTCCGACTAATGGTCTCAAATCTTTTAAAACAGAGGTTTTTGCACTCAATCGTGCGCTTCTTCCAGAAGAGCTTGAGCAAGTAAAAAAACTGGATCGGAAAGCATTTAAAGCCTATTGCGAAGATCCAAACAAAAACGTGAAAATACTGGGCTCAGCGGTAGCGATAGACCCTATTAAGAACATTGAAAATACTATAAAAACAATACAGCGCGCTATAGAAAAAGCAAAAATTGCTAAGCAAAAAGCTGAAGAGAAATTTGCAGCAGGAAATGCCACAAGGAAAAGTCTTACCCAAGCTGAGAGTATCCTAGCGAGTCATGAGAGTACGTTAGCGTATCTTAAAAAAGAATTATTAGATCGTCAAGTACACTAAAGATTACCCAAAACGGGTTCCAATAATCATTCGACAAAAAAATAACATCAAAGGAGGATTTTACAGAAACACCTCCTTTGATGCATGAAAAAAGCAGCCTATATAAAAACAAATGTATCTTTGCAAGTGTATGGATAGCTATCGGGGTGCAAAATTATTTTTTCTCATTTTTATACTTGGCATAGGCAATGGCTCATTTGCCCAAAAAAATCTAATCAAAAAGCTCTTTTCTAGTGAGCAAGACAGCACCCGATCAGATAGTTTTATACCTGTACCCCTCATCGGATATACACAAGAAACAGGTGTCGAATTTGGCCTAACAGGTTTATTCTCTTTTTACACGGATCCTCAGGATAAAGAAAATAGGGGTTCTACACTTTCTGGTGATGCAACCTATTCTACCGAAAAACAATCCACTGCGAGAATAAAAACAGATATCTGGACACGGAAAAACAACTATCACTACCAAGCCGAAGTACGGTACAAAAATTTTCCTTTTTACTTTTATGGCGTAGGCAATCAAACAAAAGAAGCAGACAAAGATCTTCTTATTGAAGAATTACAACATGTTGTGCTTGAAGCAGAAAAACAATTGAGCAAAGAATATTATCTGGGACTTACCACCAGTTTTGATGATTATTCTTTTAGAGAGAAAAATCCAGGAGGCACTTTCACAACAGATCCGATAAGGGGCAAACATGGTGGGAAAGCACTATTTATTGGCTTATCTCAAATTATCGACAATCGAAATTCAAACGTCTACAGTACTCAAGGCTCTTACTTAAAGCTCAATTATTCATATGCTCCTAACTTCTTTGATGGCGAAAACTTTGAGGGAAGTTTGTTTAAGCTCGACTTTCGCACATTTAAAACCTTAAACAACAAACTTGTTTTAGGAGTCAATATCAATTATCAAACCTTGCAAGGCGATAGTGCTCCTTTTTATTTATTACCACAGCTTGGTACTGAAATGATGCGCGGCTATTATACCGGTCGTTTCCGCGATCAAAATTTATTAGCAGCACAGGCCGAACTACGCTATCGTTTTATGCCCAGATTCGCAATTATTGGGTTCATCGGTGCAGGAAATGTTTACAGTACGGGTAATTTCGTGTTGGCTGCCAGCAAACCTACTTTCGGTGGGGGATTTAGATACTTCTTTGAAGTAGAACGTGGCCTAAGCATCAGCCTAGACTATGGATTTGGCGAAAAAAGAGCCAATGAAGCCCGTCAAAAAGGGTTGAATATTTGTATCGGGCAAGCGTTTTAGTTTAGATTGTAGTCAAAAATAAAAGATAAAAAATTGACATTCCATCCAATTTGCTTATCTTTAACGTTACTAACGCATCATGATACCACAACATGATTATATCTTTCGGTTCAAAAGAAACTCAAAAAATTTGGGAGGGATAACGCATCAATAAATTACCACCTGAGATTCAAACTATTGGACGTAGAAAGTTAAGAATGCTTAATAGTTCTCAAGATATAAAGGACTTAATGCTACCACCATCCAACAAACTTGAAAAACTAAAAGGTTTCCTAAAAGAGTTTCACAGTATTAGGATCAACAATCAGTGGAGAATTATTTTCAAATGGAATGATGGTATATCAAGTGAAGTTGAAATAATAGATTATCATTAAAAAAGAAACAAAATGAAAAAATTACCAAATATTCACCCTGGTGAAATTCTACTAGAAGAATTTTTAACCCCTCTGCATATTTCAGCATACCGACTGGCGAAAGAAACGGGAATGCCCCAGACAAGAGTATCTGAAATAATAAAAGGACACCGGAGAATTACCGCCGACACTGCGTTAAGATTAAGTTGTTTTTTGGGAAATAGTGCTAAATTTTGGCTTGGATTACAAGACGATTTTGATATAGAAAATGAACAGTCACTCAAACAAACGGAATTAAGCGCCATCAAGCAATATACTCCGGCCTAAACGGCATCCCTCTAAAATCTAATTTTAAAATGCTCCTCAGCCTGTTGAGGACGTACAAATGCCAAACCTATCTGGAACAAATCGATCGTGAGGCTAACCTGTGGATGTATTTTTATTTGTTGCCAAAGTTCTTTCATTTCTTTATCTAGATAGATCGCATCCACCACGACTAGGGAAGTCTCTTTAAATTTAGGCAAACACGGGTTCAAATAATTGATCATGGCTTCTTTGTCATGCCCCCTATTGATCAATACAAAATCCAGCGATTGTAGTTCAGCTAGCACACCAGGTACTACTAGATTCAAATCCCCAGTCAGAATTTGGACATTTTTGATACCCTGTTTTGCTAAATTTTCTGAAGTGATGGCAGCCGTATCGACACCCTGATCCATGCTAATTATTCTTGCCTGAGGAGCGGCTTTTGCTAGATAAGTGGTATCCATACCCATGGAAGTTCCTATTTCGATAACCTGATTGGGTGAGAAATAATTAACTAAACGATAAATTAGCTTTGCCGCCCGTAGTGACTTGCAGCTATTTTTGACGAATACCCTGACGGATGTGTATTGATCATAAACGAGAATCGAACGGTCATCATACTGTAAAATCTGACGAAGGTGCTCCAGTTCCGAATAATCACTTTTCCAACGAAAGTCGTAAATAACCTCATCTATTAAACGATAAACAAAAGGAGAATGTACTCCATGCCTATTTTTTGCTTCAAGCCGATGTTGCAGATAATCTAGTAAAAAAATTAGATTGAACATAACGACAAATTTAGTAAATTAGTATTTTAGAGAAAGATGGATCAAAAAGAGATTGAATCCTTAATTAAATTGTTAGATGACCCAGATATGGAAGTATCTAGGCATGTAGAGGACCGTCTTTTGTCCTATGGAAATGGTGTTATCAAACATTTAGAAAATGCTTGGGAACAGTCTTTTGATGTCATTTTACAAAATCGAATTGAGAGCCTAGTTCATAAAATACAATTTCGGGCTACCAAAAAAGAACTGGAGTCTTGGATTTTGAACGATTCATTTGATTTACTTCAAGGACTCATCATCGTTAATCGATACCAATATCCCGACCTAGATGAGCAAAAAATAATCAACCAAATAGAAGTTATCAAACGAGATATTTGGATGCAGATGATTTATGAAATGAGTCCTATCGAAAAAGTAAAACTCATCAATCATGTATTATATACCTCTTACGGATTTTCAGGGAACACGGGTAATCATAAAGACCCACAAAATTCATACCTCAGTCAGGTATTGGAAACGAGGAAAGGAAACCAGGTTTCGCTAGGTGTCATTTATATGATTATAGCCCATAAACTAGATATGCCAGTTTATGGTGTCAACTTACCTCAGCATTTCATATTGGCTTACATTGATGAGGATAAAAAGGGTACTTCCGAAGACGGCATCTCATTTTACATCAATGCCTTCAACAGGGGGTTTATATTCGGTCGTGACGAGGTTGATTCCTTTTTAAAACAACTTGATATCAAATCTGAAAAGCAGTTTTACGAACCATGCAGCAATAAGGCAATCATTAAACGGGTACTTCGGAATCTAATCAGTGCTTACCAAGGGCTTGCAGCTTTAGACAAAGCGGCAGAACTGCAAGAATTGTTAGCGTTGCTTTAAAAATCTCAATTATATTTCTTCTTTAGGAACAAACGTGTCAAGACAAACAATCAGACAACAATTTCATCTCCAAGTGTGGTAAATGATTTTCGTATAAAATAGCATAAACAGCCCTGCATATGGGCATATGTACTTGATAGGTTTTATTAATTCGATGCAAACAATTGCTAGCGTAATAGCCCTCGGCAATCATATTCATTTCCAATTGGGCTGATTTTACTGTGTAACCCTTGCCTATCATATTTCCGAACGTGCGATTACGACTAAACTGCGAATACGCTGTTACCAACAGATCGCCCAGATAGGCCGACTCCATGATATCTCGATCTACTGGATGCACTGTATCCACAAAATGCTTCATCTCCCGAATAGCATTTGATATTAAAACTGATTGAAAGTTATCACCGTAGCCTATTCCATGACAAATACCACTCGCAATCGCGTAAATATTTTTCAACACAGCGGCATACTCTGTTCCATAAATATCACCCGAAATATTCGTTTTGATGTAGCGCGTATTCATCATCTCCGAAAAATGGGTGGCCGCTTCGATATCCTGCGAAGCAATGGTTAAATACGATAATTTTTCAAGTGCCACCTCTTCTGCATGACAAGGGCCGCTAATTACTAAAATATCACGCAAAGGAATCCCATATTTATGATGCATGAACTCTCCAATAATTAAGTTCTCATCTGGCACGATGCCTTTAATTGCCGAGACAATTTTCTTGCCCTTCAAATCACTCGGACTAATTTCACGCAAAGCGTCTTTAAGAAATACTGCTGGGACACACAATACCACTATATCACATGGTGCCACGATGGCTTTCAGGTCGGAATCAATATGACTCGTTGGGATTTTAATTTCGACAGCACTAAGATAGTTTGGATTATGTTGATACTGCCGAATATGGTCTATCGACTTGACGTCTCGCATCCACCAAAAAACTTCTTTCTCAACTGCATTATCACATACTATTTTTACAATGGCTGTTGCCCAGCTACCCCCACCAATAATTGCAATTTTTTTCACCATCAGTATGATACATTTAAAGCATAAAAACGCCAACACTGTTTGTGAAGACAATCATGCGCTCATAGAAATGATGGATGATCCATCTCTATGAGTGCAAAAGTACCAAAGATGAGAACAAATTAATTGGGTGTATGACAAATTTGTATTTTTTTACGCCTCACAAGCTCCCTCTCCGAAAGAGAGGGGGCTTGTGGGTACATATTGGTCATGCACCCAATTGATTGTTTTTTCAAAATGCAACGTATAAAACAATATGATTATTACAAAACATATTGTTTTATTTATTAGATTGGTCATGAACTTTTTATAAAAAGTAAAACAATCATGCAAGCACTGGAATCCTATCAATAATCACCGTAATCATTGTTATACACATGAAGAAACGCATCGCTATTTTTGCATCTGGATCTGGGTCAAATGCTCAGAAACTAATGGAGTATTTCAAAAAACATCAGGAGGCTGAGGTTGTCATCGTGTTAACCAATAACCCAGAAGCATACGTCATACAACGTGCTGATAATTTTGAAATCCCTACGCATATTTTTGATAAATATGAATTTATCGAAACGAATGATATCGTCAATCTTCTCAAAAATTTACAGATAGACTTGATTGTACTGGCTGGTTTTTTGTGGCTTATCCCCAATAATCTGCTGGAAGAGTTCCCCAACCAAATCATTAACATTCACCCGGCATTGCTACCCAAATTTGGTGGCAAGGGAATGTATGGCGACCGTATACATCGAACCATATTGGAAGCTGGTGAAGTAGAAAATGGCATCACCATTCATTTTGTCAACGAAAAATTCGACGAAGGAGAAATGATCTATCAATCGCGTTTCAAGATTGGTAAAAATGATACACTTGAAACCATCAAATTCAAAGGTCAGCAATTGGAGCATTTACATTACCCCCGCATTGTTGAAAACTTGATTCAAAAAATAAAATTGGTCTGAGATAAATATCACGTTTTTGAAAGAAATGACTTTAAAGACACCTTTTAAGCTTAACGAAAATATTACTTTTACAGCTCAAACGTTTCTTTGATGATTCATCCCATTAAAATCAAAAGTGCGCTCATTTCGGTTTACCACAAAAATAATTTGGAACCACTGGTGCGACAATTACATAAGCTCGGTGTGACCCTCTACTCTACTGGTGGCACCGAAAAATTCATACATGATTTAGGAATTGATGTTATTTCGATAGAAGCCCTGAGCGGATATCCTTCTATTTTAGGTGGACGAGTAAAGACACTACACCCAAAAGTGTTTGGAGGTATACTCACTCGAAGAGAAAATGGAGCTGATCAAACTCAAATTACTGAATATGAAATACCCGAAATTGATTTAGTCATTGTTGATTTATACCCCTTCGAGGAGACAGTACGATCAGGGGCATCCGCCAACTATTGCATTGAAAAGATAGATATTGGCGGAATTTCACTGATACGCGCGGCAGCTAAAAATTATCGAGATGTGGTTATTATTGGATCCAAAGATGATTATCAAACACTGGAAACCATCTTGGCCCAAAATAATGGACAAACAGATATTGTTCATCGCAAAAAATTTGCCCAAAAAGCTTTCCACGTCTCGTCGCATTACGATACAGCCATTTTCAAGTACTTCAATCAGACGGACCCTTTACCTGTTTTTAAACACAGCGAACAACTTGTTTCGGAACTTCGTTACGGGGAAAACCCCCATCAAAAGGCGCATTTTTATGGCAATCTGAATGAACTATTTGATCAATTAAACGGGAAAGAGCTTTCTTATAATAACTTGGTCGATATAGAAGCAGCAATCGCATTGATTGATGAATTTAACGAACCTACATTCGCCCTGTTAAAACATACCAATGCCTGTGGCCTAGCCTCCCGAGAAAATTTACTACAAGCATGGAAAGACGCTTTGGCCTGCGATCCCATATCAGCCTTCGGCGGGGTACTCATTTGCAATCGAGAGGTAGATGAAAAAACGGCTACAGAGATCGACAAAATTTTCTTCGAAGTACTCATTGCGCCCTTATTTGCAAAAGAAGCAGTTCATAAGCTTTCAAGCAAAAAGAATCGCATTCTTCTGAAACGAAAAAATATAGCACTACCGACCAAACAATTTAAATCTTTGCTTAATGGTATCATCGAGCAAGACAAAGATCTAAAAATAGAACTCCCGAATCACCTAAAAACGGTGACTGACCGAAAGCCTAAAAAAGAAGAGTTAAAAGATCTGAGCTTTGCCAATAAGATTGTAAAACACACCAAATCTAACGCAATCGTACTCACTAGGGATGCGACACTACTTGCTAGCGGTATTGGTCAGACATCAAGAGTGGATGCTTTACGACAAGCCATCGCCAAAGCCGAGGCGTTGGGTTTTGATCTTCAAGGGGGCATCATGGCTTCCGATGCATTTTTTCCATTTGCAGACTGCATTGAGTTGGCTGCAGATGCAGGAATAGCCCTGGTTATACAACCAGGGGGCTCTATCAAAGATCAAGAGTCAATAGATATAGCGAATCAAAAAGGCATGGGAATGGTCACAACTGGAATTCGTCATTTCAAACATTAGAATCGTTTTTTATATTGCGTATTTATACGCTTCAACTAAATAAAAGTTTAACTTTGAGTTCTTTACTAAACAGTGTAAACATATACTTTAATGAGTTTTTTTAATTGGTTTACCCAGGAAATTGCAATCGATCTAGGTACTGCAAATACGCTTATCATACACAACGACAAGGTAGTGGTTGATGAACCCTCCATTGTCGCTTTTGACCGATCGACTAACAAGGTGATTGCCATTGGTAGACAAGCCATGCAGATGGAAGGTAAAACACACGACAACATTCGAACTGTACGACCACTTAAAGATGGCGTTATTGCTGATTTTAATGCAGCAGAATATATGATTCGAGGAATGATCAAAATGATTAACAATGGCAAAGGATGGTTTTTCCCTTCATTGCGTATGGTTATATGCATTCCTTCGGGCATCACAGAAGTAGAAAAACGAGCTGTTCGTGACTCTGCAGAAATAGCCGGAGCAAAAGAGGTTTATCTCATACACGAGCCCATGGCCGCAGCCGTTGGTATCGGTATTGATGTGGAAGAGCCTATGGGAAATATGATTATTGATATCGGTGGTGGAACTACCGAGATTGCTGTTATTGCTTTGTCAGGTATTGTTTGTGATCAATCGATACGCGTAGCGGGGGATAATTTCGATAGTGATATTGTTCAATACATCCGCAGGCAGCACAATATTATGATCGGCGATCGTACTGCAGAAAAAATTAAAATAGAAGTCGGTGCAGCTTTACCTGAATTACCAGATCCACCTGCAGATTTTGCTGTACAAGGACGCGACCTAATGACTGGAGTACCTAAACAAATTACCGTCTCATACACCGAAATTGCACACTGTTTAGATAAGTCGATATCTAAAATTGAGGAAGCTATTTTAAAAGCGTTGGAGATTACTCCTCCTGAACTTTCGGCAGACATTTATCAAACAGGTATTTTTTTAACAGGTGGAGGTGCTTTACTTCGTGGTTTAGACAGACGTATTGCTTCTAAAACAAAGTTACCTGTTCATGTAGCAGAAGATCCGCTGCGAGCGGTAGTCAGAGGCACAGGAATCGCATTGAAAAACATTGGCAGCTTTAAATTTTTAATGCAATAGCCTCGCTCACTCATCTCCCAATTCCATAAATTTGGGAGGCGAATATCGTCATTGAATATAAACCCACTTTAGTGTATTAAAATAATTTCGACAAAATACAAGACTTTTAAACTATGCGTAATCTCTGGCTATTCATCAGTAAGTACAACGCATTCTTTTTATTCTGTTTATTTTTTATTACCTCACTAACTCTTTTGCTCAACAACAATTCCTATCAAAGGGCTTGGACATCGGGGGTATCTGGCCAATTTATTGGTGAGGTTTATGAGAGGGCCACTTTTTTTAAAAATTACCTCCATCTGGAAGAAGTCAATACTAGTTTAGCACAAGAAAATGCTCGATTAAAAAATGAGCTAAAATCTTCTTTTTTAATTGATAGTGCTGAAAAGCACATAGTTCGGGATTCGATTCGAAAACAACAATATATATACATTGTGGCTCGTGTCGTAAACAATTCCATTCACCAACAAAATAACTATTTAATTATTAATCGTGGTAGTAAACACGGCATACGAAAAGGCATGGGCGTTACTGGGCCAGATGGCATTGTTGGAATAGTAAGAGACGTTACTGAAAATTTTGCTCGAGTTCAATCCGTGCTACACTCTGAAAGCAGGTTTAGTGCTAGTGTTGATGGTGGCATCGGATCGCTCGTATGGGATGAAGGAAGCTTGAATTCAAAAATTGCTATTTTGAAGGACATCCCCAGCCATGTAAAAGTAAAACCAAATGATCCAGTGACTACGTCTGGATACTCCCTGTTTCCAATAGGTATCCAAATAGGCCACGTTAAACGTGTTGGCCTTAAAGGAGGCAATAGTTTTTTAGATATTGAAGTTGTGCTATCCACCGATTTTTCAAGCCTCCAATACGTGTATGTAATCAACAACGTGCTTGCTAGAGAACAGCAAGCAATAGAATCTCAGACTCAAACTCCATAAAATGAGTAATATATTTATTCTGAATCTGGCTCGCTTTGCTATATTAATTTTAATACAAGTATTTCTGTTGCAAAATGTTGGGTACTATAATTTATCGACCCCATTCCTGTATATTTTAATTATCTTATTATTACCAATAAAAATCCCCCATTGGCTACTATTTGTATCATCATTTGCTTCGGGATTGATTATCGATATTTTTTACGATACACTGGGACTTCATGCCACCGCTTGTACAGTAATGGCCCTTGCTAGAATCGTATTTATAAGCGTAACGCTGCAGCAAGAGAAGTATGAAAATAATCAAACCCCTAGTTTAGGTGCTATGGGGTTTAGATGGTTCTTTTTTTATACTGCAACGCTTACCTTTTTTCATCACACTGTACTATTTTTGTTTGAAACATTTCGATTTTCCGATCTGCTATACACCTTATTGCGAACGGTGTCTAGCTCTATATTTACAATCGTTTTAATATTCATTTACGAGTATATCTTTTTCCATAAAAAAGTACGCTAAATAAACCTTGAACTCACGTAATGAACCATTTTTTTGAAAGAAAGTTTGTTGTACAAGGAATATTTATTGTCATTTCGCTTATTCTCTTAAGCCGACTTTTTTATATTCAAGTCATTACCAATAAATATGTTTTATCAGCACACAACAATGTTTTACGCAAATTAATTATTTATCCAGCAAGAGGTACAATACTCGATCGCAAAGAAAAAGCATTGGTGCAAAATGAGCCTGTGTACGACCTGATGGTTATTCCAAACAAGGTGAGGCCTTTCGATACGCTAGAATTTTGCAATCTGATAGAAATGAACCGAGAAGGCTTCAATAAGCGATTCACAAAAGCTAAAAAATACTCTCCTTATAAGGCCTCTCTCTTTGAGAAACAACTATCTGTTCAGATTTACGCTTCTTTTCAAGAAAAGCTTTTTGAATTTCCTGGTTTTTTTGTACAAAACAGAACTATAAGAAGTTACCCAGATAGCATAGCTGCCCAATTTTTAGGCTATGTAGGAGAAGTAAATAACAGAACAATTACACAGTCCAATGGTTTCTATCACCAAGGAGATTATATTGGAATTAGCGGTGTCGAGAAATCCTATGAGACCCTCCTACGGGGACATCGTGGTGTGCAGAATATTATGGTTGATGCCTTGGGCAGACCAAAGGGTAATTTCGCCAATGGAAAGTATGATACCATCGCCGTTTCTGGAAAGAGGTTGATCTCATCATTAGACAAAGACTTGCAAAAGTTTGGCGAGAAATTGATGCAGAATAAAAGTGGTAGCGTTGTGGCTATTGAACCATCTTCTGGTGAAATTCTCGCTTTTGTAAGTAGCCCCACATATGACCCTAATTTAATGGTAGGCCGAAAACGAGGGTATAACTATACCAAATTTCTAAGCAATCCATATAAACCGATGTTTATCCGCCCCATTCAAGCAGAATATCCACCAGGCTCTGTTTTTAAGGTAATCAATGCGCTGGTGGCTCAACAATTAAGATCCATTGACTCAAATACGGTATTCAATTGCTCAGGAGGCTATTATTATGGGCCCAATGGCTCTAAAAAGATGGGCTGTACCCACAAGCACGGTGCATTAAACCTCAGGCAGGCTATCGCACAATCGTGCAACACCTACTTTGGATACACGTACAATAGAATGATAGACCACGCTGGAATGCGTCCAGTGAATGCATACCAACATTGGTGGAAGGAAGTAAGCGAATTTGGAATTGGTAGCAAACTAGATATCGACCTTCCTAATGAACGTAAAGGGCGATTACCTACAGGTGATCTTTATACCAAGCGTTGGGGTAGTGATAAGTGGGGGTCTGGCTTCAATATATCTTTATCAATTGGGCAAGGTGAGCTCGGTATAACCCCGCTACAAATGGCTAATGTGATGGCCATTGTTGCCAACCGTGGTTTTTTTTACAAACCCCATCTGATCAAGGCCATTGGCGAAAAGCATGTTGTAAAAGAGGAATACACCAAAAAAAATAATGTGAGTATAGATCCCAGGTATTTCAATATCGTGATAGAAGGCATGGATGACGTCGTGAACTCGCCTGGGGGGACGGCTATTTATTCAAAAATACCTGGTATCGACATGTGTGGCAAAACAGGTACCGTAGAAAATTCACAAGGCAAGGACCATTCTGTATTTTTTGCTTTTGCACCACGTATAAATCCTAAAATTGCCATTGTTGTCGTTGTAGAAAATGCTGGTTTTGGGGCTACATGGTCGGCCCCTATTGCCAGTTTAATGGTCGAAAAATATTTAAAAAACACAATTTCTCGCCCACAAAGCTATATAGACCGTTTATTACTCGCAAATTTATTGCCCCCTATCCGTACAAAAGCTAGCACTAGTGAACCCAAAAAATCAGAGAATATGAAAAGTAGCAGTCTTATACCCCCAAAAAGCACTGTGAATATTCAGAAAAAACAAAATGAAACTATAAAGAAGGCCGATACTCAACCTGTTAAACCAAATGAATAATAATCAACCCAGACCTTTCTTTAGTGTAGATTGGACGATGATAGCCATATTCATCGCGTTATGCCTTTTTGGCTGGCTCAACATTCATGCTTCTGTTTATAACCCAGAGAAGCCTGGTATCTTCAACCTAAGCACCCACTACGGAAAGCAATTTTTTTTTATTATCACAGCCTTCATTCTAGGGATTGCTATTTTGTTATTGGATGGACAGTTTCTCAATGCCATCTCTCCCATTGTTTATGGCATGACCATGTTTTTACTCGTACTGGTTCCTTTCATTGGAAAAAGTGTAGCCGGAAACCAAGCATGGATAGCTATAGGTCCATTTACACTACAACCCTCCGAGTTTGCAAAATTCCCAACATGCTTACTCCTTGCCCAGTATCTGAGTATGGATCAGGTGAAAATACAAGATCTTAAAACAAAAGTAATCGCGGGTATTATCATTTTTATACCCATAGTACTAGTTATGCTTCAGCCCGATACAGGTTCTGCACTTACATTCACATCGCTCATTATTGTTCTTTTTCGAGAGGGGCTCTCTGGATACTTCCTCTTTCTTGAAGGCCTGTTGATTGTTTTATTTATACTGACCTTACTCTATGGCAAACTAATCCTAACGGTTATATTGGCCTTATTGAGTGCCTTATTAGCGTATGTCAATCGTAAGAATAAAAAATTTGCCGCTACATTAGTGGTTACCTCACTTATTTCAATAGGATTCGTTTTTTCTGTTGATTTTGCATACAACAATATATTAAAGGCACACCAAAGAGATCGTATCAACGTGATTCTAGGAAAAGTGAATGATCCAAGAGGCGAAGAATACAATCTAAATCAATCGAAAATTGCCATTGGATCTGGTGCCATGTGGGGGAAAGGGTACCTGCAAGGAACTCAAACCAAATACGACTTCGTACCAGAACAAAGTACCGACTTTATATTTTGTACTGTTGGTGAGGAATGGGGATTTGCTGGCTGTTTTGTTGTTATTGGTCTATACCTCTCTCTATTGTTACGCATCATCAACATTGCTGAACGACAACGGTCTTCCTTTAGACGGATTTATGGCTATGGGGTTGCCTCCATCATTTTTTTTCATTTTTTTATCAACATTGGCATGACCATTGGGTTGGTTCCCGTGATTGGGATACCTTTACCATTTATGAGTTATGGTGGATCATCCCTTTGGAGCTTCACTATCCTACTATTTATCCTTATCAAATTAGACTCAAACCGCATAGGGACTACCTAGCGTTATAGCAGAAGATTTCATTACCCCTACGGCAAATTGTCAAAATTTATTTCTCAGTATTTCGTAAAATTTATCAACAGAGGCTTGCTTATCAACCCAATTATTTTTTTTCGAATAATTGACTTTCAGAAAACGTTCAGCTGCTTCAAAATCATCAAACTTATTGAGCTGTTCCATGGCTTCACCGTATGCTAAACTATAACCACCAAACAGATCTTTAATAAATAAGAGTTTATCATTTAAACTGATCAATGCTTTCAAATCTTTCCCAGGATGTTTCCTACTTGTAGTAGTACGCTTGTGTACATCGTTAATGGTTTGTTTTTTGTTGGTCAAGGTATCTGTACGATCTGTCACAGCACGATCTTTTGACAACACGTCTCTCGAATGTTTCACTACATCATTTGCCTTTGTTGAAAATGTAGCATGTGAGGACTCCCCCTTCTCCATTTTTTGATCGATCACTTGCTTCTCAGCGTGTGTAAGAGGACGATCATAGAGCTCCTCCAAGCCTTTTTTAGCAAAATCGAAACTGATTACTTTTTCATATGTATAATTTGTTTTTTCGTTATTGTTTGTCTTTTTATGGAACTCAAGAGTTCCTTCACTAAGGTTTTCATCAGCCATGAAGCTAGCATGAGCGGAATTTTTCGTGATTTCTTGTTTCTCATTGCACTCAAGAGCCGCTTCGCTAAAGTTTTTCACGATCATTTGTTTTTCAGGGTGTTCAAGATATCGCTCCACTAAGTTTTTCATTGGGTTTTGTGAGCGGTCGCTCATAGTGGTTTTATCTACTAAATCCTGTTTCCAGTTTTTAAATTCTATATGACTCTCGGGCACGTCAATAGATTCTTTATCTAACTGTTGATGTTGATCTGGACGTTGTGGATGCTTACTTGTACTCGCTTCTAGTGATTTCTGTTTCTGATCCTGCCCTTTGGTGGTTATATGATCTGAACTCTTCACAAGTCTTTGGAGGATAGCAATATAATCGGCAAGAAAGGTGGCATTGGCCATAAATAACTCCATCTCTAACTCGTTGACATCTTCTAAATTTTTCGATAGATATTCGTATTGGTCAGCAATATCGGTTATGATGCTCCCTATTTTATTGATGATCTCTTTATTACTAACCATTAGGCTTCTCTTTAATCCCATAAACTATCTAATTGATCCCAAAGTTAACCAAACATCCTAAAAGAAGAATGCCTTTTAGCACTTGTCTTTGGTATCCATGAAGATGGTAACAGGTCCGTCATTCACTAAGCTCACTTTCATATCTGCACCGAACTTTCCGGTTTTGGGCTTTTTTCCTGTGTATCTTTCCAAGCATTGGATCATTCGTTCGTACAGTGGGATGGCTTTTTCTGGTCTGGCAGCACGCGTAAATCCAGGTCGATTTCCTTTTTGGGTTTGAGCAAATAACGTAAACTGCGAGACTAACAAAATCTCTCCATTGATATCGGCAAGTGACTTGTTCATTAAATGATTTTCATCCGTAAATACCCGCATATTGGCTATCTTTTTCGCCAGCCATTCAGCATCTTCTTCGGTATCGGCATCTTCAATCCCAAGTAAAACCAAAAACCCACTTGTAATCTGACCAACAAGATGACCATCAACCGCTACAGAAGCTTCAGAAACACGTTGAATAACTACTCTCATTTTAGCCTCTCGTTTCATTTCCGTGATAAATACTCAAATAACTCTCGTATCGCGATGGTTCCATAATGCCCTGCTGAAGGGCTTCTAAAACAGCGCAGCCAGGTTCATGGATATGTCGACAATTATGAAACTTACACTGATTCATTCGTTGCCTTATTTCGGGGAAAAAATGACCTAATTCTTGTTTCTCGATATCAATCACTCCCAACTCACGAATACCAGGAGTGTCGATTAGATATCCACCAAAGGGCAAAGGAAACATTTCGGCAAAAGTAGTGGTATGCTTTCCTTTATCACTCCAATCGGAAATATAACCTGTTCGGAGGCCAAAACCTGGTAGCAACACATTAATCAATGTTGATTTCCCAACACCAGAATGCCCTGTAATCAATGTCGTCCTATTTTTCAATAGATCTTGTATTTTATTGATATGCGTTCCTTTTATTGCCGAAGTGCTATAACAAGGATAACCTATACGCTGATAGATTGCTTGATAGGCTGCTAATATTTCCAAACCGTCCTCACTATATAAATCCAGTTTATTGAACACCAATACAGCAGGAATATTGTAGGCTTCTGCGGTCACCAAAAACCGATCGATAAAACCTAATGAGGTTCGTGGAGATGCCAGTGTAACAATTAAAAAGGCCTGATCTAAGTTAGCAGCAATGATTTGTGCCTGCTTCGATAAATTGATGGACCTTCGTATGAGATAGTTTTTACGCGGATAGATAGCCGTAATAAGACCTGTATCTTGATCAGCCTCCAACTCGACATTCACCTGATCGCCCACCGCCACTGGATTCGTGGTTTTGATAGCCGATATACGAAACTTTCCCTTCATCCGGCAGCGGACTATTCGCTTGTCATCGCTTAAGACATCATACCAGCTTCCAGTTGATTTTATAATTAATCCATTCATTGCAGACTATAAAGGTAAAAATTTGGAACTTCAGAAAGGAATGAAATTTCTAATTTAAAAGCACACATAATCTTGTCGACCAATAAAACAGGAATAAAAATATTGTTGGTGATCACCAAACCCCAATCTCACACTTTCATTATCATATCCGCTCCCCTTAGACAAAAACCTATTGAAAAAATTTACTTTAATATAAAGAGATAGATTTTTTTAATAAAAGACAATCTATACTCAATATTATTTTAATCTATATTTTTAGCAAAATTTTAATCTAAAAAAAATGACATTTTACAATCACAAAACAAAAATCAAAAGATTCGCCTTACATGCACTAGGATTATTAACCATGATGACTTCTTGTAAAAAAGAAACTAATAATCAATTACTCGCGAAGAACACCCCATTAAAATCTTATTTCTGTGGAAATTTAGATCAATATAAATTATCAGGCACTACAATAAGTGCTATCAGTTATCCTTCAAAAAAACACTTGCAAAATGGCTCAAAACTTTTGGTAAAGTTTATGGATAATGATAATAAAGAGGCAGAAAATATTATAAAAGATTGTTTTATAGTTTGGGAGAAGTATGCAAATATACAGTTTGAGTTTGTTGAGCCAGCTAAAAATGCAGATATAAGAATAAAAATCAATCCGAATCATATCTGGAATATTTTAGGAAGGTCTCATGTCGGAAAGGATATTTTAACTATTGAACAAACTAAGCCTACAATGTGGTTTTGGCAAATAAAAAATCTTCTAAACTCAAAACAGTTGAAATCAGTAGCTCTGCATGAAATAGGGCATACTTTGGGTCTAGATCATGATGATTCTGATGAGAAATCTATTATGAAAACCTTTTATGATCATAATGTCACCGAACTATGTGATCATGACATTGCCCTCATTGGGTCCATGTATCCATTTCCCACTGATGACGGAAATCGACCAATTATTCCTCCTAGTAATGATGAAGCTTCAAGGAAAAATAAACATGCTAAACGTAGTGCAAACAATGGCAATCAATCGGGCACCAATTCTGATATGGAAGTGATTTATACGATCAAAAATGGCAGGGGAAATGACCATGTCAGTTTCGTGAGGGATTTGAGAGAATCTCAAGGTGGGAAAATTTGGGTTTACAAACACTTATCGGATAAAACAAGTGAATACCAGGTAAAGTACAATATCTTAGGACATGACAATAGCTACTATTCATTTATGATCAATGATTTAGAACATAACAAGTACACAGACTCTGGTGTCAAAAGTCGTATGAAAAACAATAAATGGGAAGGTATATTAATAGATATGAAAAAACGAAACAAGTGGCACGAAGTATTATACTTTGACAAATAGCACGGCACATAAACCTCAAAAAGTGCGCTAAAAAATATTTTTATTTAGCACGGTGAATAGAAATTTTTCATACAGACAAACATATTGCATTTGGATATTCAAAAATATAATCTTTTATTTATGAGATAATAATGTTAATTATTAAAAAAAGAAAAAATATTTTTTTGATATAAAAACAATCAAAAGCCTTCCTCTTGCATAGGAAGGCTTTTTTTAAATAAACCGAACAGATGAAAGTTTTAAAATTCGGAGGCACCTCCGTTGGATCCATAAAAAGTATCCAAACGCTGATAGCTATCGTGAAAAATAAAATGGATGACCAACCCATCATTGTACTATCAGCTATGGGTGGCGTCACCAACTTACTTGCTGCCATGGCCGACCATGCAGTAGCAGGCAAAACCTTTACCCACCAATTGGAGGAATTACAAACACGACACTTTGATATCATCAAAGCGCTACTTGAGGTACAACGTCAAAATACCGTATTTACAAAGCTCAAATTACTATTCAATGAGTTAGAAGAGCTACTTCAGGGTGTTAGTGGCGTGCAAGAACTTACGCCCAGAACGAAGGATCTTATTTTGAGTTATGGCGAACGCTGTTCCACATTCATGATCAGTAAAATAGCTGAGCAATATTTCCCCGAAACGTTGTTTGTAGATGCTACAGAATTGATTAAAACGGATAATAATTTTGGTCAGGCACATGTACAAATAGAACTTACCGAGCTATTGATTCGAACATTTTACGAGCAAAATCAAGGTAGACTATTATTTGTCACTGGATTTATTGCTAGCAATGAAGATGGCAAAATCACCACACTTGGACGCGGAGGCAGTGATTATACAGCCGCCATTTTTGCTTCGGCACTCCATGCTTCTGAAATTCAAATATGGACGGACGTGAATGGCATGATGACTGCCGATCCTCGGATAGTCAAAAAGGCCTTCTCGCTCCCAGAACTCTCCTACACAGAGGCCATGGAGCTATCTTACTTTGGAGCCAAAGTCATTTATCCACCAACGATGACCCCTGCATTTTTAAAAAAAATCCCAATCATCATCAAAAACACGTTTAACCCTGATTTTGCAGGAACGGCTATTCGCTACCATTGTGCCAAATCGAATTTGCCTATCAAGGGTATCTCCTCCATCAACAATATCAGTATCATCAACTTGGAGGGGAGCGGAATGGTTGGAAAGGCTGGCTTTGCGGGTCGTTTATTCCATTTATTATCGCGAGAACAAATCAATATGGTACTCATCACTCAATCTTCTTCGGAACATAGCATCTCTTTTGCCGTTGATCCAATAGATGCCGTAAAAGCCCAACAACTCATTAAGCAGGAGTTTGAACTTGAATTGGGTGCAAAAAAACTAATGCCTCCAGTTATTGAGAACAACTTATCCGTTTTGTCAATCGTTGGCGAAAACATGAAACAAACGCCTGGAATATCGGGTAAACTGTTTCATGCGCTGGGTCGAAATGGCATCAATGTTCGAGCAATTGCTCAAGGATCGTCCGAGTACAATATTTCGGTTATTATATCCAAATCTGATTTAGCGAAAGCGTTGAATGCTGTTCATGATGCATTTTATACCCAACTGAACAAAACGCTCCACGTTTTTTGTTTGGGAACAGGAAACATCGGAAAAACCTTGTTTAATCAAATAAAAAATCAAAATCAGTTTTTGCAGGATAACAACGGTATTCAAATCAAAGTGGTTGGCATCAGCAATACGCGCACGATGATTTTCAATGAGGAAGGCTTATGTTTAAAAGAATGGAAAACAACATTGGAAAACTCAGCACTATCGGCCGACTTACCCACCTTTATTGAGCAAATGAAAAATATGAATTTGCCCAATTGTGTATTCGTTGATAATTCATCCAGCCCTGTGCCAGCTAATTTTTACAAACAAATATTTCAATCGAATATCTCCATTGTCACCTGTAATAAAATTGGCAATTCATCGAGTTACGAACAGTATAAAATCTTCCGTGACACAGCAAGGCAACATGGCGTCGATTTTTATTACGAAACCAATGTGGGTGCAGGCCTGCCCATTATTCGCACACTGAAAGATTTAATGGTTAGCGGCGACCGAGTGATCACCATTGAGGCCATCCTGTCGGGAACCATCTCTTTTATCTTCAATCATTTTAAAGGTGATGCCCAATTCCACGACATCGTCAAATTGGCCCAAGAAAAAGGATACACCGAACCAGACCCCAGAGACGATCTAAAAGGAACCGATTTTATGCGAAAGATGTTGATTTTAGCGCGCGATGCTGGGCATCCTTTGGAAGCAGCGGATGTGAAAGTAGAAAATATATTGCCTCAATCGTGTTTGGATGCACCATCAGTGGACGATTTTTATGCAGCACTAAAAACTTCGGAAACTTATTTCAGCGAACTAAAAAACAAAGCAGAAGCAAGCGGAAAAGTATTACGCTATATTGGAAAGCTCGAAGATGGACAAGCATCCATCACGTTACAAATGGTCGATGAGCATCATCCTTTTTATATGCTTTCAGGTAGCGATAACATTATTTCGTTTACCACAGAGCGCTACAAAGAACGCCCATTGGTGGTTAAAGGTCCGGGGGCGGGGGCTGAGGTAACGGCTGCAGGTGTATTTTCCGATCTAGTAAATGTGGGGGCACTAAAATGAATCGATTTATCAAAGTTTTTGCGCCCGCAACGGTTGCCAATGTCGTTTGTGGATATGATATTTTGGGCTTTGCCGTGCATGCTCCTGGCGATGAAGTGATCATGCGCTTAACAGAAAAGCCAGGCATCATCCTAACAAAAATCAGTGGTGATGATGGTCGATTGCCAACAGATGCTGCAAAAAATACGGTTAGCGTAAGTGTGCAGCATTATTTAAATCATATTGGAAAGCCTGAGCAAGGAGTCGAGATTGAGCTTTTCAAAAAAATGCCTATCGGCAGTGGATTGGGATCGAGCTCGGCGAGTACCGTTGCTGGGCTAGTTGCGGTCAATACCTTATTTGACAACCTGTTGAGTGCACGCGAATTGATTCCTTTTGCAATGAAAGGTGAAGAATTGGCCTGTGGCACCGGACATGCGGACAACGTGGCTCCCGCACTTTTAGGCGGGTTTGTATTGATTCGTAGTTATGAGCCTTTGGATATCATCAAACTACCCTACCCTGAAAATTTACATTGTGCCATTATTTTTCCCCATGTGGAAGTTCCCACGCGGGATGCGCGCCAGCTGATACGCAATAAAATTTTATTGAAAGATGCGGTGACACAATGGGGCAATATTGCGGGTTTGGTTAGTGGCTTATTCATGAAAGATGTTGATCTGATTGGACGAAGTATGCAGGACATCCTGATAGAACCGACACGTGCCATCCTGATTCCCGACTTTTATGCGATGCGACAGATCGCCATGGAAAACGGCGCACTGAGTTTCGGCATATCAGGATCAGGACCTTCTGTTTTTGCATTTACAGAAGATGAAAAGACTGCTGAGCTGATCAATACAAAAATCCAACAACATTTACATTCCTTGAATGTAGAAAGCAGTGTATATCAATCGTCCATCAATGCGAATGGGCCGAAGGTTGATTTGGATTTTTCGTTGGTATTAAATTTATAATGGCACGCAAGAGATCGCTTCGCTGAGTTGGGCAGAATTTAAGAATAGACAACATGCTGAACTGGCAAAAATCCTGAAATTTAGCAAAACAGACTCATCTAGTCTGAAGACTATGCTCATATTAACTCGAAGTATCTGACTTCGAACAGCAAAGCAACACAAATTATCAAACTAAAATTAAAAAGCCCTCTCCTCTGGAAAGGGTTGAGTAAGGCTCTCCTATGAAACTATATAGCACCAATAACACCAACCTTCGCGTATCCTTTAAAGACGCTGTATTTAACAGTATGCCTCAGGATCAAGGCCTGTACATGCCTGTTCATATCCCATGTTTGGATGCTGATTTTATAAAAAACATGGCTCATTATTCTTTTTCACAAATTGCCTTTCATGTGGCAGATCGTTTATTAGCAGGATTAATCCCAAGCAATGATCTGAAAATAATCATCGAGGATGCAATCAATTTTGATGCACCTGTTATCGCACTTGATGCAAACACCTTTGTGTTAGAACTTTTTCATGGACCTTCGTTGGCTTTTAAAGATTTTGGCGCGCGATTTATGAGTCGCGTGATGAGCTATTTTTTGCAGGATGGAGCGCGTGAGTTAAACGTTTTAGTAGCCACTTCGGGCGATACAGGGGGTGCTGTTGCGCTAGGATTTTTAAATGTGCCCAATACACGGGTTACCATTTTATTTCCGAAAGGCAAAGTGAGCCCGATACAAGAAATGCAATTAACCACACACGGACAAAACATTCGCGCTATTGCAATCGATGGCACTTTCGATGATTGCCAGGCATTGGTTAAACAGGCATTCGCTGATCCAGAGCTAAGTACAAAATTTCGCTTAACCTCTGCCAATTCCATCAATATCGCCCGACTCATTCCGCAAACTTTTTATTATTTCTATGCATATGCCCAAATACAAAAACGAGGGAAACTAGAAGTCGTTTTTTCTGTCCCGAGCGGAAATTTTGGCAATATAGCCGCAGGATTATTGGCTTATAAAATGGGTTTACCTGTCAAACAGTTCTTGGCAGCAAGCAATAGCAATGATACCGTTCCCGCTTTTTTGAATACAGGAATCTATAAGCCCAAACCATCAGTACAAACTTATTCCAATGCCATGGACGTAGGCAATCCAAGTAATTGGGTTCGCATCCTAGATTTATTCGACCATGACACGAATGCACTCAAAAAGGTGATTACCGGGTATTCTTTTTCGGATGATGCAACGATTCAGGCAATCCATAAAATATATGATAACCATCGATACATCGTTTGTCCGCACACAGCAATCGCTTGGTTGGCGTTGAAGGAGTGGCAATCAAAAAACCAAGCACAGGCTGCTGGTGTATTCTTATCTACGGCACATCCTTGTAAATTCCCAGAAGTATTTCCTAATCAGATAGCCACTCATATTGACGTTCCTCAACAAGTGAAAGAATTAAAAAATAGAGTGAGTAAAGCAGTGTGCTTAAGTAAGCATTTCAATGATTTCAAGATCAATATGCTGCAACAGCAATACGCTGTGGCCAGAAACACCATCAAAAAACTATTAAATAAAAATTAACAACACCGATTGTTTGTTCAATTAATTATAATTTATTAAATTTATATTAAAATATCTAGTCGGTCCTCAAAAAGGAATCAAGTATCACATTATTAACAATTTACATTAAAATATGTGTATAAAAGTATGCAATAAATGGATGTATTTATAACAAAAACTGGTATTTTTCATCATGCTAA
>Ga0114967_10000893_pt1 | contig 25101 bp, 25 predicted proteins | sample M_130628_MF_Meta_FD_92639 | JGI IMG/M metagenome (GOLD analysis project Ga0114967, IMG submission 92639) | Freshwater microbial communities from Lake Montjoie, Canada to study carbon cycling - M_130628_MF_MetaG | ecosystem: Environmental > Aquatic > Freshwater > Lake | place: Lake Montjoie...
TAGACATATTAGTTAAGATTTGGGGTTATCTTATCGTAAGAACGTATAGTAAAAGTATATTAAAAAAAATTACGAACAAGTTTTTATATAAAATTATATCGTTTAAACACTTATTTTATCGTTTAAATACACTTATCGTAAATTTTAAAAAGTTTTAACTTACATTTTTTTTATAACTGCTTGTAAAAGGATTTTTTTCCTTACTGTTTATCAGCAGTAAAATAAAATAAACAATTGATTAAATTTTTACCATGATAACATCATATTAGAATGAAATATTATATAAGATACTATTAACTTATTAGCTTCCCAAACTCCTAAATAAAAAAAGGAACCATTTAAGTTCCTTTAGTTTTTATTTATTATTAATGAGCAACATACAATGTTGCAGTTCTGGTTTTTCTTTAATAAATTTTGAAAGCCATAATGCTAATTCTTCTAATTCGAAAGGCAACAAAACCTTACAAGCTTTTTCAAGTTCTTTGCAGAAAAGAGAGACGTCAAAACTTACTCTTTTCAACACACTCTTAGTGTAGTCTAACATTGATTTAGACATAGAAAATATAAATTAAGTTAATATAATAAGGTAAGAACGAGATGCTTTTTCAAATCTAAAAAAATTAATTTCACAAATCAAAAAAAGATTAGAAATTAACATTTTATAAATGTTAAAATTTCAAATGGCTTTAGTAGCACGTAACATCTCTCTTTTGCCTGGGGCACCTGGTAATTTTTCTACAGAAAAACCTGCTGATAACATGGCATTTTTTATAGAACTTCGACATGCATAGGTCACCAAAATTCCATTTAATTTTAAAGCTTTAAACATTCTTGCAAAAATTTCTTCTGACCAAAGCTCAGGTTGAACCCTGAAACCAAAAGCATCAAAATAAATCAAATCAAAGGCTGCTTCATCTTGAATATCCTGAAAAAACTGCTTGCGTTTGGTTAACACAAAATTATCAGAAAGTATATTTTTTTGCTCCCATTTACATTCGTGCATTTGTTTAAAAACAATGCTTTCGTTAACATTAATTTGATTGGAGTAGTTCATCATCATTGCTTCTTCCAATTCTAGAGGATAAGCTTCTACTCCAACATAATATATGATTTGATTATTTTTTTTTGATTCTAAATAGGTGATAAAAGAATTCAAACCCGTGCCAAAACCAATTTCTAAAATAGCTAATGGATTTTCTCCGAAAAGAGCAAACCCATTTTCTATGAATACGTGATAAGCTTCCTGTATAGCACCATGTTTTGAATGATAACTTTCGTTCCATTCTGGTAAATGAATGGTGGTAGAACCATCATTGGTTTTGATAATTTCGCGTATCAAAATTACTTTATATACAATTTCTTGATTCTCGGAATTGGTCCGCCACATTTACTTTCGTGGCATTTTAAGCAAGCATCTACTCCAGTATTGAAATGTTCGGTAGCATTTTTTTGATCACTATATATCAATTGTTGAGCAGCTATATATTCTTTTGCTTTTTGTTTAAAGAACAAATCATTATCTGTTTCGTCTGTAAATTTAGCCGTAAATATTTTTAAAAAGTGTTCGGGAAATGTTCCAATAGTATCACATTTTTGAATGCGCTCTTTCAATAATTTATTGTCTACATACATTTGCTCCATCAAAGTGGCCATTTCCGACATTTGATACATTTCTAGTTTCTTTTCTTTTACTGAAGAGCATTTCTTTTCTGCTGCTTTTTCCTCTTTCTTTTGACAAGAGAACAATCCAAAAACGAAAACAAGTACAATTATTTTTTTCATTTATGCTGAATTTATTTCAGTATCAATTATTTCTTTATGTAAACACCATCTGCCAAAAACGAAAAGGTTACTTCTGGTTTAGTAATTTTGGCAATCTCAGCAGCTGATTTTCCTGCATCTTTAGCGTAATGACGTAAAGATTCAACAGATTCTACATCTACAAAAGCTTTACCACTTACAATAGCTTCACTATTATCAGCATTCAATGGAACGAAGAAACTATAATCTCTAAATTTAACAAATGATTCATTGTCTCCGGCTAATTCCATTTTCATCCAGCATCCTTTCTTTTTGCATACAGCTTTAATATTTGATTCAAATTGCACCGTAATAGTATCTCCTTTTTTAAGTGTTTTATACTTTTTCAACATTTCATTTTTTGTATAAATTTTGGTCACTTTGAATTTATCTCCGAAAGAATCGTAGTGGCTACCATCAAAAGTTTTGGCTTTTTTTTGAGCTATTATTGTGTTACCAACACATACTAAAAGCATAACTAGGAAAAGATTTATTTTTTTCATGATTGTCATTTTTTATTGTGTTGCGAATATAGGTAGTTTAATAAAAATCAATTACAAAATTAGCAATTATTTTGAGTTTTTATCATGATATTATATGCTGAAATGGTCAAAAAAATGTGATTTAAAAAAAAGTTTTTGTTTTTCTTTTACCATGCAATACGCAAACATATTTTTATTAGTTTTACAAAAATTAAACAACACCACTTTAATTTTTAGAAAACAAATTGTAACATATTAATTTTTAAGTGATTGAACTGTTTTCTATATTAAATCTATTATTAAATGATGTTAAAAACTACTAACGAAATCGATATAGTTAGAGTAAAAAACTCTAAAATCAATGAGGTCGATTTTGAAAATCTCGCCTTTGGAAATACCTTTACAGACCACATGTTCGTTTGTGATTTTAAAGAAGGTAAATGGCAAAAACCTATCATCAAACCTTACGAACCTTTCTTAATAGATCCTTCAGCAAAAGTGTTTCATTATGGTCAAGCAATTTTTGAAGGAATGAAAGCTTACAAAGATGACAACGATGATGTCTGGCTTTTTAGACCTGACCAAAATTTAGATCGTTTCAATAAATCGGCTGTAAGAATGGCTATGCCTGAAGTTCCAGAAGAAATCTTTATTGGTGGTTTAAAAACCATCGTAGATTTAGAAAGAAATTGGGTTAAGAAAGGACTTGGAAACACCTTGTATGTCAGACCTTTTATGATTGCCATTGGTTCGGGAGTTATTGCACAACCCTCAACACAATACCGATTTATGATTATTCTTTCGCCTGCTCGTTCGTATTATTCTGGAGAGGTAAAAGTGATAATTGCCGAGCATTACAGTCGGGCTGCTAATGGAGGCATTGGTGCTGCGAAAGCGGCAGGAAATTATTCAGCCCAATTTTATCCTCAAAAACTGGCACAAGAAAAAGGATTTCAACAAATCATTTGGACAGACGATGCTACGCATACCAAATTGGAAGAAGCTGGGACAATGAACGTGTTTTTTAGAATTAACGACACTATTTACACGGCACCTACTAGTGAGAGAATTCTAGATGGAGTTACACGTAAAAGCTTAATTGATATTGCTTCTCGTGATGGCATTAAAGTAGAAGAGCGTTCGGTATTGGTTTCAGAATTATTAGCTGGAGCTAAAGACGGAAGTTTGAAAGAGATTTTTGGAGCTGGAACCGCTGCAGTAGTGAGCCCTATTGTTGGTTTTCAATACCAAGAAGACTATTATGATTTACCAAAAATAGAAAACTCGATTGCGCTACAATTGAAAGATAAACTTACCAAAATTCAATATAAAACAGCTGAAGATACTTTTGGGTGGACTGTTAAAGTTTAGTTTTGAGTCTATAAATTATATGTTAATGAATTGAACATTTAAACTTCAGGGAAACCTGGAGTTTTTTTTGTGTATTATGGTTGGCGTTGAGAAATTTTCACTAACTTTAATTAACCCTATAAATGATTCCTTATGAGAAAAGTTGTTTTGATTTTTTTGTGCGTTATTACGTTAGCTAATTTAATTTTACTTATTATAATTCTTACCGAGTCTACTTCACCATTATATCCATACCGATTGGTGATTGGGATTTCCTTATTGATGTTTGGTGGTTTTTTAAGACGGCATATCTTGCGGTATAAGGAAGACTCAAAGAAATAAAGCTACAACTATCTTAATATGTCTTCAAAATTCGGTTTAAAATAATTTGGTCCTTTCATTACTTTGCCATCTTCACGATAAATAGGATTGCCATCCTCACCGAGTTTGCTCATATTACTTCGTTGAATTTCGTCAAATACTTCTTCGATTTTGTGTTGGAGTCCATGCTCAAGAATGGTTCCACACAATATGTAAAGCATATCCCCTAGTGCATCGGCTATTTCTATCAAATCATTATTCTGAACAGCTTCAAGGTATTCTTCATTTTCTTCTTTCATCAAGTTGAAGCGCAATATGTTCTTTTGTTCTCCCAAATCTCCTTTAATTTCATGACTAACACCAAGTCCGAATGAAGTATGAAATTCTTTTACTGCGTTAATTTGTTTTTGCATTTAATCTGAATTTATTGTTGATGCAAATTACAACTTTCCAATACATTTGAGTAAATTTGTTGAAAATTTAAAATAAATGTTCACAACTGGTCAATGGACTTTCGCCGCTATCTTTTTTATTTGTTTTGTAATTGTTGCTTATTTTGCCTATGGTAAGGATAAGGCACTTCATCAAAGAGTATATAAAGGAAGTTATAAAATACTAATTGCTTTTTTGCTTTTTATAGCGTTACTATTTTTTATAAAAGTGACGATGAAACATTAATTTATAAATTCTTGGGAATGACAAGTTAGCCTTTTAACAGATTTACACTTACCGTTGCAAAATCCGAATTTGGAAATTTAGTAAACACATGGGGATCTGAAAACAACCCTGCTTCTTCGGCAATTTTATGCAATACGTCAATCTCTACAATATACTGATCGGAAAAACCGTGTGTGGCATCATAAGCTGTAGCAGCTGTTCTTCCCAGATTATTAGCTGTTAATTCAGGAGCAATTGTATGAAGCTCTATTAATAACAAACCGAACTTTTTTACAAATGGAGACCATTTTTTCAAGTGTTCCAATAGATTATCTTCCACTTCAGCATTGCTGATTCTTTTTCCGCGATTTGCAAAAGCTCCTGTTGAAGTACTTATTCTGTTTGGCGTTTTAAGTGTTGGCGTTTCCCAAATTCGGTTGTGATCTAAAAAGGTCCTTACGTTAAGCAATTCTTTTAAATCTATTTTGTAATCTTCCTTCAGTGTATCAGCTAATAATTGAGGCCTACCAATGTCGCCCCAAATTACTTTAGCCCAAATATCTGCTTTGATTAAATTAGCTCTCGTAACTTTAATTGCGGCTTCGTTATAATCGACACCAACTAAAAACAGAGGATGCTCGTCGAGCATTCTGCCTCTGGCTGTTTGGCGTTCAATCACATCAAACATGTGTTCTAAAAAAGCGCCATTACCACAACCCATATCCAGAATTCCTATAGGTTGTTCGATAATTGGACGATTGAATAGTTCGATGATAATTTGGTCAACAATTTTGAAGTATTCGGCATGGGCACCTCCGCTTCCCCAGACATTCATTTTTCGATCAACGTGCAATTCTTCTTCATGTTCGCCTATATTTCTTAGTATGGAAGGATTGCCAAAAAGCAATTCGTCCATTTTTCTTAGTGTTGGAATATATGAAACCGTTACACCATATGCAGTAGCTCTTTTAGCATAAAACAAACCAGTTTCAGTGAATTGGTAATTGTCATTTTTATTGGTAAACCAATCTAAATGTGATAGGAAATCGAGTATTTCCTTGAAGCATTCCGGTTTTTTGTGAAATTCTTCCGGACGGAAAGAAGTTTCCATAAAATATTTATGAAACATACCGGTCATACCAAGCATTACAATCGTTGGCCCAACTAACACCCCTTCAATATGATATAAAATCTGTTCCTGAATGTTTCTAGCTTTAGCATCTTTGGCAAGCTGTATTCCGAAGTTTGATTTGTATTTTGAAAACAATTCATTGAGCATTTCAAAAGGCTCTACTTCAAATATTCTTGGATGAAAATGTTCTGAAAACTGCATTAAAATGAAAGCATCTTTATAAAGAGGAATCAACGAGAAAGCCGTTTCACTTTTATCATTAGTTGTAAAAGTAATCTCATCTTTTAGATTATCAATATTTTGAACAAGCCAACCTTGAGAAGCTAGAACTCGAAGGGCAACATTAAGATATCCTTCATTGGCATTAAACTTTATTGTAAGTTCGTGGAGCGATACTTTTTGCTGTTGCATTATATAATCTAAAACACCATTCTTGTACAAAGAATACGCAGAAGGAATAGTTACAATTCCATCTAAATGCCTAAATAAAATTCCCCGAAGTTCGCTTTTTGTTTTCATCTATTAAAATCTGAATGCAGACAAATATAATCAATATTGGTACTATAAAATTCATAACTTTGTGATACTTTATAAACATCGTTACATGAGAATTTTAAAATATATCTTATTGCTTGTTCTTTTGGCCTTAGTTGGAACTACAGTTTTTGTAGCGACACAAAAAGCTGACTTTGAGGTTTCTAAAAGTAGTATTGTAAAGACACAAAGAAGTACTGTTTTTGACTATATAAATGATTATAAAAATTGGGAGACGTTTGGTTCATGGATGCAGGAAGATTCAGATATTAAATTCAATTATGTTGCAAAAACTATTGGTGTGGGTGCAAAATGCTCTTTTGAAAATGGTTCCGATGATGGTGATATTAAGACGGTGTTTGTAAAAGAAAACGACAGCCTTTCTCAAAAAGCCAACTTTAATGGAACGACAGCTACTATTTCATGGAAATTCAAAGATACTATTGGCGGTACTAAAGTTACGGTTTATAGCAAAGGTAAAATGAATATTATGACCAAAATAAAAGTTTTTTTTAATGGCGGTATCACTTCATTTTTAGGAGATGTTTATGAAAAAAGCTTACGTAATCTAGATAAAACCCTTAATTACGAAATGAAAACCTATTCTATTAAAGTAAATGGAATTGTACAACGACCATCGGGTTATTGTTTAAAACAAACTGTTTCTTGTCATATAAAAAGCGTTGGTAAGAACACCAAAATTCTCATGGCACAAATGGTACTTTTTTTTACAAAGAATAAAATTCCAATGGCAGGAAAACCATTTGTTAACTACGATAAATATGATGTAGCCAATGATTTTGCAACCATTTCAGTTTGCATTCCAGTTAAACAACAAATTTCTATTTCTGAAGGAAGTGATTTAGTTTCAGGAGAAATTATAGCTTTTACTTGCTTAAAAACTACCTTAATAGGTGATTATTCGCATACTAAAGAAGCATGGTCAAAAGCCAAAAAGTATATAACTGATAATGGTTTAAAAGAAAACTTTGCCGGAAGCTACAACGAAGTTTATGTCAAAACAATTGATAATATCAAACAACCATCTAAATGGATTACGGAGATTTATATTCCGGTTTTCCCAAAAGATATATCGTTAACTGAACCAGTTGTTGAATCTCCAGACATGTCCAAACCTACAACGAAAACGCCATAATTTTCAGTATATTAAACCTTATCCGCTATCTTTATTCCAACTAGCTAAATTTTCACTTTGCAAAACGAAAAGGATTTTATAGCAGAATTATTGAATCCAAAAACGCAGAATATTGCGTTTAAAAAACTCTTGCTAGATAATCAACGACCACTGTATAATCATATCCGAAATATTGTTTTAAATCACGATGATGCTGATGATGTTTTGCAAAATACATTCGTCAAGGTATTTCAGTATTTAAAAGATTTCAAAGGAGAAAGCAAATTGTTTTCCTGGATGTATCGTATTGCGACTAATGAAGCTATAACGTTTGTCAATCAAAAAGCCAAACGAAATGGCACTACAAGTGAAGCGATGCAAACCAAAATTGTGGATAATCTAAAAGCAGATGCTTATTTTGATGGTAATGAAATTCAAATAAAGCTGCAAAAAGCCGTTTCCATATTACCCGAAAAACAACAACTAGTCTTCAAAATGAAATATTATGAAGAACTAAAATATGAAGAGATTTCAGATATTCTCGGAACATCAGTGGGTGCTTTAAAAGCATCCTATCATCACGCTGTTAAGAAAATTGAAGAATTTGTAAAATATAATTAAACTATTTAACTATACATTTGTCAAATGCACATGAAAAAAATTAATTTAGAAAATGAACCTAAAATAACTTCAGGATTTACGATACCTGATAGTTATTTTGATACAATCTCAGAGAAAATTTTAGCACAGTTACCAGAGCAAGAACCGAAGGTTGTTTCAATTTTAAGTTATAGAAAAACTTGGTATTATGCTGTGGTAGCCATTCTTATTCTGATGCTGTCTATTCCAATATATACTAAATATTCAACCCAAAAAGAAGAAATTGATTCTGCTACTTTGGAGAATTATATTGCCTATCAATCAAATATTTCTGAAGAAGAAATTGTAAATTTATTACAACAAGAAGATTTAGATAAAATGAAACTTGAATTTAATATCGATGATACAGCCATAGAAGATGATTTAAAAAACAATTCAAATTTAGAACAATACATAATAAACTAACACTATGAAAACCTCAAAAATATTTTTTTTAATTGCAGCCTTAATTTCCTTAAATGCTATTGCTCAAGATGGTCCGTTTATTCGCAAGAAGAAAGAGCAAATTAAATCCCTAAAAGTAGCTTTCATAACAAGTGAATTGTCATTGACTCCGGATGAAGCTACAAAATTTTGGCCCTTGTTTAATGCATTTGAAGACAAACAACAGGAAATTAAAACGCAAAAGCTAAAAGGTTATTTAAACAGAATGGATGATTATTCTTTTGATAAATTATCAGATAAAGATGCATCTGCAATACTAAGTCAAATGGAAAGTAACGAAGACGAATTATATCAGTTAAAAAAGAAGTTTGTAATAAGTTTAAAAGGAGTAATTTCTCCGATAAAAATTCTGAAACTCAAAAAAGCGGAAGAAAACTTCAATCGAAAATTATTGCAACAATACCGCGACAGAAAATTGGGTAAATAAAAAAAATTAAACTGGGAAAGAAGTAATTGATTTTAAAAATATAGTACATTTGTATCCGTTTTTTAACAACTATTTATGAATTCCCATAATCACCAACTTCACAGTAAACTTAGTGTTGCAGGTTTACTTATTACTCTAGGAATTATTTATGGCGATATAGGAACTTCTCCTTTATATGTAATGAAAGCCATAATTGGTTTACACCACGTTATAAGCGAAGATATTATTTTAGGTGGATTGTCTTGTATCTTTTGGACACTGACATTACAAACAACTTTAAAATATGTTATTATCACTTTAAGCGCTGACAACCATGGTGAAGGTGGAATTTTTGCTTTATATGCCTTAGTAAAAAGAACCAAAATTCAATGGCTAATTGTGCCTGCTATCATTGGAGGGAGTGCTCTTCTGGCCGATGGAATTATTACACCTCCTATTTCTGTATCATCTGCTGTAGAAGGAATCAGAACCTTTTACCCAAGCATTAATACCGTTCCAATTGTAATTGGAATTCTATTTGTGTTGTTCACCATACAACAATTTGGAACCAAATTAGTAGGTAAATTTTTTGCACCTATGATGCTTATTTGGTTCAGTATGCTTGGGATTCTTGGGATTATACAAATTAGCTCTAATCTTCAAGTTTTCCATGCACTAAATCCCTACTATGCCTATCATTTATTAAAAATTCATCCTGATGGATTTTACGTATTAGGTTTCGTTTTTTTATGCACAACAGGTGCGGAAGCTTTGTATTCAGACATGGGACACTGTGGTCGAAAAAACATTAGAATCAGTTGGATTTTTGTAAAAACGACTTTAGTCTTAAACTACTTTGGCCAAGGTGCTTTTTTAATAAAACACAAAGGTGATACTTTAATGAATTTAGGTGGAAAAAATGCCAATCCATTTTACTTAATTATGGAAAATTGGTTTCAGCCAATCGGAATTATTATAGCGACAATGGCTGCGGTTATTGCTTCACAAGCATTAATTAGCGGTTCATTTACCTTAATAAATGAAGCTATGAGATTAAACTTTTGGCCAAAAGTAAAAATCAAATATCCGACTGATTTGAAAGGCCAACTATATATTCCATCTATAAACTGGCTTTTGTTTATTGGTTGTGTTGGAATTGTACTTCATTTTAAAGAATCAGGAAATATGGAAGCTGCCTATGGTTTAGCAATTGTACTTTGCATGATAATGACGACGATTCTACTAAATTATTATTTGATAATGAAAAGAATTTCCTGGGTTATTATTGGAGTTATAATTACTTTATACTTAGGAATAGAAATTAGTTTTCTAATTGCTAATTTGGATAAATTCCCTCATGGTGGTTACGTAACTTTAATTATAGCATGCCTATTGATAGGCATTATGACTATATGGTTTTTGGCAAAAAAAATCAGTAAAGCCTACACTAAAATTGTCAAAATAGATAGTTATAAAAAAGTACTCGCAGAGTTAAGTGTTGATTTGTCTATACCAAAATATGCCACGCATTTGATTTACATGACCAACTCAACTAGAACTGACGAAATTGAAGAAAAAGTAATGTATTCTATACTTCAAAAAAGACCAAAACGTGCAGATATGTATTGGTTTATACATGTTAATATTTTAAGTGAGCCCTACCGAAGAGAATATCGAGTTGCCGAAATTATAAAAGATGATTTGTATCGAATAGATTTCAATTTGGGTTTTAGAGAACCAACTAAAATCAACTTAATGTTTAAAGAAGTAATTAGAGATATGGTTCAAAATGGTGAAGTTGATGTTACAAGTCGTTACGAATCTCTAAACAAAAATAACATCATTGGTGACTTCAAATTTGTACTTTCAGAAAAGTTCTTATCTAACGATAGTGATTTGACTTTCTTTGAGAAAATAGTAATGAATAGTTATTTCATTCTTAAAAAACTGAGTTTGTCAGAAGAAAAAGGATTTGGTTTAGACAGTAGCTCTGTAAAAGTAGAGCAATTCCCAATGGTTCTTCATGCTCCAGAAAAATTTGAGATGACAAGGATTAATTAAATTTAATACCCTTTACAAAATTTTCCAGCGCTACTTTGTTGATTGTTATTTTCAATAGAATAAGTATATATGCCTTTTGACATAATTGACGTTTCTATTGTAGTTTCTGTCGTAAATTCTTTTGTTAAAATAAGTTTAGCTGAAATATCATAAATTTTAATTTGATACCTCATTCCAGCAACTCCTATAATATTTATAAAATCTTTTGCAGGATTTGGAGATACTTTAATCTTATTTTTTACATTTAAATTATCCAAATTCAAATTATTACATTGAATACAGTTTTTTTGAAATGTAATATTATTATCTACTAGTATTTGAGTATCAAAAGCATTTCCTTGAAAACAATTTCCTTTCAATTGAAACTCTAGCCATGGCAACAAATAGCTGAAAATTTTAGCATGTTGAGCACTTCTACTAATAGTTGCAGTCGGACTACAACTTGCTTCACCAAAACTACACAAAGTATTACTATTTGCCATTTGGCAATGACTTCCACCTATGATATTAATTATTGTTTTACAATTACTAATTAGCCCATTATACATAGGAATTTGATTTGTATTTGGTGGAGTTACACAATCATTTACTCCCGCGAAAATTAAACTTGGAATCGTTATAGAAGCTGCAGCTTGAATAGCAGAAGGATTTGTTTCTGCTGGCGCAAAATTAACTATTGTTTTAATATTCAGATTCAATTGAGCCGCTAAAAAAGAAGCCCCACCACCCATACTATGACCCATAACAGCATTCATCGAACTTATTCTATTATAAAAAATAGAAGAAGAAGTATTTCCTAAAATGCTCATTTGCTCTAATACAAAAGATAAATCTTTGCCAAAATCAAGATGAGATGGAGAAAAAGAACCTTCTGTTTTGGGAAATACCATGATGTAACCATTGGGTACTAAAAAGTTCCAATAGTTTTGGTAAGCATCCCATGTCATTACAAATCCATGACCAAAACTCAACACCGGAAATGTAACTGAAGTTAAGGTTGTCATTGCAACATTATCACCAGCAATATCAGATGGATAATATATTTCTGCGGCAATTACTCTATTACTTCTAGACAAGTCAGTAAAATTAATAGTTGTATGTCCAATTTGAAAAGGTTGAGAAGAACCTAATTGAATGAAAAATACTAGTAGCAGGGAAATAGCAAATTTTATTGTTTTCAATTTAAATATTGTATTTATAATTTCAAATATAAAAAATAAAGAATAAATAATGTATTCCATTTTTAGCTAGTTAAATTTGAGTGGGGAAAATAAAAAAGGAATATCTTTGCACGCTTATTTTTTTTACATTATGCGATTACATCGAAATTTAGTTTACACCACAATCAATTCTTTAAACGCAATCTTCAATGAAGGTGAATATGCTGACAAAGTAGTTGCTCGTGCCTTGAAAAAAGACAAACGTTGGGGAAGTTCCGACCGAAAATTTGTTGCAGAAACTATCTATGAAATCGTTCGTTGGAAAAGACTATACGCTGAAATTGCTGAAGTAAAAGAACCTTTTAACCGAGAAGGTTTATGGAGAATTTTTGCCGTTTGGGCGGTTTTACGAGGCTATACTATTCCGGATTGGAGACAACTGGAAGGAACGCCAGAGCGAAAAATAAAAGGAAGATTTGACGAGTTATCTAAAATTAGAAAAATGCGTGAATCTATTCCGGACTGGATGGATGAATTGGGAATTAAAGAATTAGGTGAATCCCTTTGGACCAAAGAGATTGCCGCTCAAAACCAACCTGCAAAAGTTATCCTTCGTGTTAATACTTTAAAATCAACAAAAGAAAAACTTCATTCTCTTTTGATGGATTTAAATATTGAAACCGAATTTCTTAAAGATCAACCAGATGCTTTAATGTTAAAAGAAAGAGCGAATGTTTTTTTAACAGATGCTTTCAAAGAAGGATTGTTCGAAGTACAAGACGCATCCTCTCAATTAGTAGCTGCATTTTTAGATGTTCAACCCGGAATGAGGGTTGTTGATACCTGTGCCGGTGCTGGTGGAAAAACATTACATATGGCTTCTTTAATGCAAAACAAAGGGCAATTAATTGCTATGGATTTGTATGAAAGTAAGCTAAAACAATTGAAATTAAGAGCCAAAAGAAATGGTGCTTTTAATATCGAATATAGAATAATTGATACTACAAAAGTGATCAAAAAACTGCACGAAAAAGCTGATAGAGTATTAATTGACGCACCTTGTAGCGGGTTGGGAGTTTTAAAAAGAAATCCAGATGCCAAATGGAAATTACAACCTGAATTTATTGACAATATCAAAAAAGTACAAGCCGAAGTTTTAGAGAACTATTCTAAAATAGTGAAGCCAGGTGGTAAGTTAGTTTATGCTACTTGCTCTATCTTACCTAGCGAGAATCAAGAACAAATTAAGCGATTCTTAACAACTGAAACTGGAAAAACATTTACTTTTGTTAAGGATACTAAAATCCTTGCCCAACAAACTGGATTTGATGGATTTTATATGGCATTATTAGAACGAAAAAAAGAAATATAAAAAAATGAAAAAAATAACAACTCTTATCTTATTATTAAATATTGCCATCGCTTTTTCACAAAATGGCGCTCCTGCCGATCCATATTACAATGGATTTAATTGGACCTTAACAGGAAGTAATCTTAAAAATGCTTTGGCTACAAAAATAACTTTTACACATACAAATTTGTTAACCTATACTCCAGATGTTTGGAACGCACTAAAACAAGTAGATTTAGATCCTACAAATTCTTCAAATGTACTTTTGATGTATGGATGGGAAAACGGAACAGATGCAGACACTACAAATGATAGAGTAAGAGACAAAAATAATAATGGCGCTAACAATAGTCAATGGAACCGTGAACATATTTTTGCTCAATCGCTTGGAAATCCTGCTTTAGGACAAGACGGACCGGGTGCTGATGCACACATGTTAAGAGCTTGCGATGTAGAAAGGAATAGCAATAGAGGAAATAAATTATATGCTGCTGGATCAGGAAATTCAGGTGATGTTGGCACTCATTGGTATCCTGGAGATGAATGGAAAGGAGATGTTGCACGAATCATTATGTACATGTATTTACATTATGGAGATCGATGTCTTCCTACTTATGTTGTTTCTGGAACAACTGCTGCAATTGATGCGAACATGGTTAACATTTTGTTACAATGGAATGCTGAAGATCCAGTTTCACAATATGAAGATAATAGAAACGATTATTTAGGAAATACTTCAAATAATTACGGACAGGGAAATAGAAATCCTTTTATTGATAATCCATATTTGGCAACAGTAATTTGGGGTGGACCTGTAGCTCAAAACAGATGGCCAACTATTTTTTTGGAAACATCAACATTTAATCTAGCTAATGCTATTTCAATTTACCCAAATCCTTCTTCAAATATTGTAAACATTTCTGCTGATATAACTTTAGATGAAATTGATATTATTACCATCAACGGTCAGGTTTTAGAACAAATCAAAAACCCTTCTTTTGAAAATAACAATTACCCTATCAGCAATTTGCCAAAAGGATTTTATTTCTTAAAATTATCTTCTGGTTCAAATTCTGTTACTAAAAAAGTATTAATTAACTAAATTTCAATCCCAATATAATGTAAAACGCAGTTGAAATTCAACAGCGTTTTTTTGTTTTTAATCGAAAGAGCACCCGGATCATAAGCAAAATTGTATAGAAAACACTGATTTTCTTTGAACTTTAGTGCTTCTTTAGTATCTTTCGCCCTCAAAATGTATAACCCTTAAAACATTTTACAAAATGTTAGAAGAAAAGAATGATAACCTGCTTGAAGCAGATGGAAGTGTAAACGATGAATCACAAGAAGTGACCATCGCTGAAAATCAAGAAATTTTTGTTCAAAATCAAGAAGAAACAGAAAATGTAGTAGATGTAGAAACATATGTTGCTTTTGAAGAACCTGTTGCTAAAGAAGTTATAGAATCTGAGGCAGAAGTTGAAGCTGCTGTTGAAAAACAAGATAATGAAGTATTTGAAGATAAAGCAGCCTTTTTAACTGAACCTCTTACTGAAGACGAACTAGAAATTGCTGCAGAAACAGAAGCACTTGTTGAAGAGACAATTGTACCCAAAGCAAAAAAAACTAAACCAAAAGTTGTAAAGGAAGTAAAAGAAGCTGCGGTTGAATTGACCGAGGAGCAAGTTAATAATGACGCTTTTCTTACTGACTCGAGCATTATCGATCAGGTGCAGCAAAATAACAATCAATCAGTAATTAACGCGATTGAAGAAGTTAACGCAGAGGAAAGCGAAGATGAAACATTGAAAGATCGCCATGATATTCCAATGCAAGATTACGATGCTATGTCAATGGAGCAATTGATTGATGAGTTAGACAAATTAGTTTTAGTAGAAAAACTAATGTCAGTTAAAGACCATGTTGAAGAATTAAAAAAATCATTCTTATCGAAATACCATCATTTTATTGATGAAAAAAAAGAAGAATTTCTCGCAGAAAATCCAGAAACTACTGAAGATTTTCATTATCATTTCCCTTTAAAAGTAAAATTTGACCAATTATATTCTCAGTACAGAGACAAAAAAAATAATCATTTTCAAAGTTTACAAAACAATCTAAAAGCAAATCTTGAAAACAGATTGGCTATTGTGGACGAATTGAAAAATCTTATTCACAATCAGGAGAGTATTCCGGTTACCCTTAAGAAATTTAATGACATTCGTGACCGATGGAAAGTAGCCGGACCTATTCCGAAAGACAAATACAACCATGTATGGAATAATTATCACTTTCATTTAGAGAATTTCTATGATGTACTTCACTTAGATAGAGAAATCCGTGACTTGGATTTGAAACATAATTTGGTTCAAAAGCTTAAAATTATTGAAAGGGTTGAAGAATTAGTTAATGAGGAAGATATCAATAAAGCATTTCGTGAATTACAGGATTTACACCGAATCTGGAAAGAGGATATAGGTCCTGTTTCAAGAGAAAAACGGGAGGAAATTTGGAATAGATTTAGTGAATTGACAAAACAAATGCACGACAAACGTGAAGGTTTGTTTGAGAAACTTAGAGAATTGGAAACGATTAATCTAGGAAAGAAAAAAGAAATTATTACCCAAATCGAAATTTTAGCTAAAGAGAAGGTAAACTCACATGCTGCCTGGTTGGGTCAAATTGAAAAAGTAGAAGCTTTACGAAATCAATTCTTCGCTGCCGGAAAAGTTCCGTCAGAAGTTACAGACCAAACCTGGACAGAATTTAAAAATGCGGTTAGAAGTTTTAACGTATTGAAAAACTCTTTCTATAAAGATATTAAGAAAGACCAAAATGATAATCTTTCTAAAAAGCAAGCATTAGTTGCAAAAGCAATTGAATTGAAAAACAACACTGATTTTGCTACTACAACGCAGCAATTCAAACAAATTCAAGAAGAATGGAAAACGATTGGTCATGTACCGAGAAAATTTTCGGATAAATTATGGACTGAATTTAGAGGAGCTTGTAACGAATATTTTGAAAAACTAAAAGAACAAAAATCGGAAGCAAATGCTGAAGAAATTGAAGCTTTTGAAAAGAAAAAATCGTATTTAGAAACCATAAAATCTTTTGAACTAATAGGTGAGCATAAAGCAGATTTGGATGCGATCAAAGCACATATTGAAACCTGGAAAAGTTTTGGTAAAGTTCCTTTTGCACGAAGACACATCGAAGGAAAATTCAATAAAATCTTAGATGCTTTGTTTGAAAAATTAAGTTCAAGCAAAAAAGACAATGAAATGGTGCGTTATGCCAATCGTTTAGACAATCTTTCAGGTGCGGAGAATTCAAGGAAATTAGATAACGAGAAGGTATTTATAATGCGCAAAATTGAGGAAGTACAAAGTAATCTTTTCCAATTGGAAAATAACATTCAGTTTTTTGCAAGAGCAAAAGCAGATAATCCAATGGTAAAAGAAGTAATGGAAAATATTGAGAAGCAAAAAGAGGAGTTAGCGACTTGGAAAGAAAAGCTGAAACAACTTAGAAATATCAAATCAGAATAAAAAAATCCCGACTAATTCGGGATTTTTTATAGTTGTATTTTAGAAGCCAAAAGATAAATGACTGCCATTCTGATGGCTACACCATTTTCTACTTGGTCTAAAATGACCGATTGTTTGGAGTCAGCAACGTCAGATGTAATTTCAACACCTCTATTGATTGGTCCAGGATGCATAATTACAATTTCTTTAGAAAGAGATTCTAATAGCTCTTTGTCTACTCCATATTGTTTTGCATATTCTCGGGTGGAAGGAAAATAATTCAAATCCATTCTTTCGTTTTGAACACGAAGCATATTCGCCACATCACACCACTCAAGTGCTTTTCTTAGGTTTGGTTCTACAGTCACACCAAGACTTTCTATATGTTTTGGAATCAAAGTTTTAGGCCCACAGACCTTTACTTCTGCACCTTGCATTTGTAAGGCATAGATATTAGACAAGGCCACACGCGAATGCAAAATATCACCAACAATCACAACTTTCTTGCCCCCTACTTCTCCTAATCTTTCTTTGATTGAAAAACTATCTAATAAAGCTTGAGTTGGGTGTTCGTGAGCTCCATCTCCCGCATTGATGATGCTTGCTTTTACATTTTGAGATAAGAAATAAGCCGCACCTGGATTTGCATGTCGCATAACTACCATATCTACTTTCATTGAAAGGATATTATTTACAGTGTCTATAAGGGTTTCTCCTTTTTTTACTGATGACTGCGCTGTCGAAAAACTAATCACATCGGCGGATAATCTTTTTTGGGCTAACTCAAAAGAAAGTTTTGTTCGTGTACTGTTTTCGAAAAAGATGTTGGCAATGGTAATGTCGCGAAGTGATGGTACTTTTTTGATAGGCCTATTAATAACTTCTTTGAAATGATCAGCTGTTTCAAATATCAAATCTATATCCTGCTTTTTAAGATATTTTATTCCTAATAAATGGTTGACTGATAGTTCCAATTGAGTTTGTTATTTGTTGTTTATAGTTTTAATTTCTAATTGCTATATCCTTATTCCTAAATCAAGTATACCGCATCTTCCCCATCTTTCTCCTTCCAGCAGACTTTTACTTTTTCATCATTAATTACATCAACTTGACGACCTCGATAATCAGGTTGTATTGGCAAATGACGACTGAAACGCCTGTCTATCAAAACCAATAATTCTATCTCTGATGGTCTTCCAAAGGATTGAATAGCAGTTAACGCAGCACGAATGCTTCTTCCTGTATAGAGCACATCGTCAATAAAAACAACTTTTTTATCTTCAACTAGGAAGTCGATTTGGGTCTTATTTGCTTCTAATTGTTTTTCGCCACGACGAAAATCATCACGAAAAAATGTAATATCTAAAAAGCCAAGCGAGATATTTTTTATGTTGTATTCGATTTCTAAAATGGACTTTAATCTTTGTGCTAGAAAAGCTCCACGAGGCTGAAGGCCTATAAGAACTGATTTGGAAAAATCAATGTGATTTTCGATTAACTGACAAGCCAAACGATGAAGTATGATATTGACTTCTTTGGAAGTGAGCAATACTTTTTGACTCATGATAGTGTTGTTTGGGGTACAAATATAAGAATTATGAATTAGGTTATTTAATTATGATTTAAAGAATTATAAAAAGATAAAATTTTGATGACTTTAATACTTACAAAATAAGTATTTTTTAATCATAAATAATTTTATCGATGGGTTTTAATTCTTCAAGTTATTAAAAATTGAGGGAAATTATCGGATTAAAAAAAACTTCAAATAAAACTATTAAAAATACTTAACGATTGAAATGCTTTTTTTTGTACTTTTAAATTCCTAATAAAAAATATGTCTAAACTATCGCATATTGGCACAACTATCTTTACTGTAATGTCGCAAATGGCGACCGAATTTAACGCAATCAATCTTTCACAAGGTTTTCCTAATTTTCCTGTAGACAAAGGATTGACTAATATTTTAGCGCGGTTGTCAACCGAAAACTATCATCAATACATGCCTATGAGCGGTTTTCCGCCACTTTTAGATAAGATTGCTAATCTTACCCTAAAATCCTATAAAAGAACCGTAAATCCAAAAGATGAAATCTTAATAACTGCGGGTGCCACTCAAGGAATATATGCTGCGATTCAAACTTTAGTTAATCCAAATGAAGAAGTCATTATTCTTGATCCAAGTTATGATTGCTATGAAGCGCCTATTTTATTAAGTAATGCCAAACCAATTCGAATTCCGCTCAATCATGATTATACACCAAATTGGAAAAAAATAGGGTTACATACAAATAAAAATACTAAGCTAATCATCATTAATAATCCGCATAATCCAACAGGAAAAACGTGGACATCAACTGATTTTGATCAGTTAGAAAAACTAGTTGACTCCTTCCCTAACCTGCTTGTGATTTCGGATGAAGTATATGAATACATTACTTTTGAACAGGCACATATTTCAATACATCATCGTCCAAAATTGTGGAATCGTAGCATTTCTGTTTCTTCTTTTGGGAAAACGTTTCACATTACTGGCTGGAAAATTGGTTACGTCATTGCACCGGAACATTTGATGAAAGAAATAAAAAAAGTACATCAGTTTCTAGTTTTTAGTGTAAACAGTCTTTCTCAAGTAGCGATATCAGAGTACTTAGATATAGTTGACGTTTATAGTTTGGGGAAATTTTACAAACAGAAAAGAGATTTTTTTCGCGATTTATTGAAAGATACCAAACTAGAATTACTACCCTGCGAAGGCACTTATTTTCAAGTTGCTTCTTATGCTAACATTTCTAATGAAAATGATTTGGCTTTCACAAAAAGATTAGTCACCGAATTTGGTGTAGCAACCATTCCAATGTCACCTTTCTATGCCAATGGTGCAGATACTAAATGCATACGTTTTTGTTTTGCCAAAGATGATGAAACACTTTTACGGGCTACAGAAAAACTACACAAATTATAATTTTAACACATACAAAAAAATAAATCATATGAATTTTTCAGCAAAAATGCTTCGTGATAATGCATTATCCGACAAAGTAATTGTGGTAACCGGTGGCGGAAGCGGTTTAGGTAAAGCTATGACCGAATATTTCTTAGAGTTAGGCGCCAAAGTTGCTATTACTTCCCGCGATATAGAAAAACTAAAGACCACCGCAGCAGAACTTGAAAAAGAAACCGGAGGAACATGTCTACCTATTCAATGCGATGTTCGTCATTATGAACAAGTCGAAGCTATGCTTGCTGAAGTATTAAAAACCTTTGGTAAAGTTGATGTGTTACTAAACAACGCTGCCGGAAACTTCATCTCTCCAACTGAAAGATTATCTGCAAATGCTTTTGACACTATCATTGATATTGTTTTAAAAGGTTCAAAAAACTGCACACTAGCTTTCGGAAAACATTGGATTGCCGAAAAACAAACCAATTGCAACGTCTTAAATATTGTAACAACTTATGCATGGACTGGTTCAGGATATGTAGTACCTAGTGCTACAGCAAAAGCCGGAGTCTTGGCAATGACAAGAAGTTTGGCAGTAGAATGGGCAAAATATGGAATCCGAATGAATGCCATTGCTCCTGGACCATTTCCAACCAAAGGCGCTTGGGATAGATTGCTACCTGGCGATTTAGCCGAAAAATTTGATATGTCTAAAAAAGTGCCCTTGAAGCGAGTGGGTGATCATCAGGAATTAGCCAATTTAGCTGCCTATTTAGTTTCTGACTTCTCTGCCTATATCAATGGAGAAGTTATTGTGATTGATGGTGGCGAATGGTTGCAAGGTGCTGGTCAATTCAATATCTTAGAAAAAATTCCGCAGGAAATGTGGGATATGCTCGAGATGATGATTAAGAGTAAAGGAAGTAAATAGTTAGCAGTCTCTGTATCAGTAGGCAGATTTTTTTTGGCTGAAAACTGCGACTGCGACTAAAAACTAGTGCATTCAAAACTTTACAAGAATGTTAACAAAATTACCTTGGCAAAGCCATAAATAATTGTATTTTTACGGCTCTAAATTTTTAAAAATTAAATGGGTAAAATCATTGCTATTGCTAATCAAAAAGGTGGTGTTGGAAAAACAACAACTTCTGTAAACCTTGCAGCATCATTAGGAGTTTTAGAAAAAAAAGTGCTTTTAATAGATGCAGATCCTCAAGCTAATGCCAGTTCAGGTTTAGGTATTGATGTGGAAAATGTAGCTATTGGCACGTATCAAATTCTGGAACATAGCAATACACCTGAAGAAGCTATTGTTGCATGCAGCGCACCCAATGTTTGGGTAATTCCTTCTCATATTGATTTGGTTGCCATTGAAATTGAATTGGTTGACAAAGAAAACCGCGAATACATGCTAAAACAAGCATTGGAAAGTATCAAAGACGAATATGATTATATTGTAATTGACTGCGCACCATCTTTAGGTTTACTAACATTAAATGCATTAACTGCAGCTGATAGTGTTGTTATCCCTATTCAATGTGAGTATTTTGCCTTAGAAGGTTTAGGGAAATTATTAAACACAATTAAAAGTGTTCAAAAAATTCATAATGCCAATTTGGATATTGAAGGATTATTATTAACCATGTTTGACACTCGTTTGCGTTTATCCAATCAAGTGGTCGAAGAAGTCCAAAAACATTTTAGTGATATGGTTTTCAAGACCATTATTCAACGTACTGTAAAATTAAGCGAAGCACCAAGTTTTGGAGAAAGTATTATTAACTTTGATGCAACTAGCAGAGGCGCTTCAAACTACTTAAGTTTTGCTCAAGAAATTATCAAGAAAAACAGCAATTAAGCCATGGCAAAAGCTATAAAAAAACAAGCATTAGGAAGAGGTTTATCCGCCTTATTGAGAGACCCTGACAATGATATTAGATCAATAGGTGATAAAAATGCAGATAAACTCATAGGCAATATCATTGAGTTAGATATCGAGGCGATTACCATTAATCCATTTCAACCAAGAAGTAATTTTAATGAAGATTCGCTACAAGAATTAGCTTCTTCTATCAAAGAATTAGGATTAATTCAGCCAATTACCGTTCGAAAATTAGACTTCAATAAATACCAATTGATTTCGGGGGAGCGTCGTTTGCGTGCTTCCAAATTAGTTGGATTGAAAACAGTTCCTGCATATATCAGAATTGCCAATGATAATGAGTCATTGTTAATGGCTTTGGTAGAAAACATTCAACGTCACGATTTAGATCCAATAGAGATTGCACTATCGTATCAAAGATTAATTGATGAAATACAACTGACTCAAGAACAAATGAGTGAACGTGTTGGAAAAAAACGTTCTACGATTGCTAACTATTTGCGATTGTTAAAGTTAGACCCAATCATCCAAACCGGAATTCGTGACGGATTCATCAGTATGGGTCATGGTCGTGCAATAATCAATATCGAAAATCAAGACGTTCAAACCGATATTTATCAAAAAATAGTAAGTCAAAATCTTTCGGTTCGTGAAACAGAAGCATTGGTTAAAAACTATCAAGATAGTATTAAACTAGCTCCTACAAAATCCAAAAAAATAGCTTCATTCAAAGTTGATGATGATCATAAAAAAGCATTTGTAAATTTCTTTGGTTCGAAAATAGACGTAAAAGTTTCCGGAAACGGAAAAGGAAAAATTACGATTCCATTTCACTCTGAAGAAGATTTTAATCGTATTATTAAGCTAATAAAAGGATAGTGTATAAGGCTTTTTACATAATTCTGTTCTTTTTCTTACTTGGAAATCAGGCAATTTTTTCACAGGAAATTAGCAAAGCTATAAAAGCAAAAGATACCCTAAAACTTAAAGAAATTGATCCGCTCCGACCAACAAAAGCGGCTTTTTATTCAGCAATTATTCCAGGTTTAGGACAAGCATACAATAAGAAATACTGGAAAATTCCAATAGTGTATGGTGCGATAGGAACCAGTCTTTATTTTTATTTAAATAACAACAAAAAATACCATAGCTATCGAGATGCCTATAAACTAAGATTATTGGGTTTTAACGATGACCAATATCAATATCTTGATGATTCTAGGTTAATTGCTGCACAACGCTTTTACCAAAGAAATAGAGATTTATCACTTTTAGTTAGTGTTGGTTTTTATATTTTAAATATCGTCGACGCTAATGTTGATGCGCATTTGATACAATTTAATGTAAGCGATAAATTGTCTTTTCAACCAGATGTATATCCAAATGAAATTAACTTTAAACCCAATTTAGGGCTAACTTTTAACTATAAATTCTAAATGAAAATAGCATTATTAGGATATGGTAAAATGGGCAAAGTAATCGAAAGGATTGCTTTGGAAAGAGGTCATGAAATTGTATTAAAAAAAGATGAGTTTAATACTTTTGACGGACTTTCAAATGCCGATGTTGCTATCGATTTTAGTGCTCCAAGCATTGCTGTTGAAAATATATCTACTGCTATCAATCATGGAATTCCTATAATTTCAGGAACTACGGGCTGGCTTGAAAACTATCCCAAAATAGAAAGGCTTTGTAGCGAAAAAAATGCTGCTTTTCTTTATGGTTCAAATTTCAGTCTAGGCGTTAATTTATTCTTTGAACTAAATGAACATTTGGCAAAGATGATGGCAAAATTCAAAGATTACAATGTTTCTATGGAAGAAATTCATCATACTGAAAAACTGGACAAACCAAGCGGAACTGCCATTTCATTAGCAAATTCCATTATCAATCATACCAACAAAAAAAATTGGTCTATTGAAAACCCAAAAGCCGATGATGTCTTTATCGATGTAAAACGAATTGATGATGTTCCCGGAACTCACAGTGTATTTTATAATTCTGAAGTAGACTTAATCGAAATCAAGCATGTAGCCCATAACCGAGAAGGATTTGCGCTTGGCGCCGTTGTTGCTGCCGAGTGGATTATTGGAAAAAAAGGTATTTTTTCGATGAAAGATGTTTTAAATATCAAAGAATAAAGAATAGAACAAAGATAAATTGTAACAAATAGATAAACTTATACACTCATAAACTTTTAAAATCAACATCATGTCACTATTACAATGGTTTATATTTTTCCTTTTAGTCCAAATCATTCATGGTATAGGAACCTGGAAATTATACGAAAAAGCGGGAAGAAAATCTTGGGAAGCTTTTATCCCAATATATAATTCGATTGTTTTGATGAAAATCATCAACAGACCAACTTGGTGGACATTCCTCCTGTTTATACCAATTATCAACTTGATAATGTTTCCTGTAGTATGGGTTGAAACATTAAGAAGTTTTGGAAAAAATGCCACTTCTGATACCTGGTTAGGTATTTTTACCTGTGGTCTTTATATCTACTATATCAATTATACGCAAGACGTAAAATACATTTCTGAAAGAAGTTTAGTAGCAAAAACTAAAACCGGTGACACAGTTAGTTCATTGCTTTTTGCCATAGTTGTAGCCACTTTGGTTCATACCTATGTGATGCAACCCTACACTATTCCAACTTCTTCATTGGAAAAATCATTACTTATAGGCGACTTTCTTTTTGTGAGTAAGTTTCATTACGGTGCCCGAACACCTATGACAACTGTTGCTGCTCCTATGGTTCATGACACCTTGCCTATTATAAAAACAAAATCATATTTGAGTTGGCCTCAATTGCCCTACTTCAGATTTCCGGGTTTTGAAAAAGTAGAAAAAAATGATATTGTCGTTTTCAACTGGCCAGCAGACACAGTTTATAAATTCTTTGACACTTCGGGAAGAAGTATCATAAAACCAATTGACAAGAAATCAAATTATGTAAAACGTTGTCAAGGAACGCCTGGTGATTCGTTACAAATAAAAAACGGAACGGTTTACATTAATGGAAAAGAATTGATTTTACCAAAAAGAGCCAAGACACAGTATTCATATGCGGTAACTTATGACATGAATAATCCGGATCTTGATTTTGAGTATTTATTAAATCAAGTTGGATCAACTGATGGTGCAGGATTTAAAACTGAAACTAGAGATACTTTATTCATAAGAGCATTAACTAAATTTGGTGCAGAAACATTAAAAAGTGTTCCCGGTATTAAATCGGTTACA
>Ga0114967_10000895_pt1 | contig 25093 bp, 23 predicted proteins | sample M_130628_MF_Meta_FD_92639 | JGI IMG/M metagenome (GOLD analysis project Ga0114967, IMG submission 92639) | Freshwater microbial communities from Lake Montjoie, Canada to study carbon cycling - M_130628_MF_MetaG | ecosystem: Environmental > Aquatic > Freshwater > Lake | place: Lake Montjoie...
GAGTTGGTTTCGAATCTAAATTGATAAATTGATTTTTTACAATCGTGCCATTACATCCACTAATGGTTGTAACTGTTAATGTAATAGTGTATTGACCAGGATTTGCATAAGTATGATTAGGAGCTTTTAATGCAGAAGTATTACCATCTCCAAAATCCCATGCCCATGTTGTGGCATTTAAGGTTGTTGAATTAAAATGGATGGATGATGGGGCACAACCAGTAGTATTACTTGTGGTAAACGAAGGAATTAAAGTATTTCCAATATGAACGAAATTACTTTGTGATAATGTATCGCTGCATCCATTATTGTTGGTTACAATTAATGTTACATTATAATTGCCAATAGCATTGTATTGATGCGATAGATTTTGATTTGATGATGTTGTTCCATCTCCTAAATTCCAATTCCAAGTTGTAGCGCCAACTGTATTATCTGTAAAATTAAATGTGGTATTTACATCGCAAGTAGATGTAGTATTTGAGGTAAATTGAATATTTGGTTTGGCGTAAATCGTTATCAACGAATTTCTAATCTCAATATCTTGACAACCATAATTGCTTGTTGCAATTAATTTTACATTATATGATCCTGGGTTAAGATAGGTGTGAGTAGGTAATGAATCATTTGATGAAGTTCCATCACCAAAATCCCAAGTATAAGATAATGCATTAGTAGAGTTGTTAGTAAATTGAAATGAGTTGTCTAATGCACATCCTGTAGTTTGAGAAACTGAAAAATTAGCTATTGGATTATCGACTACAGTAATCGTTTGTATTATTGAGTCATTTTGTCCTGAATTGTTGAATACTACTAACTTTATTGTATAAATGCCCGGAGTAGTATAAACTGTAGTTGGGTTGTTTGTTGCAGATGTGTTTGTATTACCAAAATACCACATGCAATTATTAAAATTTGTTGAGTTGTTTGTAAAATTGACCATTAATGGCGCACAACCTATATTCTTATTTGATGTAAAAGATGCTGTCGGATTTTGCGCAAATGAAAAACCATGCAGCATATTAAATAATATAAATGCTGCATAGAAAATCTTATTTCGTAACGACCGTAACATAAAAATTGGTTAGTTGGATTTGGTTTGATAATAGATTGTAAGCGTGTTTTATTTTTCGTCGTTGCCTTGAGCGTAATTATTCAAGTCTGAAGCTTGATTGATGATTGAATTCACAGAGCTGTAAAGCTGATCACCTTCTTTAGTGATTTTCTTTACTCGGTAGTATGAGAATCCTGCAGGAGGGGCTTGGTCAATCCATGAATAGTACAATTCTATTTGAGCTCCAACTCCTTCTTTAACACCAACTGATAAATAATCAGTGCCATTTGAAGACCTTTCTACTACATAAACGCAGTCATCAGTTTCGTTTTTAGAAGTCCAGCTAACGAAAACTTTTCCTGAATTATACACCGTATTATAGTTGTATATGTTCATGGAGTTTTGATTCTCTGCTGATAATAACTGATTATTATTTGGCGCACTTTGCGCGTTTACAGTTGTGAGGCTAGAAAGCATCATTAAAAATGCAATCGTTTCAATTAAAAACAAGTATCTAAAAGTTGATCCCTGTTTTTCTTCTCTATTAAAATAGCGTTTAGGTTTAGAATACAAAAGCATGCGATTGTTACGAACTGCTTTGTAGAAATCGTGGGTGTGAGATGTGTGATTCATAATATTTTATTTTTTGATTATTTGCAATTTATAGGGCTCTTTACGAAACAAATGACCAAAGGTTACACCTTAATTTCTTTTGTAAGATTAATTGACTAAAGACTCGATTATTTACTTCTGGTCTTATTGACGATCACGAGCTTTTTTAACGGCTGATTCTCTTCATGGTTTCAGATTTATCTAATAATTTAAAAGCAATGTATAACATTATTCAAATTCTTTCGTAGTAAGCCACGAATCAAAATAATTAAATCAAAAAATCAATCGATATGGACATCCTAACAAAAACAATTAAAAAGCTTTCTGACGAAGAGTATCAAAATTTACTGCATGAGGTTTCAGGTAAGAAAAAGAATAAACCATACATGGTTTTGGAAGCCACTCGAAATAGTAACATAGATGATTCTGAATTGATGGACATCCTACAAGTAAATGCAAGTGCTTATTATACTTTAAAGTCTAGACTAAATTCTAAAATCGCTAATATCCTAAGTAAGAAAGTTGACAACCCAATTCAAACATTAATGGACGAAGTATCGCGTGTGCCGGCCCATTTGTTTGGAAATAATCGAGATTTCTCAATTCGAGCTTTGCGTGAATTAGAAAAGCAGTTGATTGAATACGATTTGAATTCTGAATTAATTCTAGTATATAAAACCCTAGCACAGTTGCATATTTTTTCAGAAGAGTATGACTTCTTTGAAAATAAATATAAACGCCATGTAGCATTTTCATTGGCTGTATCTAAAGCTGAAAATATATTTTTCAAATTACTTAAAAAAATTGGTGAATACCAATTAAATCAAAATGAAGCTGATCTTGAAGAAATCGTATTAATGAAGAGAGAGCTTTCTAATATTTGTGAATTGTATGATTCCCATCGTCTATATGTGCTTTTTAATATTGCTAGAGTTTATTATCTGTGTAATATAAAAGGCAATATTGATGGACTAGCATCCAAGGAACTAGAAATTGATGGTATTCTTCAAAAAATGTATGATACTTTTGAAAAATATCCGCTAGACACTTTCTATCAAAATATAAAAGGCATAACCAATTTGTTGTACTTCGAATATTATTCAAAAACAAAAAATACGGTTAGGGCTGATTATTATATGAACAAAGTACATTCAATACTTCCTGAACTAGCAGAAAAGCCAATTATGCATTTTTTCTTGATACAATTTTTGCAAGCTAAAATTTATAAGTATACGATTGATTCTAATTGGGATCATCTTGCATATGGGTATGACATTATAGAAAATCAACTTGATATACAAGAAAATGAAATCTTTCATTTTGTATCAGCTTATAGATATCAAGCAACTGTTAAGTTTTACGCAAAGGATTTTCAAGGAGCCGCAAAAAAAATCAATCAATTAAGAAATAAAATAGCAATGAAGCAACATTTAGTTTCTGATGTAGACAATAAAATGTTTCAGGCTTTGCAATATTGTATTCTTGGTGAGGATAGCTTGTGTATGCAAATTATTAGTAGCTTAAAAAGACAGATTAAAGAAAATGAAACTCAGTTCGAATCAACAAGGTTGATGATGAAAATTTTAAAATCGGCTCTTAAACCAGCTGACTATAGAAAGAAAATGAAGAAGATTGCCGAAATGTGGACAGAGTTTGAAATGCTAAATAAAACTCCTTTTTATATTCTAAAGGATATTATTCTGGATGAAGTTACTATCAGAAAAATGTGTAATCCTATAAAAAGTTAATTAAAAAAGCCCCGAGGTCCTCGGGGCTTTTTTTAGAAATCTATTGCATTAAGATATTTTTCATTTAGTGGTTTGTTCACATATTTGTAAACGAACTTGTTTGTTGATGCCTTGTTAATATCATCAGGGCTAATTGATGATGAAAGGACAATGATTTTGCAGTTTAATTTTAAGCCTTCGTTTAAATTTTCAAATTCACTTAAAAAAGAAAATCCATCCTTCCCTGGCATATTCAAGTCTAAGAAAATAACCTGCGGAAACTCGTTTACATCCGATAAAGATTTCAAATAAATTACTGACTCGTCAGTTGAATTCTTAACTATAACTTCTGATGAAAAATTACTAGCAGAAATCATTCTTTCGTTAATAAAATTATCTATCTCATTATCGTCTATTAGCAATACTTTTTTGAAGCGTGCTCCAATTCCTTTCATGAGATTGAAAATTAATTTATTATGTGGTGATGGGCGGAATCGAACCGTCGACACAAGGATTTTCAGTCCTTTGCTCTACCAACTGAGCTACATCACCTGAGGAGGGCGCAAAAATATGATTTTTTTATCAATTTCAAATTGATTTGTGGAAATTAAACTCTTTCTAAATCATAATTTTTTAAAGTGAGATATTAATTCCATAATAATATTCGCTTAATTTGTATTAATGAATTTGATTTTAGATTTAGGCAATACAGCTTTTAAGTGGGCAATTTTTGATGATAAAAATTTGATTTTCAGAGGGAAGTTAGATTATTCAAATCTAGTTTATGAATTTCCGGAATGGAAGAAACACGATATACAGCATGTTGCAGTTTCAACAGTAATTGAAATTCCAGATCAATTAAAAAAAATTCTTGAAGAATTTTACTTTGTTTTGAATATTAATCAAAATGTAAGTTTGCCGATTAAGAATAGTTACCAAACCCCGGGTTCTTTGGGTGTGGATCGTTTAGTTAATGCTGTTGCAGCCCGTTATTTGTCGGATAAGCAGGAAACATTGGTAATTGATTGCGGGACCTGTCTAAAAATCGATTTATCTACATTGGAAAATGGGTTCGTCGGTGGATCTATTTCTCCCGGTATAAATATGAGATATGAAGCTTTACACAATTACACACATAAATTGCCATCGCTGAAACCGATGAACTTTAACAAATTAACTGGCATTTCTACTAATGATTCAATTCATAACGGTGTCATTTGCGGCATTAACAATGAGATTTTAGGCTCTATAGAAAACTATGAAAGAGAATTTCCAGATATTCATATAATAATAACGGGAGGAGACCTCTCTTATTTAGAAAAAATAACAGAAAAAAAAGCCATCTTTGCAGAGCCCGATTTGACACTGATTGGGATAAATTTAATATTGCTCCACAACATCCAATGAGAATATATCTGAATCATTTATTGCGATTAGTAATTTTATTTGCTCTTTTAAGTAATAATTGCATAGCTCAAAATAGTACCCTCTCTCCTTATTCAAGATTTGGCATTGGCGATCTAGTTTTTAGAGGCTTTTCATATCAAAAGGGTATGGCTGGTCTTTCCATTGGCTATACTAATACTAATGCCATAAATTTTAATAATCCTGCATCGTATGCTTACGATTCAATTATGGTCATGGAAATTGGTGTTAATTCAGAGGCTGTATTTAGTAGGCAAAACGATGTTGAAAATAAAGGGTATAATGCAGACTTAAATGCATTGGCTTTAGCATTTCCAATTGTTAAAAATAAAATAGGGTTTTCATTTGGCATTATTCCTTTTAGCGGTACGGGCTATAACATTATTTCTACTGATAAAATTGATACTTTAAATACAGATATTAACTATTATTTTAAAGGCTCGGGAGGATATACCAAGTACTATATGGGTGCTGGATTTAAATTAACAAAGTCATTGGCTCTTGGGGTAAACGCAAGTTATCTATTTGGAAATGTAATCAATCAAAGAAAGCAAGAGTTTACTAACTCTATTTTGTTTAATACTAATTATCAGGATGAATTAAGTCTGTCTGATTTTTATTTTGAATACGGATTAAACTGGAAACTTCCTTTAAAAGATGATAAATCATTTGCTATTGGATTATCAGGTTCGCCTTCACAAAAAGTGAAAGGAGAAAAAAATATTTTATGGTTGAATTATAAAAAAGGTGCAACAGGATTCGATATTTTAAAGGATACGGTTTACCTTTCGTTGAATAATAATGGGGAAGTTGTTTTGCCAGCTAATTTAGGAATAGGGTTTTGCGTTTCTAAATTAAATAAGTGGAATTACGGTGCAGATTTATCAGTTCAAAACTGGAGTCAGTATCAATCTTTCGGAGTGAAAGATCCTTTATTGAAAAATAGTTTTTCGCTTTCGGCAGGAGGTAGTTATATACCTAGTAACTTAATTTCATCGAGTTACTTTAGTAGAGTAGAATATAGAATGGGGGCATACTATAACCAATCTTATTTAAAATTGAATAACAATTCTAATCTTAACGATATTGGTATCTCAATGGGAGTTGGACTCCCACTCAAAAGAAGTTATCAATCGAAAGTTAATTGCAGTTTGCAGGTTGGTAAAAGAGGGACTTTAAAGGATAACTTGGTTAGAGAGCAATATATTAGATTATCAATTGGCCTTACCTTTAACGAGGTATGGTTTCAAAAAAAGAAATTTGATTAAAATTCTAAGACCATGAGTTTGATAAGGAGCATGTTGTTTTTTTTAACTGTCCTGTTTTTGTTTAATTCATGCGAAAACAATGAAGGAGAAATTTCTAGAATTACATCTAGGCCAAATGACCCTGTAGAAGAAATTATAGGATTGAAAACAATTTATAGTGATTCGGGTTTGGTTAAAGTGCTTCTTGAAGCCCCTAGCATGAAAAAAGTTTTAATTCCTAAGCATACAACAGAACTACCAAAAGGAATGGTGCTTAGTTTTTATGATGCTGATATGAAGGTTGTTTCAAAGATGTCTTCCAGCTATGCGATTCACTACGATCAAGAACATCGTTGGGAAGCCAGAAATAATGTTGAAGTTGTTAACGTTAAAGGTGAAAAGTTAAATACAGAAAAATTAATTTGGGACGAAAGAGGTAATAAATTGCTTTCTGATAACTTTGTTAAAATTACAACGGCAAAAGAGATAATAATGGGGAATGGTTTTGAAGCCGATCAAGATTTTAGCCATTATAAAATCTTTAATGTTACTGGCCATATAACGCTAAACGAATGAATATCTACCGATTACTTGAGATTTCTTGGTTGATTTTAACGTTAGTTGCTGTGTCGATAGGTGTTTTTAAAAGCCTAACGGAATCAGCCTTGACAGGTCTTTGGTTTTTTTTAGTTGCGTTTTTTACGAGTATATTTTGGATGATCAGACGGTCTCAAAGGGCAAAAATTGATAGTAATAACGATAATTAGGTTTGCTTTATAAATTTCCTTTAATTGACTCTTTTAACAATAAATAAAGAGTTGTATATTCGCACACTTATATTAAGAATTAAATAGATTACTATGGCAGTTATTGAAAAAATAAGAAGCAAATCAGGCGCTCTTATTGGAATTATCGGATTTAGTTTGGTAGCCTTTATTGCAGGCGATTTGTTTTCATCGAAAAATGGATTTTTTTCTGGTTCAGATAATACTGTCGGAATTATTGGTGGAAAAAAAATCGACTTGATGGATTATAATTCCAAGGTAGAGGAATATGTTGAGAATTATAAGACTCAATCGAATAATCAAACTGTTGATCAGGCAACCATGGATCAAATTAGAGAGCAAGCTTGGAAAAGGTTTGTGGATGATATGGTGCTTGGAGAGCAGTATTCCAAATTAGGGCTTACATGCTCACCAGATGAGTTATTTGATATGGTTCAAGGTAAGAACATTGACCCTCAAATTCGTCAAGCTTTTACGGATCCTAAAACTGGTCAATTTAATCCATCTGCTGTTATTTCTTTTTTAAAGAATAAAGATAAAGATCCAAAATCCGCAGCTCAATGGCTAGCTTTTGAAAAGTCGCTCAAAGAGGCAAGAGTAGCTCAAAAATTTAAGGATATAATCAAGGGTGGTTTATATGTTTCTAATTTTGAAGCTAAGGAGAATTTTATTGAAATGAACAGAACTGCTAATGTTAAATATGTAATGATTCCATATGCTTCATTAGCAGATTCTACAATTGCAGTTTCAGATGCTGATTTGAAAGCTGTTTATAATGAGAATTTGAAAAAATATAAGCAACCAGATAGTCGCACAGTAGAGTACGTTGCTTTTAATGTAAAACCTTCTGACGTTGATATTAAATCAGCATCAGCCGAATTCGCAAAATTATTTGAGGAATTTAAAACTACTTCAAATGATTCATCATTTATGGTTGCTAATTCTGATCAACCTTTAGATGATACCTACCACAAAAAAGGGACATTGCCCTTAGATATTGATTCAGTAATGTTTTCTGCTGCAGTTGGAAAAGTGATGGGGCCATTTAATATGAATGGTGCTTATTCGGCTTCAAAATTAATTGCGGTAAAAACAATGGCAGATTCAGTTAAAGCTCGTCATATTTTAATTAAAATTGAACCAGGTAAGTCAGATGTCGCAAAAGCAACAGGAGATAGTATTATTACGGCTATTAAAGGTGGAGCGAAATTCGAAGACATGGCTACAAAATATTCAATCGATCAAGCTGCTAATGCAAAAGGTGGTGATTTAGGTTGGTTTAATTACCAAATGATGGTGCAACCTTTTAGCGAAGCTTGCTTTAATTCATCAAAGGGTGCATTAATTACGGTCGAAACCCAATTTGGATTACATGTTATTGACATAACTGATATGAGTGCAGCTTCCCGTCAGGTAAAGGTTGCAACATTAGTTAATAAGGTAGAGCCAAGTGCTAAAACAATACAAATTATTTTTACTAAGGCTAACGAATTCGCAAATAAGTTCAATAATGCAGATTCGTTTGACAAAGGAATTAAAGACCAGAATTTAACAAAGTTGACAGAACAAAATATTCAAGAGAATAATCGTCAAGTTGGAGGATTTGAAAATTCTAGGGACCTAATTCGTTGGTCTTTTAAGGCGAAACTTGGGGAAGTTTCTAAAGCGTTTGATTTTGGTAATGCATATGTAGTTGCTAAGCTCACTGATCTAAGAGAAAAAGGAACATCAACAATTGAACAAGTTAAAGAACAATTAACAACAGAAGCAAGAAAGGATAAGAAAGCTCAAATGTTTATTGATCAATTAACAAAGGCAGGATCTTCAAATATTGATGCAATAGCTTCTAAGGTTAAACAAACTGTAATGGCTGCTGAAAATGTATCGTTCGCATCTCCTTTCTTAGGAAACGCAGGGTTCGAAGGTTCTGTAGTTGGTAATTTAATGACGCTTAAAGCTGGGCAGGTATCGAAACCTATAAAAGGGAATGCTGGTGTATATGTAGTTGTTGTTAATAATTATAACGAGCCTACATTACCAAAAGAGTTTAAAGAATCCGCAAATCAATTGAACCAGCAATTACAAGGACGTGCACAGTACGAAGTTGAAAATGCTTTAAAAGAGAAGGCAGATATTACAGATCATAGAGGAAGATTCTATTAGAATTTTCAATCAAAATTTTAAAGGGAGAATAATTTTTATTCTCCCTTTTTTTTATTTCCATAAGTTATTATGCTCGAGCTTAATTTTGCCTTTAAAAAACAGCTTTGTGCTTTCAGCAAATGATGCAGTATAATCCGATACAAAAAAATGATGCTTCATTGTTTTACCGTTGTTTAATAATCCGTTTGTATTTAAAATTTCTTTAGTATAGTTGGCAACAATTCCAGCCGTATCAAATAAAGTTACTTTGCCTTTATAGTACTGTTCAATTTCAGGTTTTATTAAAGGATAATGAGTGCATCCTAATATCAAACTATCAACTCCTTTTAATTTCGGACGAGAAAGGTAGTCGTTGATAATTGTTTTAGAAATTTTATTATTAAAAAAACCTTCTTCAATCATTGGAGCTAGGAGTGGAGTTGCTAAAGAAGCTACTTGTAATTTTTTATCTTTCGATTTGATTTTCTTCGCGTAGATATCAGTTTTGATGGTGGCTTTAGTGCCAATTACACCAACTGATTTTAACTTAGGTTGAGTGCAAACAAAATCAACAACAGGATCGATTACATTAATAACAATCGCGTTGTTTCCAATGTGATCTTTGATTAAGTCGTAAGCAACAGATGAAATACTATTACATGCAATAACTATTACTTTACAATCGTAAGTCATTAAAAAATCACTGATTGCAAGTGCCCATTTCTTTATCGATTCTGGTGATTTATCACCATAGGGTAGGTGTGCAGTATCACCAAAATATACAATTTGTTCGTGAGGCATTAACTTATTAATTGCACTTGCAATTGTTAATCCTCCAATACCCGAATCAAAAATTCCTAAAGGTCTTGAGGCCTCACTTTTTTTCTTTGCCATGTAACAAAATTGATAAAAAAAATAAAGCCCCGAGATTTACCCGAGGCTTTTTATAAACTACACTAGTTAATTACTTAATTCCAAGTTTAGCTTTCACTAATGGTAAAATATCATCTGCGTCTTGTGAAAAGATTAAAGTACCCCCCGGCGTGCTATCAAAAATGTAGGAGAATCCTTTTTCTTTTGCTACTGCATTTATTGCATCTTGTGCTCTTTTAACAATTGGCCCATTCAACTCTTCTTGTTTTTTCTGCAATGATGTTTGAGCTGATTCTTGGAAAGCCTGAATGCGCTCCTCTAAGTCTGAGATTTCTTTTTGTTTTGCTTCTTTAATAGGATCCGCCATAGATGCTTCTTTCGATTTGTAATCAGCTATCTTAGCTTGATATTCAGCGCCCATTGTTTTGTATTGTGAATCGAGCGTGCTTTTAAATTTTGCTAAGGTAGAGTCCGCCAATTTTAATTCTGGCATAATTCCAAACAATTCATTTGAGTTAATATGTCCAAATTTTAATGGTGATTGTGCGTTACAAATAGTAGTTACACTTAATACTACACCAAACGCAACTGCAATTAATTTCTTCATGATTTTACTTTATTTTTTTTAGGTTGATTATTTTCTATCTTCAGTACCACCTTGTGATGGCTTACTATCTCCTCCTGATTTTGAGTCGCCAGCACCATTCGATTTACTTCCTGCTTTATATCCCATTGATGCTAATACTTCATCGCTTTTATCGTATTTGGAATTAGTATATAACATCGTTAAGTCACCAGATTTATCAAATATTACAGCAAAACTCTGATCCGTTGCAATCTTTTTTACTGCATTGTAAATTTTGTCTTGAAGTGGTTTGATAAGCTCTTGTTTTTTCTTAAAGAGCTCACCTTCATAACCGAATTTTGATTTTTGAAATTCTTTAACTTCCTTTTCTTTGTTGGTAATTTCAAGTTCTCTTTTCTTTTTCATCTCCTCGGTTAAAAGGATTTGCTCAGCTTGATAGTCTTTGTATAGCTTATCAATAATTGCATATTTGCCTTCGATTTCTTTTTGCCAGCTAATGCTAAGTTGATCTAATTGTTGTTGCGCTGCTTTGTATTCTGATATGTTATCTAAAATATACTGGCTGTCAATAAATGCATACTTCTGCGCACATGCGGGTTTTATTGCAAAAGCAATAAAAAACACTAAAAGGGTTAACAATTGTTTTTTCATAAATTTCTTTTTTTTGAGCCAACTAATATTCATGCCAAATTTACCAATTTATTTTTAACCTGAGTATAGTAATTAGAATTGCTGTCCGATTGTAAAGTGGAAGTTGGATCCACTATATACTTTACTACCTTCAATATCATCGAAGCCATAACCCCAATCCAAACCAAGAAGCCCGAACATCGGCAAGAATATCCTTACACCCATTCCTGCTGAGCGCTTCAAAGAAAAAGGATTAAAGTTTTTCATTCCTAAATAATTATTGCCACCCTCAATAAAACCAAGTGTATAAATGGTTGCTGAAGGGTTTAATGATATTGGAAAGCGAAACTCTAATGTAAATTTATCATAAGCGGTCCCTCCAATGTTACTACCATTAATTTTGGGAGTAACCGAATTGTTATCGTAGCCTCTTAATGCAATTATCTCTCGACCATCTAAAGAATAACCTGATAATCCATCACCGCCAACATAAAACCGTTCAAAAGGACTTTGGCCTATATCTTTGTTATAAAAACCTAAAAATCCGAATTGTGCTTTGCTATACAAAACAAACTTTCCTACACTTTTGTAACTAGCAGCACTAAACTTCCATTTATGATATTCTAACCATTTGTATTTTTCTGTCGCAACAGCAGTTTTATAGTCCGTTTTATTATCAATTAATGAGAAAGGAGGAGTAAGCTGAACTGTAAAATTAATTTGCGAACCCGTTCGTATCCAGACAAATCCATCTACAGAGTTTCTTGCTATTGTTTGAGAAAAGCTCAAATTGTTAGAAGAGCCCTCATTAAAAAGAAATGTTCCAGCCCACTTGTTCAAAGAGTAATTTTGAAAAGATAATTCATGATAAAGAGTGAAATAATCATCTGGCCATTTCAATCGTCTACCAAGACCAACAGCACCACCAGAAATTGTAAGGTCAGATCGGTTTGTATCATCCAGCTTCAAGCCATTGGATTGAACAGAACGAAAAGCAGATACAGTTAAGGAATTGGGTTTTTTACCTCCGAGCCACGGTTCAGTAAACGACATGTTATAGCTTTGAAAATATCTACCATTTGATTGAAATCGAATGCTTAATTTTTGTCCGTCTCCCGATGGTAATGGGGTCCATGTATTTCTCTTAGCTGCATTCTTAATCGAGAAATTATTAAAAGATACACCTAGCGTTCCAACAACGCCAGCTCCACCTCCCCAGCCACCTGAAAGCTCAAGCTGGTCGGATGGTCTTTCTTCAACGATATAGTCAATGTCAACAGTTCCAGTTGCGGGATTTGGCTTTGGATTGACATTAAGTTTTTCTTGGTCAAAATAGCCTAATTGTGACAATTGTCGTTGCGTCCTGATAATATCTGAACGGTTAAATAATTGACCTGGCAATGTTCTGATTTCTCTTAAAATAACCTTGTCATTTGTTTTTGTATTTCCTGAAACAGATATATTGCTTATGATAGCTTGTTTTCCTTCGTAAATTCGCATCTCAAGATCTATGGAATCACCAGCAATCTTTACCTCAACAGGTGTGATAGAGAAAAATAAATAGCCATCGTCCATATAAAGCGATGAAATGTCTCGCCCGCTCTGACTTAGGTATAATCCTTCTTCAATTCTTTGCTGATTATAAATAGCGCCTTTATTGATATTTAGTATTTCTTGAAGCGCTGCAGTTGAATACTTCGTATTGCCAATCCAGTTTATATTTCGAATATAATATTTAGTGCCCTCATTGATTTTTAAATAAAGGTTGATGGTTTTTTCATCATGCTTTACAATACTATCATAGCTAAATGAGGCGTCACGGAATCCGATTGCAGTATATTTAGCAATGATTTTTTCTTTATCCTTATCTAAACCTTCCTGAATAAATTTAGAACTTGTAAATATTTTATAATAAGCACTTTCTTTTGTGCCCTTCATTTTGTGTTTTAAGCTTTTTTCTGAAAAAGCGCTTACTCCTTCAAAGAAAATTTTATTAATTTTTATTTTTTTCTTATTCGAAATAGTGATAATCATCAATTCAGAATTCGCGCCTGCTGTAGTATCTCTTTCTGTTTTTACAAATACATTAGTAAATAAATAGCCCTTATCTACAAAATAATTTTTAGCTAGGTTTTTAGTCGTTTGAATTAAATTCTCATTAACAATCTTTCCTTTGGTTAGAGAAAGTTTTTCTCTCAATTTATCAGCTTCAGATTTATTAACACCTTCAAAAGTGAATTTAGATAAGCGTGGAAGTTCTTTTATTTTAAACTCGAGAAAAATTTTATTGTCAATAATTTTTGTAGCATATATTTTTATATCTGAAAGCAATCCTTGTTTCCATAAATTTTCAATTGATGTAGAAAGCTTTTCTCCAGGGATTTTATATTTTTCACCAACAGTCAAGCCTGTTAAGGTAATTAAAACGCTTTCGTCTAAATATTGAACACCTGAAATAGTTATGCCTCCTAATTCATATTCTTTTGGATTTGAATAGTCAATCAAATCTTCATTGCCATTAATTATAGCTTGTCCAGTAACAGAATTATATCCACTGAAAAATAAAATAATTAATAAAAGGTATTTATAGGTTTTATTCATGCTCTTATTTGACTTGTTCTGATGTCATTCCGAATCTTCTTTCTCTATTTTGAAATACATAAATTGCTTCGTAAAAATCTTCTTTTTGGAAGTCAGGCCATAACTTAGTTGTAAAATAAAGTTCTGCATAGGCGAGTTGCCATAGCAGGTAGTTGCTTATTCTTGATTCACCACTCGTTCGTATCATTAATTCTGGATCAGGCCATTCCGCTGTTGCTAAGTGAGATGCAATCTTAACTTCATTGATATCATCAATTGAAAGGATTCCATCTTTAACTTCTTTTGCTATTTCTCGCGCAGCTTTTGTTATTTCCCATCTAGAACTGTAGCTTAAAGCTAGTACGAGTGTCATTCTAGTATTTGTAGAAGTTTTTTCTATTGCTTTTTGTAATTTCTCCCTCACACCATCAGGTAAACTATCTGTATCGCCGATTGTGGCTAATCGGATGTTGTTTTTCATCAGGGTATCTGTTTCCTTAGAAATAGTTTGCACCAACAAACTCATTAATGCATCGATTTCAAATTTCGGTCTGTTCCAGTTTTCAGTACTGAAAGCGTATAAAGTCAAAACACTAATGCCTAATTCTGCCGCGGCTTCAGTAACATCCCTAACTGCAGTTACGCCGTTTGTATGCCCCAATGTTCTAAGCATACCATGTTGTTTTGCCCAACGACCATTTCCATCCATAATAATGGCAATATGCTTAGGTAGCTTATCAGTAAACAACAATTCTTTCTTTGACATCGGCAGATTTTCGAAGGGATACAAATGTAATAAATTGAAGTTCGTCTTCGGGTAAAAAGTTTCAATTAACTGGTTTAACATGGAATTACCAAAGCTTTATTCTAAACGGCCGGCATTGGTCAATGTAATGTTTTGAAAGGGTATAGGTAAGTTGAATTCCAGTGAATGAATACCAATCGCGGTTAGTGTTATCCCCCCTTTGGCGACCAATATTGCTTTTAGGGTTTTTTATTATCGATCTATCGGATAAATAATATGCAGTTTTCCCATACTCAACACGAATTGCATTTGGATCAGCGTACACCCCGGAAACATCATCTAAGTAATCGGTGTATGTCTTTCTAACTATACTTTCCAACGAAAGACCCCATCGCCTGCCAATTTTACATTTTACTCCACCACCAAATACAAAAGCTAGATTCGTTTTTCGGTATAAGTTTTTATCAGGGTTCGCTGCAGTTCCTTGTCCTTCTGTGCCTAAAGGTTGTAATTCAATATAACTACCATTATACAATGCTTTGGGATTAAATTTGAAAATGGATAATCCCACTGCCAGATAGGGGGTCGCAATTGTTGAAGGATTTGAAGTTTGGTAAGGGAAAAAGTTGAATTCTATTTGACCGGTACCTTCTAAAATAATACTACGAAAATTTAAATTTCTATTCTTGCAAAACTCGTCATTTGATTGAGCATCATCCGCTTTAATATGTCCGTAGCTTATGCCTGTTTTAAAAGCCCAATGATTACTGTAACTTCTTCTGTATAAGAAGCCGATACCCAACTGATTATTTTTCTTGTCATACATGGGTTGATGTAAATCGCCCTTGTAATTCATGGCTCCAATCATTATCCCCATTTCACGAGACTGGCCTTTTACAATGGCAGTTAGAAAAATTGTAAATGATAGAATAAGTATTGCAACTTTCTTAAACATTTTGGAATAACGCTCTTGAAGTTTAGATATTGCGGAATACAATGGATTAAAATACAGGGAAGTTAGTGCGGCCAGTTCTTAGTTTGTAATGGAAACTAAACATTAAAAACATATAGGCATCTTTATTTGTCGCATCACCTCGCTGTGATCCTAAATTCGTTTGAGGCGTTGATGAATTAAGACTGGGATCAGATAAAATACCTGCTACTTGACCACTCGATTGCGCGATAGCATTCTTATCGTAGTATGTTTTACTTACATCATCAATATAATCGGTAAACGTTTTTCTGATTCCAAATTCAACTCCAACCCCCATTCTTCTATTGAAGAAATATCTTCCACCAATACCAACCGGAATACATAATTGCGTTCTTTTATATTTAGTTCTCCCTTCTGATATTCCTTGGCCTTCTGTTCCTAGTGGCTGCAGATTATACCATTTATCATTGTATTGGCCTTGTGGATTGAAATGAAACACACCAACTCCAGCAAATAAATATCCAAGGGCTTCAAAGGAACTAGATCTTTTAATTCCACGCAAGCGATAAATACCACCTTGTCTTGAAGAAATAATCGAATACTCTAAATTTATATTCGCCTCATAAATATTTGATTTGAAATTTAAATTTCTATTATTTCTAAAATATTCAGCTGTTAATTTATCATCACCCCTTACTTGTCCATATGTTGCATGTGTATGAAGTGCTAGCGTCTCTGTTATTTTGTATTTCAGTCCAAGTGACAAAGCTGGCCGAGTCAATGAAAGTTCTAAATCTTTAAAACCATTGGTTCCTATTTGATTAGCTCCACCTAAATCACCCAAGAAATTGGCTGCTCCAACACCTGCACTCCATTCGTAACGATATGCCTTCCATCTTGAACGAAGTCGTTGTGCATTTGAAACAGTAGAAAGTAAGATAATGAGGGTTAGAGCTAGAAGTAATTTGTTTTTCATAACTGAGCGACAATTGTCTTATTGACAAAAATAACATTTTCGCTCAAAAATCAGATGATTTTTAGAAAAATACTAAGAATAATATACTAGTTCCTTGAGTCGAGGCCCCAATTCAGTTTTTTTCTAAGCGTATCAAGGAAATTGTCATTGCCGATTCTTACGAGGTTCATAGTAAAATCGGACTTTTTTATCGCTAATGAAACAGTGGAGTCGATAGTTACAGATCTAGCATCCAAAGAAGCAATAAAATATTGAGACCTGCCTTCCACTTCTAATGAAATTACATTTTCGTCAGATACAACAATTGGTCTTACATTTAGGTTATGAGGGGCAATAGGTGTGATAACAAAATTCTCAGAATGTGGAGCAATGATTGGTCCACCACAGCTTAAGGAATAACCTGTGGAGCCAGTTGGTGTAGCTATAATTAATCCATCTGCCCAATATGAATTTAAATATTCACCATTAATAAAGGTGTTTATGATAATCATACTAGAGCTATCTTTTTTGTGAATGGTTAATTCATTTAACGCATAATTCACATCACCAAATAAATTAATACTGGAATCGAGTTTTAGCAATCTTCGCTTGTCTAATGTATAATGTCCTTTGAATAAAGAATCTAGGCATTGCGTTATTTCCTGCTTCGAAATACTTGATAAAAACCCTAGTCTGCCAACATTAATTCCTAAAACAGGTATACCACTATCCTGAACCTGCGTCAAAGTATCGAGAATGGTACCATCGCCACCAACACTAAAAAGAAAATCCACTTTACCTCTTATTTCTGAACCGGAATTATATAGTTCGAAATGAGTTATTTGTTTAACAGATGATTTTAATTGATTATAAAGAGGCTGATAAATAATCGGCATTGCACCTTGACTCAAAATTTCTTCAATAAGTTGAATAGCAACTCCGTGATTGGAATCTGATAACTGACGGGCATAAAGTGCAATCTTCATATCGTAAAGGTACGGTTTTAATTAATTTTTTTCTTAAAAAGCTGCCCCAACTCTGAAAAACAATCCAGACTCATGTAACTTATTAAATGTATACTCAAATCTGAAAACTAAATCGTAATAAGTTACATAATCATAACCAATCCCATAAGCATATTGGAATTGGTTGGATAAGTAGTTGTATTTGTTGTAGTATTTATCTTGAACATATCCCGCATCGGCAAAAAAATTGAAATACATTGCAATTGGTATTTCATTGAACTTTTCTGATTTCAAGACGGATGTTTTATAAATACGCTTTTTCATTAATGTATACTTAAGTTGCGATTTAAGAAGAAAATAATTTTGTCCATTCAAAACATAAAAATCATATCCCCTTAAATAATCTTGTCCATAGCCCATAGCCCTTTGATTTGAAAATGGAGCTTTTGATATTTGTGTAAGTCGTGCTTTGACCATCGACGAAAAATTAAAACGATCATTTAATTTTAAGTATTTCCTGTAACCAGCGGAAATCGCCATTATATTGGGTTCGTTTTTTAATAATACAAACCCGCTTTTGATCACATCAAATTCAAAATAGTTTCCTTTTAAGGCATAGGTCTGATAATCTCTTTTATCATGCCGATAACCCCAAGAAAATGTTAATGTTTGCTGCGATGTCGAACTATTAACAAAAAAGGAAGGATTTAAAATCAATACTGAATCGATTGTTCGGTTTTTTCGGTACTCCAATCCAGTTATGAAATAATTATAAATTCCTTTTCTCTTTTTAAGTATTACATAACTAGAAAAATCTTTTCTGACATACAAATTTTCGTTTTTATAAAACCGCAATTTATCGTTGTTAATATCGTATGCTATTTCATGATTTTGCGTAACAAATAATCCTGCAGATAATCCAATATTTTGCTTTCTGTTTAGATAAGGAATTGTGTAGCTTAATCCAATCCTATGAGTGTAACCATAAATAAACTGCACTTGTAAAATTTGATCCCTGCCTCTAAAGTTTTCTTGGCGTAAGTAAAAACCATAATTTGTTCTGCTGATATCTTTTTTTTGTGCCCATTCACTTAGATTTCTATCGGCAATTTCAAAAATAGGCATTGGCCATAAATACCATCGTTCCGTTACTTTAATGTAAATTAATGTTGAAGTCGAATCTTCACATATGTAGTTTATTTCAACAAAGTTGAATAAACCTGTGTTCATTAGATTCTCTTTGCACTTAACAATTACGCTATCTAAGTTCTTTATCCTTTCGTTTTTACAAAATGTTAGTTCTCTGAGTATTATATTCGATTTTGTTTTTTTATTACCAATAATTAGAATTTCTTTTATGAATTTATCTGGATTTTCATTCTGACTATTACATGAGTAAGCAGAATTAGCATTAAGAATAAAAACAAATAGGATAGCGATAAATATTGAAATTTTCGATTTCACTTCCTCAGACTAAATATTAAGGTAGTGCATAAGAGAATCATATCGACCTTTTAAGTCATCATTGAATTCACTTTGAGAAAAGGAGTTAATCACGGTGTAATTATATCTGTAAAAAGCAGCAAGAATTCTTGATAAATCTACTTTGTCGATTTTTAAAGTAACCTCAATTTTTTGTGTGGTGTTTGTTGCAGAGACACTTGCACTTAAAATATGCCCTCCATCAGATTCTATAATTTGTCCTATGTGGCTCATAGAATAATCTTTGAACCTCATCTCAAGTACAATGATTCCACCTGGCATGTAAACACTTTTACTTTCAGCGAAATAAGCAACTAAATCGTTAACCGTTACTAATCCTAAATAGTTGTTTTCATCATTGATTACAGGAACTATATCCAACTTATTGAGAGTGGCAATTTTTGTTAACTCATAAACATGTTGATTTTCAAAAACCGAGATCTTTGAAAGTTTTATTTCAGAATCTTTTATTAGTACTTGATTTAATTCCGACTTAGTAATATCTGTTTTGTGAAGTATGCCTAAAAATGATGTGCCATCAATAACAGGTAGCGCATTTTGGCGAAGCTCATCCATCCAAATTAATGCCCTTCCACAAGTGTCAGATAACTTAAGAGGGGGAATACTATCAGTAATTAAATTCGAAGCAAACATGGTGTCTTTAACGATTATTTGTAAAAAATGTTATCTGTTGCAACAAACATAGTATTTTAGCCTAATAAAACAGGGCTTTCAAAGTCTAATTTATTAACGATTTTATACAATAATTTTAAAATACCATTAATGACTAAATTAAGTGTCAATATAAATAAAATTGCAACAATCAGAAATGCTAGAGGTGGAAGCGTTCCTGATATTTTAAAAGCGGCTATTTTTATTGAAAGTTGTGGGGCGCATGGCATAACAGTACATCCACGACCTGATCAACGTCACATTCGTTATGCAGACGTTTATGATCTCAAAAAGGTCATTAAAACAGAGTTTAATATTGAAGGTAATCCAACCTCTGAATTTATGAAGATTTGTAAAGATGTTCGACCGGAACAGATAACACTGGTACCTGATTCTCCAGATTCTTTAACATCAAATGCGGGATGGGACACAATCAAAAACCGTAATTTTTTAATTGATACTATTCATGAATTAAAGGAAATTGGAAGTCGTATTTCGATTTTTATCGCCCCTAATGTAGAAATGATCTACGCAGCAAAGGAAACAGGTTGTGATATAATTGAATTATATACTGAATCATATGCTGCAAATTTTATAAAATCTAAAGAGGAAGCCGTTCGTCCTTATCGACTAGCTGCTGATGCTGCAATAAGTAGTGGATTAAAAATAAATGCAGGCCACGATTTGTCATTAGAAAACCTCAACTATTTTATAAATATTATTCCAGAAACTGAAGAAGTTAGCATAGGTCATGCATTAATCAGTGATGCACTTTATATTGGTTTGGGAAAGACAATTGCAGCGTACTTGCAAGAAATAAAATTATAGGATTATTCTCCTTTTTTTCTAGGGTCAAACACAAATTTTTTATAGCCAGTCAATATTATCATGGCATATATAAACCTTCCAGTATACTTGTTTAATGAAAATTGATTTAATGATGTTTCTGTTTTCTTTAAAACATAAGTTGATATGATAACAATAGCTAGGTATAACAGCCAATAATAAACTCTATTTTTGCTCATTGCTAATTTAAATTATGGGTTCGAATTGTATACTTTACATTCTGTAATTCTCTCATTAATTGCAAGCTGCTTTTTTTATCAATGTCGAGAGCTACATAGCCAATGTTATTATTTGTTTGAAGATATTGGCCAAGTATATTAACTTTCATCTGAGAAATCACACCATTAATTTCACTTAATACTCCTGGTACATTTTGATGAATATGTAATATTCTATAAGTTTTTTTCAGATAAGGCAAGTTTATTTCTGGAATTGTTAAGCATCCTAAGCTAGAGCCTGATTTTGAAAATGTAATTAGTTTTTCAGCCACATCAACACCAATTGCCTCTTGTGCTTCTAATGTGCTTCCTCCAATATGTGGAGTTAAAATGGTGTTGGGCAAATGTTGTAATGGCGACTTAAATACATCTTTATTCGTTTTTGGTTCCTCTGGAAATACGTCAACTGCCAGTCCTGATATTTGTTTTGCTTTTATTGCATTTTTTACTGCAATTAAATCTAATACATCACCGCGACTTAAATTAATCAGATGAACTCCTTTTTTCATCTTTTTTATTTTTTGAGCGTTGATTAAGTTTCTTGTTTCATTGTTTCCCGGGATATGCAAAGTAATTACATCTGATTTTTTTAGTAGGGTATCTAACGATTTGCACGACTCTGCATTTCCAAGCGCTAATTTGTTGTTGACATCAAAGTAAATTATTTTCATTCCCATTGATTCAGCTAAGATTGATACTTGAGAACCAATATGTCCATAGCCGATAATACCTAATGTTTTACCTCTTAGCTCATAGCAACCGTCGCTTTCCTTAAGCCAGATCCCTTTATGAGCAGCATTGTTTTTTTCTGGTATCCTTCTTAGCAATGAGATGCACAGTCCAATAACTAATTCAGCAACTGATCTTGTATTTGAAAAGGGTGAATTAAATACAGCAATTCCTTTTTCGGTTGCAGCTTTCATATCTATTTGATTGGTTCCAATACAGAAGGCGCCAATAGCTAATAGATTATTCGCATGATCTAATACTTTCTTTGTGATTTGAGTTTTTGAACGAATTCCTATTATAGAAACATCAGAAATTTTATTGATTAATTCTTTTTCAGAAATCGATCCTTTAATAATTTCAATTTGACTGAAACCATTTTTTTTAAATAACGCAATAGCTGTAGGGTGAATATTTTCTAAAAGAAGAACTTTCATATTGCAATTTTAAGATAATCTGTAATCTAAAATTCCTTGTTAAAATATTTTTTTAAACACTTAATAGTGGTAACTCAAACTATTTACATTTATTATAAATTCTATTTTCAATTATATTTGTAGGAAATAAATATGCCATGTTTACACATAAGCCACTTCTTCGTTTTATTACTCTTGGTCAATTTATCATTGAGCGCCAAGCAGATTTCCCTTATGCAAAGGGAGAGTTATCTCGCTTACTTCGTGATATTGGTATTGCCGCTAAATTGGTCAATAGAGAAGTTAATAAGGCTGGTTTAGTAGATATTCTTGGTGATATGGGTGAAACTAATGTGCAAGGAGAGGATCAAAAAAAGCTAGATGTTTATGCGAATGAACAATTTATTAATGCACTGCGTTCAGGGGGAGAATGTTTGGCTGTTGCATCAGAAGAGAATGAAGATTTAATTGAAATTGAAGGTCCTGTTTCTCAAAACGCAAAGTATTTAGTTTGTATTGATCCGCTGGATGGTTCTTCAAATATTGATGTTAATGTGAGCATTGGAACTATTTTTTCGATTTATAGACGAAAAAATGAAAGTACAGGTACTGCAACAATCGAAGACTTTATGATTAAAGGATCAGAGCAAGTTGCAGCAGGATATATTATTTATGGATCAAGTACGATGCTTGTTTATACCACAGGTAAAGGTGTAAACGGATTTACGCTAGATCCTTCTATTGGAGAATTTTGTTTGTCGCATCCTGATATGAAGATTCCTGAGGAAGGAATGTTGTATAGCATTAATGAAGGAAACTATATGCATTTCCCGGATGGAGTTAAGAAGTACATTAAATATTGCCAAGAGGAGGACAAATCCACTAATCGTCCTTATTCTTCGCGTTACATTGGGTCTTTAGTAGCTGATTTTCATAGAAACATGATTAAAGGCGGAATTTATATTTATCCGTCAACAGGCAAATCTCCGAAAGGTAAATTACGTTTGCTTTATGAAGCTAATCCGCTTGCATTTATTGTTGAACAAGCAGGAGGCAAAGCAAGTAATGGTTTTGATAGAATTCTGGATGTGCAACCAGAGTCTTTGCATCAGCGGGTACAATTGTTTATTGGCTCAAATAAAATGGTAGAAAAAGCTGAAGAATTAATGAAAGCGTTTAGTGCTTAATTTTTTTGATAGAATTTAGAGCAAGTAGACACATATTTTTTTGAAGACGCTAAATCCTTTTTTATCGTTGTAAATGCAGTTTTGTAATAAAAGGCTATAACGAAGAGAGCCGATAACTTCTAATTAAAAAATTGAATTTTCAATTTGGATCAGATATATATGAAAGCAAATAAACCATTCTGCTTTTTTTAGAGCCATAGTGCAGAAAGGTAATTTCCATGGCCAGTTTATTATAAGGCCTTTGTCTATTTTAAATTTTAATTGGGTTCTTTCCAAATCACCCATTGATATAATTAAAAAATCATGCAAAATTATCCAATAATGAAACTTATGAAAATCTTATAACAGTAATGAAAAACCGTTATACAACTATTGATACCCTTATTCAAGAATTGTTATCAATAGTCATCAATAGTCATCAATAAAGACGAACCAAAAAACTTTTTACTGCAATTCTTTTATCGCTAAGTAGGCCATTAATCCTGATCCTATTTTAAGCGAATCTTCTTCAATATCGAAAGTATTAGTGTGGACACTACTAATAATTCCTTTTGATTCATTCCGAGTCCCAAGGCGATAAAAACAAGCTGGTACTAATTGAGAGTAGAAAGAGAAGTCTTCTGCTGCCATCCATATATCTAAGTCCAAAACATTTTCTGATCCTAAATAATCAATCGCATTGTTTTTTACTTTAGCTGTTAACTCTTCATCGTTAATCAAGGCAGGATATCCTCTTCTGATTTCGAATTCTAGTTGGCCTCCCATTGATTGCACTAATTGATGAGCTAAATCTAACATACGCTGATGTGCTTCATTCCTCCACTGCTCATTTAATGTTCGGAATGTGCCTTCAATATAAACATCATTAGGAATTACATTCGTTGCGCCATTAGCAATAACTTTCCCAAATGATAAAACGCTGGGCATAGTAGGATTAGTAACTCTACTTACTATTTGTTGCATAGCCACAATCAGATGTGATGTTATAAGAACGGGATCGATATTTAAATGAGGCATTGCACCATGACCTCCCTTGCCTTTAACTTTTAAATAGAGCTCATCAGTACTTGCCATATAAATTCCACTTTTAAAACCGACTTTTCCAGAAGGTATTAGTGGCATAACATGCTGACCAATTACGCTTAAAGGTTTAGGATTTTCTAATACACCTTCTTTAATCATCAATGAAGCGCCGCCTGGTATCTTTTCTTCTCCGGGTTGAAAAATCAATTTTATTGAACCATCAAAATTTTCTTTTAATTCGTTTAGAATTGATGCGGCTCCGAGTAGTGATGCAGTGTGTGCGTCATGGCCGCATGCGTGCATTACACCGTTGTTTTTCGATTTATAATCAATGTTGTTTCCCTCTTGAATTGGTAGCGCATCCATGTCTGCTCGTAATGCTACTACTTTACCATTATCTTTTTTTCCTTTGATAATTCCTACCAATCCTGTTCCAGCAACATTATCTTGAAATGCAATTCCAATCTCTTTTAATTTAGCCGCTACAAATTTTGCTGTTTCAAACTCCTGAAATGATAATTCAGGATTCATGTGAAGATGTCTTCTAATCGAAACGACTTCATTGAAATTTTGAGTTGCAATTTTTTTAATTAATTCAGGATTTATCATGAATGTATTTTTTTAAAAATCTAAACCTAGTGAGAAATAAAATAAGCGTGGTTGTTTAACTCCATCATCGATACCCCAGGCCCAATCGGCGCGAACAAAATAACCGAGAATTCTTGAACGCAAACCAAAGCCATAGCCACCAACTAACGGCTCAATATTCTTTGTTACAGTTATGCTAATTGGATTGCCATAATAGTCTGCTTTAAACAAAGAATTATTTTTTGCGTACGGCGATGATCCTGTCCAAGCGGTTCCGATATCACCAAATCCAACAATTTGAAAATTCCGGAAGAAATCAGTTCGTATCGGTTTGTGAGTTAAATATTGAAAAATAGGAAATCTGATTTCACTGTTGATTAAGGCAAAGCTATTACCATTTCTTATGTTTTGCGTAAATCCACGAAGGTTAGAAGCTACAGTTTGAAAGGCATAATTTTGCGAATAATCAATTTGAATATTTTCATTGAAATTATTTACTGGTGAAAAACAATTATCGGTAGAGCCTAAATAATAAATCAGTTTGTCATTTCCGAATGATGTACTTGCTGCGAATCGATTAGCCCATATGATCTGGCGATGTATTTTTTTATAAAAACGAAAATCCAATCCTAAAACAGTTAAATCTGATTTGCTTCGGTCCATTTGGTCAAAATA
>Ga0114967_10000898_pt1 | contig 25063 bp, 19 predicted proteins | sample M_130628_MF_Meta_FD_92639 | JGI IMG/M metagenome (GOLD analysis project Ga0114967, IMG submission 92639) | Freshwater microbial communities from Lake Montjoie, Canada to study carbon cycling - M_130628_MF_MetaG | ecosystem: Environmental > Aquatic > Freshwater > Lake | place: Lake Montjoie...
ACGAAGGTGCGATGGGAACCGTTGAACTTGCAAAAAGGGTGCAGCGCCTTGCACACCCCTGCGCCTTGGGTCCAACGGGAGCCTGCGCCGGCGGCCAAGGTGACGACAGCGACTTCTCCTCTTGCGAGCGAGGCCAGTCCTTCTGCTTCAAGAGCAGCGTCGCCGCCTTGGTTTTCGAACCAGGGCCTGGCGTCGAAAAGATCCGTATCTGCGACGTCTTCAATGCGTGTGTCTGCACGCAGTCGATTTTGAGCCAGACCGATGCGGCCTTCGCGCAAATCCAAGCGGATACGTTCGTGTTGGGCCTTGTCGAACCCGTTTTCGATGAGCTGGTTTTGTAAGGATGTTCTGTCCGAGGAAGTGGATATTCCCTTTGGAAGTAGTGCATCGAAGAGGGCTTGAACGGTTCCTCCAAATTCAGGCACGGAACGCGCTGCGGCGCCGAGGCGATCCAACTCGGCGCGGCGTATCGGGGAGAGCGAAAGGCGGTCTTGGCGCACCAGCGACGGAACGGTGAGCGCGTAGTAGCCCGGAGGCATCAGGGCGTCGGCGCCTGCGATGAGCTCCGCAAAAGTGCCTCGTTCGTTGATTGCGTAATCAAACACCACCGGCTCCATTGCGAAGGGCAGTGCGTGCTGTAACTCCGCTTTTGTCTGCGACATGATTTCCTGCAAACGGCGCTGTGCTTCCTGTTTGCGTGCGGGAGCCACGATGAAGCCCATGCCGCCGCCGGCCATGCCACCGAGCATCCAGAAGCCCCAGAAATCTTCACCGAAAGCAGCAGCGGCTCGCTCAATGAGCTTCTCTGTGTAGAAGTTCGTAGCCCAAGGAATAATGCTTTGGATTGGGCCTCTGAAATTGCGAGTGGTCACCGCCCCGAGCGCTTTAATATCGCCGGCTTTTAGCGCTTCAATCACAGCATCTAGGATGCCGAGAGCCTCCGCGCGTCCACTCCATTCTGATGCACAGCGGAGTAGGTATTTTTCAGTCACCATTTCCAGGATTGGGCCCACGTTTTGAGCCATCCCGCCATGCACGAGAACGAGCGAATCTTGGAGTTTGCGGCGGGTCTCTGCGGAAACGATGTCACGCTCAAGCAGCGTGTGGCGCGGCATTAGGCGGCCGCGGCTCACTCCCCATTCTGGGTCTCCTTCGCTGGATTGCACCCCTTCAATGAGTTTCATTCCGGGCCAAACGCCTCCGGAGTCTTGCCAGCCACCGCCGGATCCGCCCAGCCATTCACCCAATAAAGCCCTCGCTAGCACCATTCTACGTTCGCCTTCCGCAAGGGGCCCGCTCAGTGAAGTCGCTTGTCCCGTCGCGCGCATACACACGCTGATGAGACATCCCAAAAGGTTCGTTGATACTGCAAGGCGCGACCCCTTCGGGATGTCGTTGACCCTTGATACGATTTCAAGACCTCGTCCTGAACCGACAATTCGCGCGAGCAGCGCCGCCAGTTCCTGCCCTGAACCTTCGACCCCAGGTGGCACAATGCCGGCGGCAATCACGGCCGCTTTCAACAAGCCGAGATAATCGCGCGCAAAATCAAACACCTCAGCGAGAGAGGTGAGATCGGCCGTTGCACCTAAATCCACAGAAGTCAGGCGCAAAACAGGCTCGTCTAACACTCTTAGCCAAGCACTCACGGGCGGTTGTGGTGTGTCGTTACGACCGCATACGCCGAGGTCCACGGAGATGTTGAGCACCCGCGCCCCTTCCGGGAAGTCCATGCCCAGGAAGAAGATGTCGCTCCAGGCGGAGTGTGTGAGATCCATTCGCACGGGGGTCTGCTCGCGCAAAATGGGATAGGCACCGTCGGCGCCGCGCTCGAGTAGTTCGCGGCGTAAGCGCAGAGGGTGATCCTCGGGATGTCCCATGCGAAACATCCACTGGTTGCCCCGCACGGAGCGCACTGAGCGGCGGACCTGATCTGCAAGCGTCTGGAAGGCAATGCGTTGGTAGGCGGTTGCCAGAGCGGAGGATACACCGTCACTGGGACCGGAGCGCTTCTGTTCTTTTCGGAACGAATCGACAGCTTCTTCAAAGCGACGCCCGAGCAGTTGTTCGTATCCGTGAAAGGGGATCAGCCCAGCAGCTCCAGATTCAAGGTTGGAAGATTGAGCGATTTTATCTGGGAGATAAAATCTGTGGATGGCCGAAAGGAAAAAGAGGGCGCGCGCCTTGTGGTAAAGGTTAGTGCTGCGAGCTCGGAAAGAGTCGAGCGCTTCACAAGCACCAAGGAGTTCAGCGAGCGAGGAATGCGCGCAGGCCGCCTCCAGAGGCGTATCGCGGTGCCGGGCGTCCTCTGAGGTGATGATGCTAACGAGATCCGGAATGTTCATGGGGACTAGGCGCTGATTCTGGAATAGAGGTTCATCCAGTGGGCCTCAGATTTCACGGCGGGCGAGCATTTCTACGAGGCCGCTCAGTATTTCGTCTCGATCTTGCCCGTCGAGGGCCAGCGCAAACTGGGCGCTCAAAAGTCCGTATTTTAATCCCATATCGTAGCGGCGTCCTTGCAATTCCACTGCGAGGTACCGCTCGTGCTGGGCCAATCGCGCGAGCGCAGAGGTTAGCGGCACCCCTCCTTGCGCTCCAGCGCGCTGAACGTCTTCCGCTAACAATTCCATCACCATGGGCGTGAGCACGTGCATTCCAAAAAAGCACAGGTAATTTCCCGCACGCAAACCGGGCACGATCAGTCGCTGCTCGGCCTCCGTGGGCGTTGGTTTCTCGATCACCTCAGTGACCTCATAAAGGCCCGGACGGCCCGTGAGTAATCGGCCTCCCACGGTTCCGTAAAGTGGCAGTTTACTTTCGTGGGTTGCTTGCACTGCGGAAACCGAACAGTTCTGCGCCTGGGCAACTTGAGCGAGTTGTTGAGCGCAGCGTTGCGCCCCGCCACTGACGTAAAGGTGATCGCCGACCAGAAGTAGAAAAGGTTCGTTAGCAAGGGCTTGGCGAGCACTTAAGACCGCATGGCCGTAGCCTAGCGGTGCCGTTTGTTCTACAAAACTTAGGCGTGAGGAAAGGTTTCCAGCGGCGAGGGTGAAGGCAGGAATGTCACCGGGTGCCACCACCACGACGATGCGATCCATTCCGGCTTGGATGGCTTCTTCGAGAAGAATCTGAAGCGCGGTTTTGGATACGCCATCGCGATCGACTAAAGCTTGAAGGGGGAGTCGTCGCTGACTTGGCCCCGCTGCGGTAATGAGTGCTTGTTTAATTTCCACTGGATAGTTTCACGGTTAAAATTCCGGCGCGCGTGCGCGGCGTTCATCCTCCACGCAGGGCGAGTGGTGTCAAACTTCCCGCACGCAACTCGCAGTAGAGCTGTGGTGCGCTCAGGGATGCTCCAGGGTGCGCAGGAGTCCCCTAAGTTTTTGCCATTTGGCACGGACTAACGGTTGGCTCGCAGCGTAGAGGCCAAGTGTATCGCCTTAATGCGAGAGCGTTTCTTGCTCTATTGCGTCTCTGCTCGCACCGTCGTCGGCATTTCCCAACAGCACGCGTTGGAAGATTGCTTCGAGGCGTGGAACTGTTTTCTCCACAACAAAGTGCTGCAAGGCTCGCTCCCTGCCGGCTTTACCCATTGCTCGGGCGAGATCCGGATTTGAAAGTAGCGCACAAATTGCCGCCGCCATCGCGTCTGCGTCTCCCATGGGCACTAGGAGACCGGTTGAGCCGTGTTGGACGATTTCTGGCACTCCGCCGCCTCGGGTGGCGATGACTGGTTTGGCCGCAAGCATCCCTTCAGTAATCACTTGGCCAAAGGGTTCTCCGGTTGTGGACGCATGGACCAGTATGTCCAGTCGGTCGACCAGTAGAGGAACGTCGTTGCGGAAACCCGTAAACTCTACGCAATCATCTAAACCAAGGGACCTCGAGAGGCCGCGGATCTCTTGCTCGTAGCTCTCTTCGCCGAACATGGCGGAGCCGATGACCTGGAATTTGGTGTTTGGAAACTGCTGCCTTACCTGAGCTGCAGCCTCTAGAAAGACGTGTTGCCCCTTCCATCGCGAGAGGCGACCGACAAGCCCAATAAGCCCCCCGGCGTGATTGTTTTCTTGCGCAGCATCCCGAGCGAGAACGCCTTCGTACACCACAGCACTGGGGGAACTATCTGGTAGACTAATGCTTTTAAGTGTCGCGATGGAGTTCGCCACGACAAAATCGGGCATTACCCGGCAGAGCATTCGGAAAAGTCGGGCGACTGTTTTTGGAAGATAATCTGCGTCAATCCGATCGTGAACGTGCCATACAACGGGCACCCCCGTGAGCCTCGAACAGACCCCTCCGATAATGTCGGCCTTGAGTGAATTAGTGTGAATGAGATCAATGCGCCGCAATTTAATGAACCTCGAGAGCCGCAGGCAGTATTTAAAGGCTTTCCAAACTGCTCCAAATTTCAGCAAGCTGCGCGCTGCTAGGGCGTCTTTGCGTGCTTGGTTGACAGTCGCATCGAGCGGTATGATGTGTGTTTCAATCCCCGATTCCCTCAGCTTATCTGCGAGCGAACCAGGCTCTCCGAGTACAGCGACAGGGTTAAATTTTTGTTTGTCCAATTGCTGAAGCAAGTGGAACAAAGCGATCTCGGCTCCTCCAAGCTTCGCCGTGTGATCGAAAAAGAGCACGGTTGGAATTCGCGGAGTTGAGTCGTGAGTGCGCATCGTGAGTTGTGAATTCTAAGTCAATGCGCTGCAATGGCCCCGTTCTCTGAGTCCATGCAGTTTAGATAAATATCCCGCATCTGTTCTGCGACTCTGCGCCATGTAAAGTTTCTCTCTACTTGCAGTCGGCCCGTTCTTCCCATTCGCCTCGTTTGATCTGGATTAGCTTTCAGGTGGGCGATTGCCTTGGCTAACGCTGCGGGATTTCGCTCCGGGAATATGATTCCTCCCTCTGCGATAATTTCCGGAATTGCCCCAGAATCTGAACCGATAACGGGGGTTTCACACGCCTGTGCTTCGATAATGACGCGACCGAATTGTTCCTTCCAACTGGGAACCGTCCACGAGGGAAGTATCAGAGCGTCAAGAGCGTTCATGACCTGCGGCAGCTCCTCGATGCTTCGCGCTGGTAGGAAGCGGACTTGTGCGCTTCTGCCGAGCTCCTGCGCGCGTCGCTCTAACGCCGCACGAAATTCTCCTGCACCCGCAAATACCATGGTCATTTCAGACGGGCACATCGGGAGAGCATTAACCATGTCCATGAGTCCCTTGCGCTCGACCAGTCTGCCCACATAACCAACGGTGAAGCCCGAAAGGCCGAGCGCGCTTTTGCATTCCTCGCGGTCCATTGGGTGGAATAGCTCCACGTCCACCGCATTACCGACGATGTCGGCCCGCCCGGTAAATCCCTTATTTCTAAGAACATTAATAACGCCGCTGCTGCGCCCTACCGCATATGTGGCGTTTCGAATGGTGTAAGATTCCAACCAGCGAAACGGGGCTGGGAAATGTTTGGAAATGTTCTGCTCTGATTCCATGACGATCTTGGCGTTGGGCAGAATGCGGTTACGCAACCAGCACGCGTGGGCACTAACCATGGCCCATGGCTCTTGCCACAAGTCGATTATATCGGGGCGAAAACTGCGCAGAATCCCGCCGAGCTGCGGATACCAGTGCAGGTAGTTTTGGGCGGGTCCAAGCCAAGGCCAGATTACGGGTTTTGCTGCGAATCGATAGGTTTTGTCCGTTGGAGTTTCTGCGTCCCGCCAGATGCCGAAGTGATTGAAACGTTCTGGGACAAGGACCATTAGATCGATGTCGCCGAGTCGCGCGAGTTGCTCGGCCTTGCGTTGTCCTTCAGCGCGTGACTGGCAGGTGTGGGAAATTAAGAGGACTCGCACGGAGGTGAAGCTTGGAGCTCGATCTCGCCGAGTTGCCAGGCTGCTGATTTGCGATGCGGCTTCGGTGTAGAGAAAGTGACTACCCACGAAAACGATTGTGGGTAAGGTTCCGGCCTTGCCCGAGGACGGTAACAACGAGAAGGCCGGCTACGGAACCGGCGTGGGGCGGCGACGCAACCCGTTCGAGTGCGTGTGGGGCGGATTCTCTTTTTACGCAGACTGCGCGGGAGCAAACGCGTTGAGGATTCCGTGCTCCAATGCGAGGGGTTCGTTGACGCCGCCCATGTTGAGGTGGCCACGCATTCCGGCAATCGCCTGTACCCTGCGCAGTGCGTCGTGCTGTTGCAATTCGTTGGCGAGGCGCTCGGCGTGCGGCGCGCATTCTGGGAGGTGGCGGGCTGGCTGCTCGTTCTGGAGAAGCAGGACATCGGTCCAAAATGCTTCGAGTAGCTCGAGCATACGGGTGCGTTCCCCGACATAGGCCGCCTCAGTTTTAGCTTCGTGCGCTTCTTCAAGCTGTTCGAGCCACTTAGGGTCAACTGTTTGCTTGTACTGCTTTTCCTCGGCTTTGAACGCGGTCGCCGCTGCGCTTTGAATCGTCCCCTTGGCAGTCCCCAGAAGTTGTTGGAACTGTTGCGCAAGCCACAGGCCACCTTGCAGATCCGCTTTTCGTGTTTCGTAAAACCGAGACAGCAATTCGGTCACCGCAACCTCTGGTTGTGAGCGCTCAGATTTTCCCGTGGAGCGCAATTGCACCGCTACACACCGCGAGAGAATGGTTTCCAAAAGCTGTTCAGGATGCTCGCTCAACAAGAAAATATGTGTGTTCTTCGGCGGCTCCTCCAACGTTTTTAGAAACGCGTTTGCGGCTTGGGGCATCATTCGGTCGGCTTCAAAAACAATCGCAATTTTGAGACCACCTCGGTGGGCATGCATCCGCAGCGCGTGTTCTAATTCGCGAAATTGCTCGATCACCAGTTTTCTGGATTTGGATTCAGGCGCTAGGGAATGCGCGTCGGGATGGGTCAGGGCTGTCTCTGGGGTACACTTCAGCAGATGAGCGGCAAGCCCAAGGGCGAGTTGACGTTTTCCGCTGCCCTTGGCACCCGTGACTAAAAAGGCGTGGGCGAGTCGGTTGTGTTGATGCGCCCGAATGAGCAGGTCAAGGGCGTCCGAAGCGGCTAGGGGCATGCCAGCACTTTAGCGCACTGGGCGCTGCGCAGAAAAGGCGGATAATCTAAATCCTCGCAATTCTGCGGTGCCTCAAAACGTGCGAACCGAGGGAGATTCTCCTCGTTTTCTAACGGACAAAAACCCGAGGCGCATCGGTGGAAAAAGTCGCCATCCGGTCTTTAGAGCGGCGAGCTTGTTGCACAAAATCGTTATTTTCACCGTACTCGGACCACGGGCCCCTAGGGATTTCATTGGCTTCGACGAACTTCCAGTCGGTCACATCAATGGAGTTGATCTTGAGGTAGTCGCGCACGGCAGGCGAGACGTCCAGTCCTGCTCCTCCGTTGAGGTTGTGCGCTGGACGCTCTTTTCCGAAAACGTATTCCCAATGGTCGGTGCGGAAGGGGCCGCAGTCGCTCCACTGCGCATAACACACCTGACCCGAGCTGTTGCGTATGGCAATCCAACGGTCGCGACACACGCTCTGGCCTTCTCGTACGAAGGCTTGTTTAAACCAAGGAATGACTTGTTTCGCCTCAGGTTTGTGTGAGCCCACCCGCACGTCGTTGTAGGGAAGCGCGCAGTAAAATGGGTTGAGGCGGGGTACAAAGCCCGCGGGGAAAAATCCTCGGCGCTTGGTGGGATCCGGATTATCGAATCCCCCGAAAGATTCTTTCCACTTCAGATCCCAACTGGAAGAGCGATTATGCACCGGATTGTTGGTGGACGCCGATTCTCCGACCCAGAAGATGGTCGTTACGATTTTGTTTTTCCAAGGGTAACGATTCGAAACTGTCGCATTGGAGAATGCCGGTTGACGCGAAGGAAGCCCGAAGGAAGGCTGTGAAGGAATTCGCACTTCTGGTTCCAGCGAGAGAAGCACGCTTTCCCTCAGTCGCTCTGCATAACGGATGAATTCGGCTTTTTCTGAAAAGGGTGAGGCAACTGAAGGTGCGGAGACTTGGGCATCAGCATTGACTGCGAAGCAGACTGTCCACAGCGCTGCGCAGATTCCGAGCCCGAGTTGTCGAGAAAAAGCCGTCATTCTCAAAATTAGACCTGACCCTAAATCGGACTAGGATTTGGGTAAAGTCGTAAATTCCAAAGGCCTGCCTTATCCGTGCTAGCGACCGCACATTTCGGCTTTGTAAAAAAAATGCGCTTCAGGCTTGTCGCGTAGGCAGTATTTGGAGACGAAATAGTCTCTGCATGAACGCCCAAAACCATTTCCCCAAACTCCACAACGCCATGTGGCCCGGTCTCGTTGGTAAAGAACCCAACACCGACCACCCCCCCATTAGCCTTGAGCGTATGCTTGATTTGACGGCGCACGCCGAGGTGGACGGTCATAAGTTCGAAGGGGTCGACATTTTTCTGTTCCATCCTCATACGGATCCAGACGCCAGCGACGACGACATCAAACGCATGGCGGATCTCATTGCAAGCAAGGGATTAAACGTTGGTTCGTTAGTCGCTCCTGTCTGGCCCGGCACCGTAGGCGATTCCTCCATGGGCTCCGCAGAACAGCGCGCTAAGTTCGTGCTTGCCGTGGAAAAAGCCTGTCGCATTGCGGGCATTCTCAACCGTCACGGCGTGCGTAAGTATGGCATCATTCGGATAGACGCTGCCGATTCACCTTCTCACTGGGCTGCTGATCCGACGGGTAACACCAGCAAGATCGCCGCGACCTTCCGCGAAGCTGGAGTAGTGGCTGCCGCCCACGGGGAGCGCCTGGCTGCTGAGGGTGAGATTTGCTGGGCTGGAATGCATTCCTGGAAATATATGGTGCAACTGTTAGAAGAGGTCGGGATGCCTGGCAGCGTTGGGTTCCAAGCAGACCTCGCACACACTTACCTTTATTTGCTGGGCTATAACGCCCCCGAGCACGGTTTGCTGCAACCAGGCCACTCGCCGGAAGAGTTCGACGCCGCCTACCGCCAGATGACCGACGCCTTGCGTCCTTGGACCATAGACTTCCACGTGGCTCAAAATGACGGATCTGTGCATGGAACCGGTTCTCACGACAAGACGGGGCGCCATTGCCTTGCGGACGATCCAAACGGCAAGCTCGACATCGCCCATTGCGCCGGGTTCTGGCTCGAGGGAGCGGCACAGCGCGGGTTGCAGCATATTTGCTGGGACGGTTGCATGTTCTCCAACGAATTGCTGGAGTCGCAGCAGACTTGGAATACAATTCTCGCCGCTATGTTGAAGGTGCGTAACGCACACGGCTGGAATGCGTAATGTTACTTTAATCTAACGGCCTTTTCTCATTTTTAGAAACCCCTCAAACTATTAGATCATGTCCAAAAAAACACTCAACGTCGGCATCGTCGGGTACGGCTTCATGGGGCGAACCCATGCGAACGCCTTCCGCAAGGTAACCAACTTTTTTGATTTAGCCATCAAGCCCGTTCTCAAAGCCGCGTGTGGCCGCGATGAAGCCAAGTTGAAGGATTACTGCGAGCGCTGGGGCTGGGAGAGCTCCGAGACGGATTGGCGTAAGCTCATCGAGCGCAGTGATATTGATGTCATCGACATTTGCACTCCAAACGATTCTCACGCTGAAATTGCCATCGCTGCCGCCCGCGCCGGAAAGATGGTCATGTGCGAAAAGCCCCTCTCCATGGACGGGCCGCAGGGCGAGGAGATGGTGCGCGAAATCGAGAAGGCAGGAGTCGCCAACATGGTGTGGTACAATTATCGCCGCGCTCCCGCAGTGACCTTTGCCAAGCAGTTGATCGACGAAGGGCGCTTGGGACGGATTTTCCATTATCGTGCAAAGTTTTTGCAGGATTGGACCATCAGCGCGGAGCTTCCCCAAGGCGGCGCTGGGTTGTGGCGTTTGGACGCGGCGGCTGCTGGTTCCGGGGTGACGGGCGACTTGTTGGCCCATTGCATCGACACGGCGTTGTGGCTTAACGGCAACATTGATTCTGTCACTGCGATGACGGAGACCTTCATCAAGGAACGCACGCATAGCCTCACCGGACAGAAGCAGGAGGTGAAGATTGACGATGCCTGCGCGTTTTTGGCGCGGTTTGCGAATGGTTCCTTGGCGACTTTCGAGTCGACTCGCTACGCACGCGGACACAAGGCGTTGTACACGTTTGAAATTAACGGTGAGCACGCTTCCATCGCGTGGGATCTGCATGACCTACACCGGTTGCAGTACTTTGATCACCGCGATAGAGGCAATCTACGCGCTTGGCGTTCCATTCACGTGACCGATGGCGACCATCCTTACATGAGCAAGTGGTGGGTTCCCGGTTTGCAGATTGGTTACGAGCACACTTTCGTCCATCAAGTTGCGGACTTCTTCCAAGGCATCGCAGACGGAGTCCCCGCTGCGCCGACCTTCCGCGACGCATTGGAAACTCAGTATGTTTGTGACGCTGTGCTGGATTCCGCCAAGCAGGGACAATGGCGTGACGTGAAGCACGTCTAACGGTCGTTTTGTCATTATTATAACGGGCGCGCCCCTTCTCGGCTTAGAGAGCGGGCGCGTTTCGTGGTCGAGCCGGTGCAGGTTTTTGCGAGTTGGCAGTTGCCAGAGTGAGAATTGCACAGGACAGTTGTCGCCTAGCCCCATGCCACTCCCCTTGCGCCCTTATCTGTTGTTATTTCCAGCGGTCGCTATCGCCTCTTTTTTGGTGCGTCCCGTATCTGCGCCTGTTGCGCTTTATGCGCAGGCGGACCGCGCTCAGGGGGAAATGGTGAAGCTCACTTTTCCCAACGCGGACGTGCGCGACGTGCTTTCTCAGTACGAGCTGCTGGTGGGGAAACGGCTTATTTATGATAACACCGTGCAGGGGCAGGTGAATATCAACGTGCCGGAAGTTCCTAAGGAAGAGGCTATTCGGATTATCGAAATCACTCTGTTGATGAACGGTTACCATCTGGTGCCTTCGGATACGGATCCCAATTTGATCAAGGCAACGGGTATTGGACGTTCCCCGCGTCAGGTCGGTGTGCCCATTCTGGCAGAACCCGAACCCATTCCTGACAACGAACAGGTGATCATGTATTTGGTCAAACTGCGTTATGCGGATCCAACAGAAATGGCGCAGGTTTTACAGCAGGCGATGCCGCCGTCTCGGCAGGAGTATGCGCCAAACATCGTGCCGTTGCCCAAAGCGCAGGCTTTAATTATCACTGAGAACACGGCGATTTTGCGGGGCTTGATGCGTATTATTCGTGCGGCTGATCTCGAGCCAACCCGTGTGGAAGGGGAGTTTATTCCCTTGCAGCGGGCCTCGGCGAAAGACGTGGTTCAAATGCTGGAGAAGCTTTTCGAAAAAACTCAGACACCCCAGTCTGCTCCGAACGTGCCGCGTCCTGCCGCACCGCCGCAGCCTGGAGCGCCGCCGGGAGCGGCCCCCGCGGCTGTGAGCCAGCTTACCACAGTTGAGATCGGCGGCATGAACGAGGACTCCATGCTCGCGGGGAAGGTTCGCCTCACGGCTGACGAGCGTACCAACCGGATCTATGTGGTGAGCCGGCCTGTTAACTTACCGATATTGCGCAAACTCATTGAGGATTTCGATAGAGATGTGCCTTTTAGTGAGCCCATGGTGAGGCCACTTAAATTTGTCTCTGCGGGCGATATTTTGGACGCCTTGGTGAAAGCCGTTTCAGATCCAGGCAGCAAGGACGCAGGAGCAACGGGATCTGCAGGTTCGACGGGTACTCCGCAGAACAGAACGCCGACGCCGGCTGCCAACAATAACTCCCAATTCGGCAACCAACTGGGGTCTCGTGGCCTTGCTGGAATGACTTCCTCGGCCTCACCTTTGAGTCTCCAAACCGAGCCGCACGAGATTATCCCTCAAACAGTGATGGTTGGTAACTCGCGCATCATGGCGGACAAACGCAGTAACGCCATATTGGTTATAGGCAGTACCGACGTAAAGGACAAGGTGGGCAAAATTCTCGATCAACTCGACGTGCGGACGCCTCAAGTAATGCTCACGACCGTCATAGGCGAGTTGACTCTGTCACAGGACGAAGAGTTTGGAGTTAATTATCTTATCCACAAAGGCCGCCGAGACTTGGTCACAGGTGGCTCCTCCACTTCTTCTTTACTCACTGGGGGAGGGCCTTTCAACGCAAGTATGGCGCAATTGGCCGCTGCTCCAAATTTCAAGCGGGTTTTCGCCGGAGGAGCTGGAGGTATGACCGGGTTTATTTCCGCCGGAGATACTCTTTCGGCCATTGTGACCGCATTGGAATCCACCTCGAAATTCAAGGTGACTTCGCGTCCCAGCTTGTTCACCAGCAATAACAAAAAAGCTTCGATTGTAAGCGGAGAAAAAATAGCGGTGATCACTGGTTCTCAGTCGTCTCCGACTACAGCGGGAAATTCCGTTGTGAACCAAGTGCAGTACATTCCGGTGAATTTGAGTCTGGAGGTTGTGCCGCTGATTAATAGTGACAAAGAAGTGTATCTTGATGTTGTGCAGAGCCTTGATGAAATTACGGGAAGTACCCCAATTAAGGACAGTAACGGAGTGAATGATTATCCAATCATTGCGAACCGGCAGTTGCAGACATCCGTGATGGTACCCAATGATGGGACTCTGGTTCTGGGTGGACTCATTAAAGATACTCGAAAAAAAGTAAACTCCGGCATTCCGATTCTAGGTAGAATTCCTCTGGTCGGGGGGCTGTTTCGCAGTACCTCGGATATCAAAACACGCACCGAGTTGTTGGTGCTTATTCGTCCCTCCGTCAGTATGGACCCCACCGAGGCATACGAAGTTCGAGACCGCAATTTGAAGCCTTTTCGCATCCCTAGCACTCTTGAAGACGACTTAACGCTTCCTGAACCGCCTGCTAAAAAAGGCCAGCCCAAACCGCCGATCAAGAGCTTCCGTGCCGATCCTGCCGCTGTACAGCAGGGAGGCGATTCTTCCAAAGCGGCGACTTCTGGGCCTGTTACAATTCCAGTGGTCACCCCAGTGGAGCAGCCCGCGTCACTGAAGGGCAAGACTCCAAAGGTGCAGACGAAGCAGTCTGCTTCCTAGTCTATTGCGATGAGTGCGCGCCAAGCTTTGGTGGGATTGTTGCAGGCGAGTGGAGTGCCGACTGTCGAGGAGGCGCGGGAAATCGCTGCGCTTGCCCCGGTTCCCGGCGGGAGTTGGACGGTGGCCGCCTTGGATACGGGTAAAATTGATGAGGTTCATTTCGCTCAGGAGTTGGCGAAAATGGCCCGCACGGAATACGTGGCAGCGGAGTCAGCTCAGGTAGAACGCGCGGTTTTGGAGTTGCTTCCGAGTCGCTTGGTTTTTAAGCATCACATTTTGCCGCTGCGCATCGAAGACAAGTTGGTCCGGATTGCGACGTACGATATTTTCAACATCTCAGCCCGCCGTTTGGCCGAGCAGAACTTGCCGGGGCGCCGAGTGGAATGGGTTCTGTGCGCAAGGGGGCCGTTGTTGCGGACAATTAAGTCTCTGTACGGCGTTGGAGCCGAGACGCTTGAGGAACTGCTTCAGTCTACACGTTACGATAATCAGGAAGATCGCGAGGAGGCGCACGACATCGCCAGCGACGACCCTGAGGCGAGCGTGGTGAAGTTCGTCAACCAGATCATCCGCGAGGCCATCCACGAACGCGCCACAGACATTCACGTCGAGCCTTTGGAAAACGATTTGCGCATTCGCTATCGCATCGACGGTATTCTGCACGAGGTGGCGGTTCCGCCTCAGTTACGCCGCTTGCAGAGCGCAATTATTTCGCGTCTTAAAGTGATGGCGCACATGGACATCGCAGAACGCCGTTTGCCGCAGGATGGGCGTATTAATTTGCAAACTCCTGGAGGTGCGATTGATGTGCGCGTCTCGACTATCCCTACAGTGAACGGGGAGAGCATTTCCCTGCGTCTCTTGAGCCGGAGTGAGACGTTGCAGTTTGGACTGGATCGTCTCGACATGACACCTGAGCAGTTGCGTATTGCTCAGGCGCTTCTGGTTTTGCCTAACGGGATTATCATGGTGACGGGTCCGACTGGTTCTGGAAAATCGACGACCTTGTATTCGTTTTTGACCTCGATCAACTCGGTGGTCCGCCGAATTATCACCATCGAAGAGCCGGTGGAATATCGGCTTGCGGGTGTGTCGCAGATCGACGTGAAGCCGGAAATCAATTTGACCTTCGCCAACGGGTTGCGCGCTATTTTGCGTCAGGATCCCAACGTCGTCATGGTGGGAGAGATTCGAGACTTCGAGACGGCCGAAATTGCCATCCGCGCCGCGATGACTGGGCATGTGGTGTTTTCCACTTTGCATACCAACGATGCGGTGGGGGGAATCACGCGTTTGCTGGACATGGGGATCGAGCCATTTTTGTTGGCTAGCGTCGTACGCGCATTTCTGGCGCAACGTCTTGTGCGAACGCTCTGTGTGCATTGCAAGGAGCCGGCGGAATATCCTGAAGAGTATTTACGCGATCTGGGTTTTGTCGTGCCGCCTGGGACCGTGTTGTACAAAGGCAAGGGGTGCGAGCATTGCCGGCAAACGGGGTATCGCGGGCGCACTGCGATTTACGAAATCTGCGTGCTCACCGAGCCGTTGCGTCGTTTGGTCGTCAAGAAGGCGACGGGTACGGAAATGAAATCCCGCGCCGTGTTGGATGGCATGGGCACGTTGCGTACCGACGGTTGGCGTCGAGTGTTGCGTGGGCAGACGACCATCGAAGAAGTGCTGCGTGTCACTCAGGCCGATGATCTTCCCGACGAGTAGGGAGGCGCGTGGGGAGCGTCAAAATACGTTTGATTGATGAAACAGCGCCTCGATCTTCTTTTGGTGGAACGCGGCCTCGTTGAAAGCCGGGAGCGGGCGCAGAGAGCCATTATGGCGGGGCAGGTGACGGTGGCCGGTCAGCGGCTGGACAAACCAGGGAGTCGTGTGGAAACCGAAGCGGAGGTGTCTCTTGAGGCAGGGCCGCGCTACGTGGGGCGAGGCGGATTAAAGATGGAAGGAGCGCTGCAAGGGTTTGGAATTGAGGTGTTAGGAAAAGTGTGTTTGGACGTGGGGGCATCAACCGGCGGTTTCACCGACTGTCTTCTCCAACACGGGGCCGCGAAAGTTTACGCTGCAGATGTCGGCCATTCGCAATTGGATTGGAGGATTCGCAGCGATGCGCGCGTGGTGGTTCTTGAGAAGTTAAACTGTCGTTATTTAGGCGAAGCCGAAGTTCCGGAGCTTGTCGATTTGCTCGTCACCGACGTGTCATTTATTTCTCTCACACTAATTCTACCGGCAGCGTTTGCACGGGTCAGAGCGGGTGGGATGGCGGTTGTGTTGATTAAGCCGCAGTTTGAATTGCAGCGCGAAGAGGTCGGGCGCGGAGGAGTGGTCCGAGACCCTTTGCTCCATCAAAAGGCTGTGGAGCGGATTCGAGATTGGGTCACTCAACAGCCCAGCTTGGAGTGGCGCTCCATTTTAGAGTCCCCGATTAAAGGGGGGGATGGTAACGTAGAATTTCTCGCATGGATTGGAAAACGGTAGGATTCATCGCTAACGGCACTAAACCTTGTGCCGCGGAGTTGCTTGCGACTGCTGCTGATACGCTGCGGAGTGCGGGGCGCGAGGTTTTATTCGATCGTGTCAGTGCGCAGTTGCTAGGGCTCAACTCCGAGTTGACGGTTAAATCTCTCTTTAAGCGGTGCGACCTTTTAGTCGTCCTGGGTGGCGATGGCACGCTCCTCCAAGTCATTCATGAAGGGACGCTTCCGGCTCCGCCCATTTTGGGGATTAACACGGGAACTCTTGGTTTTTTAACGGGCGCGGGTGCCGGAGATTTCAAGCGAGTCCTCGCGGACTTAATCGAGGAGCGCGTCGTACTCAGCGAGCGGACATTGCTTTCTATCGAGGTGGTTCGTTTTGGAAAAACATTTTGGAAAGGGCGGGCGCTTAACGAAATGGTTTTGTCTAGGGGCGAGCGTTCTACGGTAATCCGTTTGGAGGTGCAAATCGATGGGGTGGAACTCACTGAATACAATGCGGATGGACTGATTGTGGCCACGCCCACCGGCTCTACTGCGTACTCCTTGAGCGCGGGTGGTCCCATTCTTGCCCCGGACTCCGGTGTTTTTGTGGTGACTCCAATTTGTCCGCATGTGCTCACTAACCGTAGTGTGATCATCAGTGAGCGTTCCATTATCACCGTCCATCCCGAAGCGGGCGAACCCGGGGTGTGCCTGACTTTGGACGGACGAACTCCCTTCCCCCTTCACGCGGGTGATTTCATTCGTTGCAGGCGTTCTCGGCAGATGTTGCGCCTTGTTTTTCCCTTAGGATTACCCTTTTTTGAGGTGCTACGTCAGAAACTCCGTTGGAGCGGCAAGGTGGTCTAGCAAACCTTGGGTCGCACCGCAGAGTTTAAGTCTGCGCTGCGCGAAAAAGGCGAGGTTGAGTTTTTTTTTGGATAGATGATGCTAATGAGCTCAAAGATTATGAAACCACGATTCCTCTGCGCGCGTACCGGCGCGGCGTCTGCAACCCAGTTGCACGATGCGGCAAAGTTCGCGCTGAAAGTTTGCTTGAGTTGCGTGAGCCTCTCCAGCGCCTTACTTGCTAATCAGCCCGCGAAAAGTATTGTCTTAAAGGAGTTTCCCAAGGCCACCAATCTTGTCGAACAAGTCGTCGTACCGGTGCCCAGTGAAGTGTTCTCCGCCCTAGATAAACTTGGCAAGCAGGGTTGGGCTGAGGTGGTGCGCCCCCAAAAAGGGGTCGCTTCGCCCAGCGGTGGCAAGGAACAGATTTCGTTGTTACTGGGCATTGTGATTGCGGATGGGTTCGTCGCGGTGGAAGCAGAGAATGCCGAAGAGGTGAAGGCCATTGGCAACAGCGTGCGGACTTTGGCTAAGACCATAGGGGTGGAAAAAGCGGTGAGTCGCCGAGCGAATTCGATTGTGGAGTTTGCGGAGAAGCGTCGCTGGGTGGAGGTAAGGAAGGAACTCGATTTGGCACTTGCTGATGTGCGCCAGGCGATGCAGGAGCTTAATAGCGATTCACTTGCGCAGTTGGTGAGTCTGGGTGGTTGGATTCGCGGCACCGAGGCGCTCTCGACTGTGGTCTCAAAGAGTTTTTCCAAGGACGGCGCGGAGTTGTTGTATCAACCGGTATTAGTTGAGCATTTCAATCTCCGGTTGCAGGCTCTTCCTGATGCGGCAAAGAGCCTCCCAGTGATCGCTAAAGTTCTTGCAGGATTAAGCGAAATACAGCCGCTGATGGGCAAAGGGGATGGTGAAATCCCAGTAAAGGCTGTGGCAGAGATCGGTCGGATTTGTGGAGAATTGGTCACTGCCGTGAGCGCAAAGGGGCTTTAAAAAACCGATATCGTGAAACGACAAATTCTTGCGATTTCAGTCATGGCTGCGGCCCTCCTCCACGACGGGCTGCAAAGTGCTCGAGGCGGGACGATTGTGGAGGCACTTTCTTACGCGCTTGAGGCAGCGCAGCCAGCCGTGAAGGAAGGTTTTACGGTGCGGGAAGAGCGCTGGGGCGGCGACCTTGCAGCCGGCCAACCTCTTCCCATTCCGCATCAACTTTTCAAAGGAAACGACTACTGGTTCTGGATGGGAACCGACAGCAAGGGCGCCACCATCTCTGTTCATATTTACGATAAAAACGGGAAGTTAGTGGAAGATGAGTTCTGGCAAAAAGGCCAGAAGGCCGCTGCGAAGATTCGCCCGAAACGCACCGGTACCTACTACCTACTCGTTGAGGTGGAGAAATCCACCGAGGAGCGTACCGTTTGGTCGCTCGCCTATGGATTCCGGTAAACACACCGGCATCCGACTTTATGACAGGAGTTGAAACGCTGCAGTTTGAAAGCGCCAGGACTCTTCAGTCGTTGTTTGGCAACGACTTGGGATTGCTCAAGGTTTTAGAGCAAGAGCTTTCAGTGCGCTTGACCACCCGCGAAGGTTGGCTCCGAGTGGAGGGCACTGATGTGGCAGTGGATCAGGTGCGCCGGTTGTTCGCGCAATTGGAAAAGGCGAGGCGTAACGGCGTTCCCATCCGGCGCCAAGAGTTTCAGTACGCCTTGCGCTCCATTCAAGAACCCAGTAACGCGGGGCTTGATCAGTTGAGCCAGACGCGTTTGACGGTCGGTTCTCGGCGCGCCGCAGTGATTCCCAAAACGGAAAACCAACGCGTGTACGTGCAATCCATTCAGGAGCACGACATTGTTTTTGGAGTGGGCCCGGCGGGCACTGGGAAAACTTATCTCGCAATGGCGATGGCCGTGGCAGCGTTGAAAAAAGAGTTGGTGTCTCGCATTATTTTGACGCGCCCGGCGGTGGAAGCAGGGGAGGCCTTGGGATTTTTACCCGGCGATTTGAAGGAGAAAATTATGCCCTACTTGCGTCCGCTTTATGACGCACTTCAGGACATGTTGGAGCCTGAGGAGATGCAGCGTTGTTTGGAGCGTAATGTGATAGAAATTGCGCCTTTGGCCTACATGAGGGGTCGCACGTTGGCGGGCTCGTTCATCGTTTTGGACGAGGCACAAAACACGACTACGGAGCAAATGTTCATGTTTCTGACTCGCCTGGGGTTGGGGTCCAAATGTGTGATTACGGGCGACCAAACTCAGATTGATCTGCCATCGAATCGTCGTTCGGGATTGGTGGAGGCGCTGCAAGCTTTGCGAGAGGTTGCGGGGGTTGGGATTTGTCATTTTGATGATAAAGATGTCGTTCGACACGAATTAGTTGCATCCATTGTCCGAGCTTATCGTAGTCACCGGGGCACCGGCGAACCCAGTAAGGTTCGCTAGGCCGATATTCTTTCCTGTATGCTCGATTTTTTCGCCAGACAGCGCCTGATTCGCCGTGGACTCGCCTCCGGGAAGTGGCGCCGCAGGTTGCGCAGCAGTGAGTTGCTGGACACTTTGCGTTTCGGGTTTCTCGCGAAGGCGATGATTGTGCTCTTGCTCGGTGCTGTGTTAATGCAATCAGTTTCCAGCGGAGATCCCGGCGCTGCAGAGCGCTTACTGGTGCAGGTCCTCGTCTACTTTATGGCGGTGGCCTTGCTTTGGATGAACCACTCCAAGATTTGGGCCGATAACTCGCGCTTGCTTCTGATCTTTGGAACGCTTGTTCTGCATGTCCAATTCGTGCGCTGGATCTCGCTCGCAGCATTAGAAGCTAATGTGCCCTCCGGGGCAGATTGGAGTGCCTTGGATCGTAAGCAGTTTTGGGAACTGATCCTCCCCTACGCGTTCGGTCCAATGCTAATTTCGATGCTGTTGGGACAGCGCCTCGGTATTGTGCTGGCAATTTTTGGTAGTCTTTTTGGCGCGATGCTCAATGGAGGGCTCAATGCGAGAGCTTTGGTTGTTGGAATGATTAGCGGGTTTGCCGCAGCGTTGATGACCAAGGACGTTCGGCGCAGGTCCGGATTGTTGAAGGCTGGGATTGTAGTGGGGTGCACTACTCTTTTATTGGACTTATTGATGGGACAGATCGGTCCTTTGTTTTGGAGAAACCTTGCACTGACGCGTTGGGATTCTATTGGTTGGCAGGTTTTCGCAACGCTTTTTAGCGGCGTTGGAGCCGCGCTTTTGATCTCAGGAATATTGCCAGTTCTGGAGTCTCTTTTTGGTATTACCACACCTATTACGTGGTTGGAACTGGCGGATTTAAATCACCCCTTGCTCAAGCGCATGACATTGGACGCACCAGGCACTTATCACCACAGCCTGATGGTTGCGCAGTTGGCTGAGGCGGCGGCTGAATCCATCGGGGCTAACGCGGCGATGGCGAGGGTTTGTTCCTATTTCCACGACATTGGGAAGTTGGTGAAGCCGGAGTATTTCGTTGAAAATATGAGACACGGCCGTGACGCACATGCTGATCTCGCTCCAACAATGAGCGCTTTGGTTATTGTGGCGCACGTAAAGGAAGGGGTGGACTTGGCGATCAAACACCGGCTTAACCGCGAGATTATCGACGTCATTCAGCAGCATCATGGCACCTCTACGGTTTATTATTTTTACCGCAAGGCGCTGCAGCAGGCCGAGGCTTTGAGGGCGGGGACGGATGCCCTCGGCGCTACGCCCGATGAAGAAGATTTTCCCGAGGTCCGCGAGGAATCCTTTCGTTACCATGGGCCCAAGCCTCAAACTAGAGAATGCGCCATTGTCAGTCTGGCGGATTCCATTGAAAGCGCGTCTCGTTCGATGGAGAAGACGACCCCTCACAGGATCGATCAACTGGTCGAAGAGATGATTCAAAAGAGGCTCGCGCAGGGGGAGTTAAAGGAGTGCGACTTGCGTCTCAACGAACTTGCGGAAGTCGCCGAAAGCTTCAAACGAACTCTCCGAAGCATGATGCATTCCAGGATTGCCTATCCCAAATCCACTCCTAAGCGAGAGTCACATCTCCTGGAGCGTAACGGTTCTGGTGGTGCTTCCGACTCGGATAGGAGAGAGCGGCATGGTTGAGCCTTTTGCGCAGCGCCTGCCAGAACTCGTGGTGTTGAACCGCCAGCGCTCCGTCGTGCTGGACCTCGCTGCGCTTCAAGCCCGCTTGCTTCGCGCTTTGCCTCTATGCGCTGTTCACTCGGCGGATGGCGTATATGCGCTTAGTTCTTTAGAGGAAGTCGTCGTGTCGCTGGTGAGCGATCGGCGTATTGCTCAGATCCATCGCGACTTTATGAACATCTCCGGTGCCACGGATGTCATCACATTTGAGCACGGAGAGATTATCATCAGCGCGCAAACGGCAATGCGTTGTGCTGGGGAGTATGGTCATTCCACTTTGGAGGAGGCGGCCCTTTACGCGATTCATGGGCTGCTCCACTTGAACGGATTTCTTGACGGTACAGATCACGAGCGCCAAGCCATGCACGCGATCCAAGAACGAATTTGGTTTGCGAGCGGGGGTTGATAAGCCTCTCTCCCGTTGGCATCGCACCTACGGGAGAGGTTGCGCGGAGGCAACCCGTTCCATGTTTCTCAGGGACTTGCCCCGAGGTCGCTTGTTCTTAGAGCGAGGCCGCGGCCTTGACGATGTCAGCAAAACCTCTTGGATCCAAGCTGGCACCGCCCACAAGTGCTCCATCGATGTCGTTCTCGCGCATCAGCTCCGCAGCGTTCTGTGGCTTCACGCTGCCGCCATATTGAATCCGTACTTTTTCTGCGGCGGGCGCATCCCAGAGCTCTGCGAGTGTCCTGCGGATGAATGCATGGGCTTCCTGAGCCTGTTGTGGGGTTGCGGTGCGGCCAGTGCCAATCGCCCAGACTGGCTCATACGCGATCACGATATCGACCAACTCGCGGGCGTTTACTCCGTGGAGGCTACCTTCAATTTGGCGACGCAGGACGACCTCGACTTGATGCGCGTCACGCTCGGCGAGAGTCTCGCCAATGCAAACAATAGGGCGGAGGGCTGCGTCGATTGCGGCACGAACCTTGTGGTTGACGATTTGATCCGTCTCTCCAAAAAGGGTTCTACGCTCGCTGTGGCCCAGAACAACGTAGCGCACATAGAGTTCGCGGAGCATCGCCGCGTTGACTTCCCCAGTGAAGGCGCCTGATTTTTCCCAGTGCATATTTTGCGCACCGAGCTTTGCCTTTTGATCGCGGCCAAGAATTTCGGAAACTTTTGAAAGAGCTGTAAAAGGGGGTACGAGAACAATTTCGACGGAATTTTCTTCGCCGATTTCGTGCATGAAGGTGTGCAGAAAGGCTTCAGCCTCGCTCACAAGCATGTTCATCTTCCAGTTGGCCGCTATGATCTTTTTTCGCATCGGGGTGGTTGGTTTTTGAACCGGAGGCCTTTGCGAGCCTCCGGTTCAGAGTGGAACTTGGACGAAGATTTACGCTTTATCTGTCAGGGCAGCAACCCCCGGGAGCGTCTTGCCTTCGATCAATTCTAGAGAGGCGCCGCCGCCAGTGGAGCAAAATGACACACGGTCCGCAAAGCCAAACTGCTTCACTGCCGTAACAGAATCACCTCCACCGATGATGGTTACAGCATGGGCTGAAGCCTCTGCCACTGCCTCTGCGATGGAGCGTGTTCCTGTAGCGAAGGGCGTGAGCTCAAAAATTCCCACGGGACCATTCCAGAGGATCGTCTTGGCTCCGGCGATCTCGTGCTTGTAACGCTCAATAGTCTCAGGCCCGATGTCGACGGCTTCCCATCCGTCAGTAACTCCTTTGGCGGGTGACACTAATCCTGTGGGGCGTGGTTGCGCCGTAGCACTAATTTCCTGAGTTTCAATATTGTCTACTGGGAGCAAGAAGCGAACTCCTTTGGCTTCCGCCAACGCGAGGATCTCTTTCGCGAGATCTACTTTGTCGGCCTCTACGCGACTATTGCCCGTTGGAATGCCAAGGGCTCGGAAGAATGTGTACGCCATGGCGCCGCCGATCAGAAAGGTGTTGGCCTTTTCCATGAGGGCCTTGATGACGCCGATTTTATCGGAAACCTTGGAACCACCGAGAATTACAACGAAGGGATGGGCGGGAGCGGTTAGTTCACCTTGGAGATACTTTAGTTCCTTGGCCATGAGCAGTCCCATGGCGGCTTGAGGAAGCTGATGGGCGATGCCTGCTGTGGAAGCGTGCGCACGGTGCGCCGCCCCGAAAGCGTCGTTGACGAAGACGTCACCAAGGGATGCGAGTTCTTTTGCGAAGGCTTCGTCGTTCGCTTCTTCGCCCGCGTGGAAGCGGACGTTTTCCAGCAATAACACGTCCCCGTCGTGCATGTCGGCAACCATGGCAGCCGCCTCCGGACCTACTGTTTGAGGCGAGAACGCGACGGGTGAATCGATTAAGTGCGAGAGATGTTGAGCCACGGGACGTAGCGTGTACTTCAAGTTCACGCTGCCCTTTGGTCTGCCGAAATGCGCCATAAGGATAACCTTTGCCCCAGCACTGCGCAGGTGCTGGATAGTGGGCAGGCTTTCCTTGATGCGGTTATCGTCGGTGATGTGCGTGAGGCCTTCACGCTCTTCGGTGGGAACATTGAAGTCGACGCGCAGTAGCACGCGTTTGCCCGAAAGAGAAAGGTCGAGGACTGATAGTTTGGACATGGTCGGAGATTTTGGCGAAACTAGGCGGCTAGGTGGATGCAAAAGGGGCGCCACCGAGGGGGAAAACTCGGCGGCGCAAACCGGCGTTTTAGCGAGACTGCGGCTAATTATTTTCCGGCGATGTGGCGCACCAAGTCGACGCAACGGTTGGAGTAACCCCATTCGTTGTCGTACCAGCTGACTAGCTTGAAGAAGTTGGCGTTTAACTCGATACCCGAGGTCGCATCGAAAATGGACGAGTGGGTGTCGTGAATGAAGTCAGAGGAAACCACTTCATCTTCCGTGTAGGCGAGGATTCCCTTGAGGTAAGTTTCTGACGCGTGCTTCATCGCGGCGCAGATTTCCTTGTAGGTGGTTGCCTTGGTGGTTTTGAGCGTGAGATCGACCACGGCAACTGTCGGCGTCGGTACGCGGAAGGACATGCCGGTGAGCTTGCCTTTCACTTCGGGGATCGCCAAACCGACCGCGCGCGCTGCACCAGTGGTGCTGGGGATGATGTTGATTGCGGCGGAACGGCCACCTTTCCAGTCCTTCTTCGAGGGACCGTCGACTGTTTTTTGGGTCGCGGTGTAGGAATGAACGGTCGTCATAAGACCTTCTTCCACTCCGAAGCCTTCCTTCAAGAGAACATGCACCACTGGGGCAAGACAGTTGGTCGTGCAACTCGCGTTGGAAATAATGTGGTGATTGGCAGGCTCGTATTTCTCGTGGTTGACACCCATCACGATAGTGATGTCTTCGCCTTTGGCTGGCGCGGAAATGATCACCTTTTTTGCACCGGCTTCAATGTGGCCGTGTGCCTTTTCAGCTTCGGTGAAGAGTCCAGTGGATTCGATTACAATGTCGACTCCTAACGCTTTCCACGGGAGGGCTTTTGGGCCTTCTTTTACAGCTAGACACTGGATGCGGTGGCCGTCCACAACGAGAACGTCGTCTTCGTGCACGTCCGGTGAGCTCTTCGCGCTGTGTACTTCGCCAGCGAATTTCCCCTGGGTGGAGTCGTACTTCACCAAGTAAGCGAGATTGTCCGCAGGAACCAAATCGTTCACCGCGACTACGTTGATTTCTTTGCCAAGAAGTCCTTGGTCACAGATTGCGCGAAAGACTAGGCGTCCAATCCGCCCGAAACCGTTAATGCCAATGTTGATCATGATACTAAATGTGGAGTGTATGGTTTGAAGGGCAGGCTTCTAAAAACTGTGGTCTGCCTTTCCGACGATAGACTAAACAGAGGCGATCACCCATTCGTCAATGCCACAACGGCACTTCGTGTGTGAAGGTCTCTAGCAAAAGTCCGGTTTCGAAGTTAAACCACGTGTGCTGTGACCGCACCCCCTCCCATGGAACATTCTTACACTAAGCTATCTTTTGTATTGTCGACTATCATCGCGCTTGTCCAGTCCGAGGCTCAAGCGGTTGAGGTTGATTCTGTAAAGCTTTCTACAGCAGTTCAATCCGAGCGCACAGTTGTTCCTTCTGGCGCGCCGTTAAGTGTTTTAACACCCAGTGGTGCGTACGTGAAACGGCGTCAGGGAGGAGGTCCTGTGGAATCTGAGCGCCCGTTTCGTCCACCGGTGCCTGCCATTTTAAGCGCGCAGGAAGCGTTGAAAACTTTTAAGCTCCCGGCCGGTTTTAAGATTGAGGTCGTCGCCTCTGAACCCCTCGTGGAGTCTCCCGTAGCGATTACTTGGGACGCAAAGGGACGCATGTATGTGGTGGAAATGACTGGCTACATGCCGGACATGGAGGCGAATGGCGAGGATCGTCCCGTGGGGCGTATCAAGCGACTTGAAGACACCAAGGGAAACGGCACGTACGATAAGGCGACTGTATTCGTGGATCATTTAGTGATGCCGCGTGCTGTCCAGGCCGTGGGCGAGGGGGTGCTGGTAGTCGCACCTCCGAATCTCACTTACTACCGAGACTCAAAAGGCGACGGCGTTGCGGATGTCAGCGAGGTAGTGGATGATGCGGTGGGTAAAGAGGG
>Ga0114967_10000899_pt1 | contig 25054 bp, 24 predicted proteins | sample M_130628_MF_Meta_FD_92639 | JGI IMG/M metagenome (GOLD analysis project Ga0114967, IMG submission 92639) | Freshwater microbial communities from Lake Montjoie, Canada to study carbon cycling - M_130628_MF_MetaG | ecosystem: Environmental > Aquatic > Freshwater > Lake | place: Lake Montjoie...
CACTTACATCGGAAGATCATCACCCAGACTAGCAAAGATCACACGCGACCCAATGACAGACAAAGAGCTTGCTAGTGAGCTACCACTGCACGATGTCTACTTGTCTGCATCTCTGTTTGAGGCAGGAGCCAATCACATTGTTGAAGCAATGGCCTGTGGACTTCCTGTCATCTACTGTAGTGAGGGCGGAAGCATTCCCGAGTACTGTGATGGACGAGGTCTCGTGTTAGATTCCGATCTGATGGACGCTTTTGATTTGATCAAAAATGACTATGTCAATTTTTGGTCTCAATCACAAAGCTACAGCCGAACAATGAACGATGTCATTGATGAGTATCTGGAGGTCCTGTGCGACGTGTGAACATCAGCATTGATGACGTGTCACCCCACCCTCGTTCGTCCATCAAAGTGATCGACAACTGTGTGAGGATCTTGAAGAGAGTCCCATCAGCTAAGTTCACACTATTTGTCCCCACAGCTTATTGGCGGACTATTCCATCGCCTCCAGAAAGTGTGTGTACTCAACCTCTCACGCTTGCAGACTATCCTGATTTTTGCAGACAGTTGAGTCTGCTTCCCGAAGATAGCTTTGAGATTGGATTTCATGGTCATCACCACGGAATTCCAGGATCATCAAATAATGACGAGCTTAAGTCAGTCAATTTTGATGAAGCAAAGTTCATTTATTCAAAGATGCTTACAGCCATTCGAGAAGCTGGTCTTAAATCAAAGTTTAAGATGATTCTTCGTCCTCCTGCGTGGCGACTATCACCTGGTGCTTTTGATGCTGCCAGGAATGTGTTTGACATTCTCGCGCTGAATCCTGATCCCATGTACTTTGACGTCTACAAAGAGAAGCAGCACGAAGACTTTTGGAGATCGAGAATCGTCTACCAAGACGCAGCTCCTCCAATTGCGCCAATTCCTAGCGAATGGGAGGCTCTCGAGATAGTCACGCATGCATGTGAGTGGGATCGAAACTACCTTTCTGCAGACCTTGCAGATAGCATATCATCGCTGATGATTGAACGCGAAGCTGTAGGTGCTTTTATGGGAGCGCTTCTTGGGAAAGTCTGATCACATTGTCTATGAGTGGTACCGAACTCGGTCCATTATTCCTCTCGGAAGAAAAGTCCTCTTTCTTGGTCAGACAGGACACAATGAGTTCACGAGGTCACTTGATTCTGATGCGACGTTTCTCGATCTCACGAATGGAAGATGGGAGATCAATTCTGGACCATGGCCAAACGAGAAGTTTGACGCAGTCGTGTGCACAAGATGTGCGTACTTCGCCTCAGACGCGCAGTATTTCATTAACCAATGCAAGTCTATGATAAAGCCGGGCGGTGTCGCCTTCATTGACTGGGGCTTGGGAGATCACTGGAGATTTGAGAATTTTAAAGTCGGGTGGGTCTCTGGCGACGAGCATGAGAACGTCATTTATGGAGATCATCGAAGCCCTCTCTTCTCAACATTCTGGCACCCGGAGCTAGAGACACACCCAGATGTCGAGAAGTTTAAGAGCTGGATAGCGAAGTACGGCTATTCTGGACCTCTTTCGACTCACATAGCAAGAGAAGTTCCCAGCATTGCAAGCTCTGTTGGCGAAGCTGAATGTCAAATAGACTGTCTAGCGATATGGCCTGATAGTCCTCAACTTTATATTCTTACTCAATTCAAGGTGTGACCTATGGTCAGATTTGTTGCAGAGAAGAGATACTCACACCAAGCTGTCGAGTCTTTGCTTGCTGTCTCTAAACTAGAAAAAAAGTTTACTAACGACGGCCCAGTTAAGCGGATGCTCGAAGAAGAGCTTTCAACCCTTCTTTGTCTATCGAGTGATAAGAGGGTTGTTTGCATTGGAAATGGAACAGCATCTCTTCATGCTCTTCTCTACGCATACGAAGAAAGAGCACAGAGAAGCCTACGATGGTTGACACCCTCCTTTACTTTTCCTACGCCTGTTGTGGGAAGTTTCAGCGCAAAAGTAGGAGCAGTTGATAAAAGCGGTTGTCTTTCACCCGACAATCTGCTTAATGACGTCGACGGCGTTATCATTACAACACTTTTTGGATCGACATCCTCAGTTGAGTACTGGACAGAGAGATGCAGACAGCAAGGTAAGATCTGTATTCTCGACAACGCAAGCTCACCGTACAGCTTTCTTGCTGGTACTTCCATTATGTCTCATGGCGATGCAAGCTTCAGCAGCCTTCATCACACCAAATTCTTAGGTGTCGGTGAAGGCGGTTTTGTTGTTGTCAGAGCTGATATGGCAGATGCGATCAATCGCATTGCCTGCTTCGGGTTTGATTCAGATCGAAACTACAGACCACTTTCTTCCAATTTTAAGATGTCTGACATCTCAGCTGCCTTCATACTCTCTCATATTCGAGGATATGACATCTCATCTCACGTGAAATCACAGGAAGTACTTGTTGATTTTGTCTTAGACATCGGTGCCTCAATTCTAGGCAACGAAGCAGGCGTTGTCCATGGAAATCTTCCAGTCGTCTTCAAAGAACCGACAGACAAGTCGAGATTTGCAGCTTTAGGAGTTGAGGCCAACAAATACTATAGACCTCTCACTGATGACGCTAGTGCATGGAAAATCTACGACAGGATCATTAACTTTCCTCTTCACGATAGTCTGTGTGCAGAAGATCTGTCTATAATTATGAATGCTATAAAGTGTGAAGTTGAGCGATCGTAAAAAGAGAGTCGCAATCGTAGGAGCAGGAGGCTTCGCCCGAGAAGTTAAGTGGCTCATTGAAGACATCGGACAGCAAGACTTTGCTGGCTTTTTTGTCACAGATAGCGCTCACATGAATAAGATTTCAGATGGTGATCTCGAGAATCTCTACTTCAAGTTTTTTGAAAGCCAAATCGACAGTGTCGTGATTGGCGTAGGAGATCCTATCCTAAGAGCAGATCTCTTTGCGAGAGTGACAAGAGACATTCCTGGCATTCGATGGTCCACACTCATCCATCCAACTGCGATTATTGATAAGCACAGTTCTAAAGTGGGCGAAGGAAGCATTATTTGCGCAGGAGCCATCATCACGACCAATGTCAGAGTGGGAAGAAACTGTGCCGTAAATCTTAGAGTCACTATTGGTCACGATGCAGTTATCGACGATCACAGTGTCATAAATCCGGGCGCCAACATCTCAGGCAATGTCAGTATCGGAGAGGCAGTGCTTGTCGGGACTGGTGCCTCTATTATCCAGAAGCTTTCTATCGGAAGCCGATCGATAGTGGGAGCTGCAGCCTGTGTGACAAAATCAGTGCCACCTGACAAGACAGTTGTTGGCGTGCCCGCAAAAGAAATAAGAAGATGATCACAGCTTTTCTTATTCTTGCTGAGCCTGAGACGCTTCAGTATCCTTATGCTGAGTCTCTTCGATCTCTTGCAAGATTTTGCGACAAGATCATAATCAATTTTGCTGCTGGAAAAACACCAGGTGTGAGGCAACTTGAGGTGCGTAGCCTGGAGAAAATTATCCAGATCACACGGCAGTTTCCTTCTTGCAACTTTGATATTGTCCTTGACCAGAGCTGGCCAGAACAGCAAAACTTGCAATACGAAGACCTCAGGCAAAGATTTCAGAGTGGCCTTGACAAATGTGAGTCAGGATGGTTCTTGAGGTTCGATGGCGACAACATCTTCTCATACTCATCCGCAGATGCTATTAGAAAGAAGATGCAAGAATCCTCTGACACTCGACACATTCTGCACATCCCGAGAGTCGATGTTGTCAACAAGAGAACGTGCTACATTAACAGAAATTCACGAGATCTTTACGCGTTGAATGTTAGCCTTCTTAAGCGAGATGGCATGCCATACAAAATATCCGCGAACAAAAGAATGTGGTGCAAGTCTGAGATTTTAGGAGATGTAAAGCATGAGGTTATAAAAGACGTTAACATGCTGCCCATCAACTACGACGCCACCTTTTTTACTCGTGAAAGGTTAATTGACTTTTGGCGAAAGACATGTAGGATGTACCAGAATGCAGGTCTTTCAGTCCTTGAGGTTGACCTCATGTCAGATGAGCAGATTGTGATGCACTATAAACAGTACATTTTCTCAAAGAGGGCGTCCACAGTGAAGATGGACAGACACCCAGAGGATGTACAGAATCGAGTCGACAACATGACGTCTGACTTCTGGGGATATGATAACTTTAAGTGTCTTCAATGAGGGGAGTCATTCTTGCAGGTGGAACAGGTTCGAGGCTTCAGCCTCTCACGAGCATTGTTAACAAGCACATGCTTCCTGTAGGAAAGAAGCCGATGATCCTTCACCCAATCGAGCAGCTTGTTGCGTCGGGCGTTTCCGACATCTTAGTCATCACAGGGCCTGCTCACATCGGACAGATTGGTGGTCTACTATCGTCAGGAGATGATTATGGATGCAGCATTACGCTTCGGGTCCAGGATAAGCCTGCAGGAATTGCTGATGCTCTTCGCCTCTGCAAGATGTTTGTTCGTGATGAGAAGTTTATTATGATGCTAGGCGACAATATCTTCCAGCAATCAATTAAACATCACGTCGAGAGATTTCGAGTTGCCGAATCTTGCACGCAGCTTCATTTTGCAAAGACGGAAGATCCTTATCTTTACGGGATTGGTGAGTTTTGCGGTCAGCAGCTTCTTCGCATACACGAGAAACCCGCGTATCCTGTAAGTAATCTTGCCTGCACAGGCCTCTACATGTACGATAACACTGTCTTTAATGTCATTGACAGGATTGTGCCATCGAGGAGGGGAGAGCTAGAGATCACTGATGTCAATAACATGCTTGTTGACGCAGGACACGTTCGAAGTGCAATGATCAACGGGTGGTGGCAGGATGCCGGAACATTTGACACTTACATAGCAGTGAATCGACTGCTTTCGGAGAAGTGATGCGCGAGAAGTTTCTTGTCACAGGAGCGTGCGGTTTTATTGGCAGCCACGTTTTTGACGCTCTCATCACACGAGGATATGAACCAGTTGTCATCGATCTTCTCACTTATGCTAGTGATGTGAGAAGAATTAATAGGAGCAGTTACCCCTTCTACCACGCAGACATTGCAGACACTGATCTTGTTTCTTACATTGTCCAGCATCACAAGATAACAACAATCTTAAATCTGGCGGCCGAGACTCACGTAGACAACTCAATACGTGACGCGAGACAGTTTGTGCACACGAATGTTGACGGTGTTCGCAGCCTGCTTGATGTTTGTAGACGACAGGGTGTAAGGCTTGTCCACATTTCCACAGACGAGGTGTATGGACCCTCCGGGAGAGTGCCATTCAATGAGACTGCGCCTCTCAGCCCGCAGAATCCTTACTCAGCCTCAAAAGCTGCTGCTGACCTATTAATTCAGTCCTACAGAAACACGTTTGGAGTTAGATCTGTCATCATACGACCCTCAAACAACTTTGGACCCAGACAGCACGCTGAGAAGTTCATTCCCATTATTGTCTCCCGTGTCTTTTCTGGTAGCAAGATTCCAATTTATGGAGATGGAAAGCAGAAAAGACAATGGACATTTGTGAGAGACTGTGCTGCCTCCATCTGCGATCTTGCAGAGAAGTCTGAAAGAGAAATAGTCAACGTCGCTTCAGGAACTGTTCAAGAGAATGTGCAGATCGCTGCAAGAATCATTGAGATAATGAGCGCCTCGATTGATCTCATCCAGCATGTCCCTGATAGACCTGGGCACGACAGAGAGTACTGGATCACCTCTCTCCACCATGAGATTGATAATGAGACTGAGTTTGACAATGCCCTTAGGGAAACTGTCAAGCACAACATGACAAGTCTGAGCATCGCTGTCTAGTATTGCACAAAGAGTTCACATGAAGAAGATCGGCATCATCGGATACGGTTACGTTGGTAAGGCCATGGCTAAGCTGTTCGAGAAGAACTACCAAGTCCTCGTCTATGACACGTCACCTGATATCAAAGTAGTCTCTGAGAAGCACAAGATTGTTGGTCAAGAAGAGATCAACAAGTGTGATCTTGGCGTCATCTGTGTTCCAACACCAAGAGGAGAATACGGCGAGTGTGACATTTCCTACGTCGAGGCTGCGCTTGAGTGGCTTAGGACACCGAACACACTTCTTAAGTCAACTGTGTCTGTCGGTACCACCGATGCCTTGTGCAAGAAGTTCGATCGAAAGATCGTCTTCTCTCCTGAGTATTGCGGCGAGTCGACCTACTGGACTCCCTATGCTTTCCACACGGAAGTAAAAGAGACACCCTTCTTCATCTTTGGTGGAAACAGAAAAGCCTGCTCGCAGATGGTTAACTTCTTCATGCCTGTGACGGGACCTACCAAGACCTACCGCATGACAGACGCTCGCACTGCTGAGATGGTCAAGTACATGGAGAACACCTTCTACGCAACTAAGATCGCTTTCTGCTATGAGATTGATCAAATCTGTAGAACGATGGGTGTTGACTACAATGAGGCCAGAGATCTTTGGCTTCTTGATCCGAGGATTAATCCCATGCACACAGCTGTGTTTGATTCAAATGACAAACCCTTTAGCGGAAAGTGCCTGCCCAAGGACCTGTCAGCGCTCGTCGCATCATCCAAAGCTGAGGGGTACAATGCAAGTCTGCTTGCCGAAGTCCTTAGCACTAACGATCGAATCTCTTTGATTCGCGCAAAGAGGGAAAAGTGAGAGTCACAGGTCTTTGGTCGGGTCATGATGCATCTTTCTGCAATCTCGACGATGGTGTTCTCACGCTTCATGCTGAGCTAGAGAGATACATTCGAGAGAAAGAGCCTGCAGGCGACTCCATTAAGCTCATGATGGACGTTGATCCAGAATGGAGAAAGTCAAAGCACTTCGTCACTTCCTATCCTGCAAAAAAGCTTCAGGACTACAAGGCGTCATACAGCGAGCTTGTTAACCACGCTGAGAAGATCTGGGTACTAGGTCATCATCAGACACATGCAGCTCATGCATTTTACTCCTCACACGCAGATAGAGCACTCGTCATAACACTCGACGGAGGTGGTCTAGAGGATGAAACTCAGGAAACTGCGACTACAGTCTGGCGAGGAGAGGGAACACAGCTTCACAAGCTGCAAGTCTACCCAATGAGTCAGATCAATATTGGTGGTCTCTGGACGAGGATCACAAGATATGTTTTCCAGCTTCAGAGTGGCTGGCCATACGGGCATCAAGCAGGAACTGTCATGGCAATGGCAGCACTTGGAGATCCTAAAAAGTACATCAATGATGCCAGGCGAATGCTTACTGATCATTTGCAGCATGCATCGATGAAGCCTGCCAATCAGCCGAAAGGTGCACTTGTTCCCGGCAAGGATCCACCACATCCGTATCTTGAGAAGTACGCAATAATCGCTGCTGAAAGCGAGCAAGAGCGATTCAATCTTGCTGCCTCTTTTCAGCATGCCACTGAGGAGCTTGTTGAGCGAATAATCAGCAAGCATCTCTGGGAGCATAGCGACATTGACAGTGTGTGCCTGTCTGGCGGTGTTTCTCTAAACTCTGTTTGCATGGGAAAGCTACCCACCTGGTTTCCTAACGTCAAGAATTTCTACATTCCTCCTGTTCCATATGACGGTGGAATCTGCATAGGCGGAGCTCAGTTTGTCTGGCACTCAGTGCTTGGAAACCCCAGGATTAAGTGGCAGGACAATGTATCTCCCTATCTTGGTGAGATCTACAGTGAAGACACAGTGAATGCTCAAATACAAGAGTTTAAAGATCAGGTCACTATTCACAAGACAGACGATGATGATGCCATCAATGCACTCATCGGTCAAGAGATTGTGGCAGTCTTCCAGGGTGGCTCTGAGTCTGGAAGAAGAGCACTTGGCGCGAGAAGCATTCTCGCTGATCCTCGGTCACCTGACATGAAAGATCGTGTAAATGAGAGGGTCAAACACAGGCAGTGGTTCAGGCCATTTGCACCTTCAATCCTAAAGGAGCACGTTACTGACTACTTCTTGGGAGCAATTGACAGTCCCTACATGGGATTTGTCCTCAAGTTTCGCGAAGACAAGAAGGCAGTAGTGCCTGCTGTAGTCCACTTTGATGGAACAGCAAGACTTCAGACTGTCTCAAAAGAAGTTAGTCCTTGGTATCATAAGTTTCTCACAATGTGGAACGAGCGATCAGGAGTGCCAATTCTCCTAAACACCTCTTTCAATGATAGAGAGCCGATCTGCGAGTCTGCAAGAGATGCGATGCGTTGCTTTTTGGGAACAGACATTGATCGTCTTTACTTCCCTGATCTTGGAATCTCTGTCATGAAGGTCAAGAATGATAACACTGGCGATAACTCACTGCAATAGACTCAAGTATCTCAAGGCTCTGATCAAAAGCCTTGATGAATTTGTTCTAACTTACAATCCTCAGACAATTATTGTTGACAACGGAAGTGTTGAGTCCGGAACAGACGAGTACTTGACGAGTCTGTCTAGTCGATGGGAAATCCACAGACAAGCTGCAGCTGGCAGAAACTGGATCAATGATGAATACATTGCCAAAAACCTGATCATTGATCAGGCTAGACATGACATCATCCTCTTCCTCCAAGATGATGCTGAATTGGTCGTTACAGCTGATCACCTCGCTAGCCTGATTGGTGCCTTCATTAAGCTCCCGCACCTCTCTATGGAGATTGAGGGCGTTCGACGTCTGACTGTGAAGCGTCGGACAGGAGGTGAGATCTACCCGTCGCCTGGTGTTCATGAGAAGACAGACCCACACTTCCCTACTCACGGCCTCTTCAAGACAGCAGCCTTGAGAAGCAGCGGTCCATATCGTGTTGACTGGCCTCTTGATCGTGCATATTGGGGAAGATCTGAGGATGAATACGATTCTCGGCTCAAGTTGAAGTTTGGTCCTGCATATCTCTCCTGCATTGCTAGAGTCCCCTGCTTTGTCTCAGTCTGGAATGATCCACGAGGTGGTTACGCATTCATAAGAGATAACAGGCGATGGGGTTACTATCGATCTCCAGTGAAAGCAAGCTACTACTTTCCGCTAAGCGAGGATCAAGTGGCATTTCTTGAAGAGGGTGGTCGGTCCTGCTCCTTCCTTGATATAGCTCAGCCGAACGGCTGGAAAATTGCTAAAGATCTTGACGGAGAGATCTTCAAGTATCCTCAAAGCAATGTCCTCGTTGAAGGACCTTCATCTCAGCTGGAATCAAGTGATGACACATAAAGTAAGTGTTGTCGGGCAAGGTTTTGTTGGAGGATCAATCACGACTGTGCTCAGCGAGAGAGGCTTTGAGACGCTTGTGTTTGATATTGCAGGAAAAGTTGCAAAAGGAGGAACTGCATCAGGTGCGAATAGTCTTGTTGAGCACGTCAAGATCTGCGACAAGTTAGGCATCAATACACACTTTTTGTGTCTTCCTACACCCATGACAGAGCTTGGAAGCGCTGACACTAGTATCGTGCTATCTGCGATAGCAGATATTGCCAGCATTCCCATTCCAGGAACTTGTGAGCGGACTGTGATTGTTAAGTCTACAGTCCCACCCGGATCATGTGCATCTTGGGATAATCACTACTCCTTTCAGGGAACTCGTGTCGTCTTTAGCCCGGAGTTCTTGACTGAAGCTCGGTGCCTCGATGACATGAGAGAGCAGGATCGAATCATCCTTGGCGGACATCCTGTTCCTGTCGCTCAGGTCGCAATGATCATGAGCAGCGCATTTCCAGGTGTTCCAGTCATTAGAATGACAGCATCTGAAGCTGAAATGGTCAAGTACCTCGCAAACTGTTATCTTGCCACGAAAGTCTCTTTCTCGAATGAGATGAGACAGATCTGCGAGAGTCTGACAAAGATGGGGATCTCTTGCGATTTTAACAATGTCATTCAGGCTGCAACACTTGATAAGCGTCTCGGCGAAAGCCATTGGAAAACACCTGGGCCAGATGGCCTTGCAGGTTTTGGTGGGTCCTGTTTCCCTAAGGACATAAACGCCCTGATCGTCATTGCTAGAATCGCAGGTGTGGATCCAATTGTCCTCGAGGCTGTGTGGAACAAGAACCTTGAGGTCCGACCAGAAAAAGACTGGGAGAAGCTCAAAGGAAGAGCAGTTGTGTAATCACACGATAATCTCAGTACAGTGTAGGAATGCAAGACTTCCCTACAGGCAAAAAGCACGTCTCGTTCTCTGAGGTAAAAGCTTGGTCCGAATGCTCATGGCGACACAAGCTTATCCACATTGACAAACTTCCTGGCGATCCGCCATCTGTCCACACTGACTTTGGACAGATTGTGCACTCACAATGTGAGAAGTACCTCAAGACACGCGTCTTAAGCATTGAAACAGCTGCTAATGAGATTCGTCAAGCTTGGATAGCGAACTGCCACAAAAATGACAAGGGTGAGCCTGATAATCCTGAAGTCTGGGTAAAATACGCGACCAACATCTTGAACGATGTCCCAGACTTTCTAGAACGAGAGTTTCCTGGTTGGCAATACATGGGAGCAGAGCTTGAGCTCTATGAACCCATTCCTTCGACGACCATGAGCTTCAAAGGGTTTATCGACGGAGTAATCACCTGCAAAGGAAAGCGGGGTGAGGATCTCATCTGGATAATCGACTGGAAGACGGCAGGTCCAGGAGGTTGGCACCCAGACAAGAAGCGTGACGTATTAGTGCAGATGCAGCTTGCGCTCTACAAGAGTTTTCTTGCAGAGAAGCTTGATCTTGACAAGAAGAACGTCAGATGTTCATTCCTCCTCTTGAAGAGGGGCGCGAAGGCTGGAAAGACCTGTGAGTCATTTTGTGTGTCTGTAGGCCCGGTAACTGAAGCCAAGGCTAGAAAAAAAGTAACTGACATGGTCACACTCGTTTCTAGACGGTCTTATCTTAAAAATAGACTTTCATGCAAGTTCTGTCCATTTCATGACACGTTGCACTGCACAGCCGTATAATCGGAGCTAATGCAGAACGGAAAATACAAAGTACTAGTTTTGTCAGATCACGCGCTAAGCACGTCTGGCGTTGGCACTCAAACCAGGTGGCTGCTTACAGGCCTCGTGAAAAAGGGATGCTGGACGTTTAGGCAGCTAGGTGCCGCTGTCAAGCACACTGACTACAGCATAGCTCAGATAGATCCTGACATCGTCATAAAACCAATTGATGGCTTTGGCAATCGAGACATGATGCGTGTCTTGCTTGCCACTGAAAAGCCAGATCTCGTTTTTATCTTCACAGACCCAAGATTCTTTATCTGGCTGTTTGAGATGGAGGATGAGATTCATCAAGTATGCCCCATTGTTTGGTGGCATGTTTGGGATAATCTTCCTTATCCCAAGTTTAATGAGCCTCTATACGAGGCAACTGATCTTTTGAACTGCCACTCCTATCTGACGTACGAGATGGTGAAAGAGCGGTTCCCTGACAAGACAAACTTCATCCCGCACGCCATACCCAAAGACATCTTCAAGCCTCTTGAGGCCGATGATATCAAGAAGATGCGAGCTGCTGTTCTTAATCCAGGACGCGTGGATGATTTTGTGGCAGTCTGGGTCAATAGGAATGCTAGGCGTAAGAGAGCAAGTGATGTTCTTGAGTCCTGGAAGCTTTTCATTGACAAGCTTGAAAAAGAGAAAGGACACAGGAACGCATCACTGATCATGCATACTGATCCGCTCGATGCTGAGGGTCCTAATCTCTTCGCTGTCTCTGACTATCTGGGTGTAAAAGACACAGTCTTTTTCTCAAACCAGCGTCTAGAGTTTGAGAAGATGGCAGCAATATATGGGATGGCAGACTGCTGCATCAACATCAGCTACGCTGAGGGTTTTGGCCTTGGAACACTGGAGTCCATGCAGTGTGGGACACCCATCATTGCAATGAAGACAGGCGGACTCACGCGTCAAGTCGTTGACCACAGGGATGGATCTGAGAATGGTATTGCAATTCCTGTTGATGTCAAGACGCTCGTAGGGTCGCAGACAGTTCCTTACATCTATGAGGACTACAGCAACAACAAATCACTTGCTGACGCACTCTGGAAGATGTCGCAAATGACACCTAATGAGATGAGTGAGCTAAGAAAGAAAGTCTATAGCTACGCTCGTTCAGAGTTCTCTCTCAATCAGACAATTAATGACTGGCATGACACGATGATTAATACACTCAAAACCTGGAAAGACAAGCGGAAGCCCTGGACATTTGAGGTGATCAAGTGAAGTCTGTCATTCTTCGAGCACCTGTTCTCAGCCAGAGTGGCTATGGTGTCCATGCACGTCAGATCTTTAGATGGCTTGAGAGCAAGAACTTTAAAGTCTTCTCACAGATAGTCAACTGGGGAAATACTCCTTGGCATGTAGATCCCAACTCGCTTGGTGGGATGGTCGGTAGGGTCATGGCCTCAACCAACGACATCCCGTCAAGAGCAGACATCTCACTTCAGCTGCAGCTTCCAGATGAGTGGGATCCTGCAATTGCCAATGTCAATGTTGGAATGACAGCGCTTGTCGAAACTGACATCTGCAATCCAGCATGGATTGATGCTGCCAATAAGATGAATGCAGTCATTCTGCCTTCTGAGTTCGCTAAAAACACGCTTTTCAAAAGTTCGCTAGTTCGTCCGATCAAGACGCGTGTTGAAGTTGTACCCGAGTCATTCCCGGATGTCCTCCTTGAAAGTCACAGTGTTGAGTTGGGTCTCACTACTGACTTCAACTTTCTCATTGTTGCGCAGCTTACAGCTGTATCAGCCAATGAGGATAGAAAAAACATTGCCAACACAATCAAGTGGATTCTTGAAGCTTTCAAGGATGACCCATCGGTTGGAGTAATTGTTAAGACCAACAGTGGCAGGTCAACTTCCATAGACAAGACGCTTACCAGACACACCTTGCAATCAGCAATTGCAGGAGTTTCCTCTAATGCAAAAGTCTACATGATGCATGGCGACGTTGCTGAGGAGGAAATGTCCGGTCTGTACACACATCCTAAGATTCGTGCGCTTGTTTCACTTACACGCGGAGAAGGATTTGGTCTTCCTCTTCTAGAAGCAGCAGCTGCTGGACTTCCTGTGATCGCTACAGGCTGGTCTGCACACACTGAGTTCCTTGAAAAGAAGTTCACCACCATAGAGCACAAGCTTATCCCAGTGCCTGAAAGCAGAGTGGATGGAAGAATCTTCATGCAAGGTGCTAAGTGGGCAGACCCCTCAGAGACTGACTTCAAGAAACGCATCAAACAATTTCGTTCTTCTCCGGACGTGCCCCAAAAATGGGCCGCCGAGCTTACTGAAACCGTTAAGAAAAGCTATGGGTGGCCTGCTGTGCAAGAAAAATATGACAGAGTCCTACTACCCATAATCGGGTAGCACATTGATTACAGAGATTCTTCTCACGACGCTGGCAGGTGCACTTGCTGTATCTGTCTACTACAATTACAAATTCGCTCGAGTGATCCTTCGGGCTGAGGATGCTATTGAAGAGTCTCTTGACTTGCTTGATGAACGATACCACGCAATGTCTGAGATTGTCAAACGGCCCGTATTTTTTGACTCTGTCGAAGTTAGACAGGTAATGGCAGAAATAGGGAATTGCCGTGACATTATACTCAAAGTAGCAAACAATCTTACATCAGTTGGAGCAGTTAATGAGCGAACTCCCAACTAAGAAAAAGATAAAGAAGATCAAAGGCGTCAAGCGTGTGACAGGCGATGTTCCTAAGCCTAAGCCTGCGCCTACTACACAGTATTTCAGCATCGTAACGCATGATGCAATACTCGAGTACCAAGGAAAAAGTGATCAACGTGAAAGAGAGATTCTCTATGAAGAAGTGATTCTGCCATCTTTTGACAAGCTGGTTGAGAACTTAATCTTCATGAACGGATTTGCAAACGTCACGGGCTCTTACACAGAGCTTAAGAACGACTGCATTACATTCCTCTTTGAGACAATACACAAGTTTGATGCCTCAAGAGGCAGTAAAGCATTTAGTTACTTCAATGTTGTAGCCAAGAACTGGCTGATGATTAAGTCCAAGCAGAGATCAAAAAGTCTCAAGCGGATGGTTAGTCTCGATGACAAGGCTTCTCTGTCTGTGGAAGATGTCGCAGAAATTGAGGCTAAAAACATGATCCTGAGTCATCTTGACACAGTCGGATCTGACATGCAGGAATACGAGATTGCAGCTCTTCTCAATGATCTCAAAGATGAGGTTCAAAATGAGAACGAGCGATCTTGCATGGATGCAATTTTCTACCTCTTTGATCAGAGAGAGAACATTGAGCTGCTTAATAAGCGAGCTGTCTTTGTCTACATGAGAGATATGGCCTCGCTCTCACCAAAGCAGCTATCAGCTGCAATGTCAGTCATTCGTCGACGATACAGGGAGCTGATCGCAACAGGTCAGTACGATATCTACTAACATGCCAACCGATGAAAACATTGATAAGATCAAAAAGCTAGTCCCAGAGACGCAAGTCAAGGAGCAGCGTCTCCAAGATTTTTCATCTCTTCTTGACTCACTTGAAGATCTAGCTGATAAGAAAAAACACCTCTGGCGACAGATCTACGAGAATGCTGTAAATGATCGAGACGCTGCTGGCGTCTTGTTTCTTGATCTGTTTGTTACAACAGCAGGCAATGCGACTCAGCACACGCTTAACGGCACTATACTTTCAAAGTACCTTGAGAGAATGTGCAGATCAAACGATCAGCTTATCAAGCTTGCAGAACTAATTGAGCGGGCTGATCAAGCAAATAGCAAGCTTGACATAGACGACATGTACAACAAGATCGAGGAAAGTTAATGGGAATCAGACGAGGTGAGGTCATAGAGGTCTACAATGATCTCACGATTCTTACTGAGGACAAGATTGAACAGTTAATTGGTCGATCTATCGAGTCTGACTTTCTACCTTCGCTCTCATCTGCTCCTGAGATCGTCAAGAATATGCCTAGAGACTCACTTCGTGTGAGACTATTGGGTGACGATTTTAGCATCATCTGTTACCCATTTTTTCCATCACATCTTAGACTTCCGACAAAAGTCGGAGAGTTTGTCTGGGTGTTCCTTGAAAGCCTCGAGATGACGTCTCAATCAATGTTCGATCCTGAGCAGGGATCATCTCGGTCTAGAATTAAGGATGTCGTGATGAGCGCACGAAATCCTAATGCGCAGCCTAAAGAGAATAACATTTTAGGCTTCTGGATGTGCAGACCGACAAGTGAGCGTCAAGTTGAAGACCTCAACTACACTGCATTCGGTCGATCAAAGTACGCGAGTGGATTCTCTATGGAAAGCGCCTCAGACGTTCAGAAGAACTCTTCGAGAACATCGAGAACACCAACGTTTCCATACTTCACTGAGTCAGTGGATAATGCTGATCGCGTCGAAAAAGATGATAGCCTTCTCAAGCAGAGAATGGCTGGCTTTTTCAATAGTTTTGACATGGAGCCTGTTGCACGCTTTACGAAGATGCCAGGCGACACTGTCATAGCTGGATCACATGACTCAAGAATTGTCCTCGGTCAGGCAAGAGCCGGTCGTCCAGCAACATTAGGTGTGGACAATGGCGCAGTTGATATTGTTGCAGGCACAGGAAAGTCTTCAACAGCGCCAAATCTCGTCTCAAATGCTCTTGGACGTCAAGAAGTTGACAAAGACCCACTGCTTACAAACAAGCAGGATGTCTCATCAGAAGGAGATCCTGACTTCGCGTCAGATGCTTCACGGCTAATTGTGGCTGAGAATCTTGATGTTGACGGTAGTTTCTCACTCTCGTTTGACGCTACAGGGTCAACAGACACATCATCCAAGACAGGACCGAGCATCGCTGCAAAGTCTCAGCACGTTCGACTGATTGCAAGCAGTGATGGTTCTGCAAGAATCTTGGTGGAGGGACCTACGAAGTCGAGCATTGTCATCGACGCTCAAGGCAACATCCAAATCGATGCTGGCGCTGCTGTGAATGTCAGATCTCCTAGTGTGCTGATGACTTCGGCAGCAGGATCTGGTGCAACTGCAACGAGTGTAATCATCGAGACGACAACAGGATTCCAGACACAGCTTGCAACAGCCCTGACTGAGATTGCGGCAGGTCTGACTGCATTTGGAATACCGCTTCCTACGACATTCAACTTAATCGCTGCACTTCAAGCTAAGAAGTTTAGTTCACTTATCACGCGGAGTGACTGATGGCACTTAAGTCAGAAGAGCTCATTGCAATGCTTGATGAGAAGGCAACGATCTACATCGGCGAAAGTTACACTTCTATGTCTACTGACATGAAGGCAAAAATCTTTCGAGTAATTGCTGAGTCTGTCGTGGAGTACATCCAAAGCAATGCAACTGTAGCTGTCGCCGTCGATACAAAGACATCAACAGGCACAGGCACGGTTATCTAATCAGTTGATGTCGAAGAACTTCCTACGTGTCTAGTTAAAGCGTGGCACGTGACTTCAAAAGTGTAGGCATCAAGAGGTCTGATGGGGTCCAGGATAGGACAACATCAGCGGCGGCACCTCCAATTGGAATTGTGACTCCTCTCTCGCTAGATGACACAGGAAGCGGTCTGCTTTCAATGCATTACAGCCTTGCAGATCAGATAGCAGACAATCTCAGAAACCTGGTTATGACGAACCACGGTGAGCGGGTCGGCATATACGATTTTGGTGCTGACCTTCGTCCTCTGACGCTTGAGCTTGCTCAACCCATTTGGGAAGAAGAGGCAATGATTCGCATCAAGACAGCAGTGTCAAAGTTTATGCCATACGTCGAGCTCAAGACTTTTGAGATGAAAATGATTGATCCTGAGTTTGTGGGTATGGGCAAGATCGCAATCAGGATGACATACACAGTGCAGAATGTTCAACTAACAGAGCGTGCACTAGAAGTGACAATGAATGTCGCGGGGTAGAGATGGCAACAATCAAGAATAGTCTAAAGTCGGTTCGTTCCAGATCTTATCTTAATCGGGACTTTGACTCTTTACGTGCAGACCTCCTTCGGTATGTGAAGTCTTATTTCCCTGACAGGATTCAAGACTTCTCAGAAGCTTCTGTCGGCGGCATGTTTCTTGACATGGCAGCCTATGCAGGAGATGTATCTGCTTACTATCTGGATCATCAGTTTCGTGAACTGAGTGTTGATACAGCTGTTGAGACAACTAACGTCCAGAATCTTCTGCGTATGGCAGGAGTTAAGGTTGTGGGTGCCTCTCCATCCATTACAACGCTCTCAATCTCTTTTGTTGTTCCTGCAACTGTCACAAACGGTTCTTACTCGCCTAGCACGGAGCTTCTTCCTAAAGTGATTGGTGGATCGGTTGCTATAAGCAAGAGCGGTATTCCATTTGAGATCGATGACGATCTTGACTTTGCAGAAACAAAAAATGGCGTGCTTGTCGCTTCTTACGAGGTTGGGACAAGAGACACGGCAGGAAACCCATCAGCATTTATCGTCTCAAGAAGTGTCTCTTGCATGTCTGGCAGGATGACATCCGAGAACTTTACAATTGACAGTACTTTTAGAGCCTTTAGAACGATCACACTTTCTAACTCAAATGTAACAGAGATCGTCACAGTTAAAGACACAGACAGCAACAAGTACTATGAAGTCGATGCTCTCTCCCAGGACACGATTTTTGATTCAATCATCAACGTGGGACCAGACAGTGACATGGTGCCGTACGTGCTTGAACTTGTTCCTGCGCCTTACAGATTTACAGCAGCAATGTCTCTAGGAAGCGGTGTCACCACGTTACAGTTTGGCTCAGGTGATTCACTATCACTTGACAATGACATCATACCAGACCCGGGTCAAGTGGCACTTCCGCTATTTGGGAGAAAGCAGGTCGCTAGAGTGGCTATCGATCCCAACTCAATTTTGGGAACAAGCACGTTAGGCTATGCGCCATCAGGAACTACGCTGACAGTCAAGTATCGATATGGAGGCGGCATTGATCACAATGTTGATGAAGACACCATCACAGAGTTCACAAGGCTCAGCCTACGATTTCCTAGCGATGCAAGTCAGGCACTTAATGCGAGAGTTAGATCTTCCATATCAGTTACAAACGCTGCTAAAGCTCAGGGCGGAGATGCATCTCCCACGATTGATGATCTTAAGATAAGAGTTCCTGCCGCAAGAAATGCACAGAACAGAATCGTCAGCGTCTCTGACCTTCTTTCTAGAGTCTACACGATGCCTGCCTCTTTTGGACGGGCATATAGGGCTGGAGTCGCTCCAAGCAGGACAGACCCATCAGTCACGAACCTGTACATCTGCAGCAGTGATGCTGACAAGAAGATTGTTGTCTCGCCGGATACACACAAGAAAAATCTGAGGAAGTATCTGAACCAGTTCAGATTAATCTCTGACAACATTGACATACTCGATGCTCAGATTCTTGACTACGGCGTGACGTACACAGTCACAGTCGAGTACGATCAGAACAAAAGGACTGTTCTTCAGTCAATCAACACACGATTGAAGGCACTTCTTTCGACGACCAACTTCCAGATTGGTCAGCCAATTGTGCTGGGTGACATCATGAACGTGATTGTTAACTCTGAAGGCGTGTCCAGCGTTAGCAACATCCAGATCACATCTATCGCTGGTACTAACTCGGGAAGAGTGTACAGCTCAAACACATTTAACGTCTCGCTTCAGACTCAGACAGGCGTCATTAGGTGTCCTAACGGGGCCATCTTCGAGCTGAGATTCCCAGACTATGACATCACTGGAAAGGCTCAATGATCAAGATCATCTCAGCTTCAGCTGACACATACATTACCAATCGGATTGTCAATAACTTTCTACGCGCAAAAGACGCAAACGTAGGAGAAGCGGGCACTCTAGACCTTTTTAAGCTATACAACGAGTCTCGAATCAATAATGAGACTGAGCCAATTGAGCTTACACGCGTTCTTCTTAGATTTGATCTCGAGCCTATTCGAAAGCTTACAGGAAGCATGATTGATCCTGGGAGCTCATCTTTTAAGTGCAAGCTCAAGCTAAAAGATGTCTATGGTGGCAGTCCTACACCCACCAATTTCACACTTGTGATTCACCCACTCTCAAAATCATTTGATGAGGGTGTGGGAAGAGACATCATTCGATTTGACGATATCGATGTTGCAAACTTTATAACTGCATCCTACCACAACGGTGAGGCTGTCCTGTGGAGTGGAGAAGGCGCTAGCGCAGAAGGTGCAGTTGGCAATAGCAATATTGACATTATCAGCACGGCAAACTTTGGAAATGGTTTTGAAAGCATCACGGCAACACAGCTCTTTGAGGGTCCAGAAGATCTGTCAATTGACGTGACCAAGATGATCTCGGGCACACTCGCTGGCTTCTTGCCAGATTACGGATTTAGAATTGCTTTCAGTGGGTCAGCCGAGACTGACACAAGAACAAGGTTTGTAAAGAGATTTGCATCGAGACACTCAAGCTCACCCAGCAAGAGGCCGTATCTCGAGGTTTCATTTGACGATGCAGTTCGTGACAATCATGCGAACATGGTCTTCAATACAACAGGATCACTGTTCTTGTACTCTTCTACTAGAGGAACGCCGACAAATCTGCTGTCAGGATCTGCAGCAAAACAGGTGACAGGAAGCAGCTGTATGACACTTAAGCTGTCATCTGGTACGTTCTCGAGATCTTTTAGCGTTGATCAGGCAAAAATTGGAAGCATTCCAAGAACAGGACTTTATGTTTCTTCTTTTGCGATCAATAGCTTTGCAGACCCGCTGTTCAGCTACCTGAAGAACGCCTCATCAGCGTCATTTACAGAGACATGGGGATCTTTAGACGGCACAGTAGGCTTTCACACAGGCACGCTTGAAATCAACATGCCGAGTGCCTATGCTTACAAGCCTCAGACTAGATCACTTTACGCTAGAGTGACAAACTGCAAAGCTGAGTACACACGTGAGGAGACACCCAGATTCATTCTCTTTATTGAGGATCTTGATGAGCAAGTTATTTTTAGCCGGTATCCAAGAGAGAACAACGGTCACGTCTACCCCAATGTTTTTTATAGCGTAAAAGATGCAGTGTCAGGAGACGTAGTCATCCCATTTATGACTAGCAATAGTGGAACTCGAGTTTCTACAGCTGAAGACGGGATGTACTTTGACTTTCACATGGATGCATTGAGTCCCGGAAAAACATACGAGTTTAGAGTCCTTGTGGCAGACCTGGGTGAAGATCTAATCCTTGATGGCGTGTCACCGAAATTTAGGGTGAGCTGATGTTTAAGCGACCCAACTTTAAATCTCTGCAGCCTAGTCTCATGATCGGAAATCGTGAGCAGGCAACGCTGGCTGCAGGGAAAGTCAGGCATAAAAATGCAGACAGCACATCGACAACAAGCGACTACACAAAGATTGCAAGCTCACTCGCTTCAGGACCTGCAAGGACTTCACAAGATCTAGACATTGATTGGTCAAAGTTTGAGAATCACACTTTCTTTGACTCTGCAGCATCAAAAGTAAATGCAGCTTTTCTTCACATCGTGAATGAGTTTCCGTTTGACGGAACAAAAAAAGAGCTGCTGAGCTACATGAATGATCTAGTTGGGTTTGAGAAGTACGTCTTTGACCAATTTCCAAAGTCAATCGGATATTACAATTTTGCTGGGTCTTCCTACGTCAAGGTCAAGGACTCAACTGGCGCAGAGTTTCCAGACTTTTCAAGTGACAGCACAGGAAGATCTGTGCTTGATCCTGCTGGCGGACCCTTTGCCGTTCAGTTACACATCAAGCCAGCTGTGTCTTCAAGCGGCTGTCAGGTCATAGCACAATATGCGAAAGATCAATCAAATGGCCTGACCCTATTCATAAGCTCGAGCGCATCTTCGACATCTGCAAGTCTTGGGTTTGCTGCTTGCTCTGGGTCACTAAGCTGCTCTGCTTTGACTCAGATACAAAAAGGGCAGTTCCAACACATAGCTGCTGTCTACATCCCATCAGGTATCACTTCATCTATTGAGATCTATCGAAATGGAGAGTTGCAGACGACTTCTTCTAACGCGATCTGGATAGGCGGATCAATAGGCGCAAACGATTTCACAGTCGCCTCAGGCTCAACTTTTAATTTTGTAGGAAGCTCACTAAGACCAGCTAGGCTTCTTGATTCTGCAGTTGATGATCTTCGCGTCTATCACAGTGTCAGGACACCCGACGCTTTGCGTTATAGCGCAGACTATTCAGGATTTTCTGACGATGAGAATGAACCTGAAGGGCTTCGCCTCTACTACAAGTTCAATGAGCCGCCAGGAAGTCATGTTCAATCAAGTGTTGCTCTCGACAGCTCGGGTAACTGCTTACATGGAAAAATCACAGGATACGCCAACTCGCAGCGTGTCACAGGGTCATCTGCGCTTATTAAAGAAGATGACAGACTTAGTCCTGTCCTGTTTCCAGACTATCCGCCTTCTGCCGAGAAGAACCAAGATCTTCTGACAGCGGGAAGTCTCTATGACAAAGAGAACCCCAACTACATCATCAGGCTTATCCCGCAGCACTACTTTCTTGAGGGGCAGCAGTCGCTCAGCTTCACTGACGTGCAAGGAGAGATTGACAGCGCCATCTTGGGAACCAGCATACCCGGATCAGGCAAGTTAAGCCCAGTTCAGATTATGACTGCTATGCTGCTGATCTATGCAAAGGTTTTTGACGAGATCAAGATCTTTCATGATCACTTCTCTAGACTGACTTACGTCGATTACGATGCCAACAACTCAGTTTCAGACAGATTTCTGACTTTCCTTGCTGGATACTACGGCATTGAGCTTCCAAACCTTTTTGGAGACGCAACACTTGATCAGTACTTGATCGGTGAGAAGATGCAGACTAGATCTACTGCAAGCCTTCCACTTCGATCAGTCCAAAATGCGATATTCAGAAGGATTCTTACGAATCTTCGCGAGATCGTCACATCAAAGGGCACACATGCAGGAATTCGCGCCCTCTTCAACTCTGCAGGAATAGCACCCAATGCCTTCTTTAGGCTTATAGAGTACGGTGGTCCGACAGAGATAGCGCTTAGTGCAATTCGAGATGAAGTAATCGAGATTGCTGCGTCACTTGACATGTCAGGAAGCCTTGCAGGAACTGCTTCCGCAGGACCGATTAATGCGCAAGGATTCAGATCAGCGTCACCACGTCTTATCGGATCTTTTCTCAGCGGAAGCAGAATTGAGGTGGGATTTCCTGCACCATCTGGATCTTTGATCCCGTTTCCGGGTCTTTACCACGGTATTTCCAACAGCCCATCAGATGGTCTGATGACGTCTGGCTCTTGGACTTTTGAGGCTTCGTACAGGTACGATTTAAAGTCAAGAGGGAAAGAGAGCCTTGCTCGTCTTCATGTCACTGGGACCTCATCGCCAAGCAGCGGTCAAGGTGTGGTGTTCAACATCGTTGCTACACCTGGCACAACACCAACACTCAATGCTTATATTGCTGCTGACAAGACAGGAGCCGCACTTCCTATTGCGCTCCATCTGTCAGGCACAGATATTTTTGATGGCAACAGGTGGCATGTCGCGCTCTCAAGGGTCAGGTCTGACGATGAAAGCAACAGTGAGGGAGTCGTCAGCTCTTCCTACAGCCTGCGATGCGCAAAAGTCACGCCAGGTGGAAGCGTCACTTTCTTCAGCGCTTCCGGGTACTTCGATGAAGGAAGCACGGGAAACAACGTCTTACAGAATGTGTCCTCATACAACACTAGTGGATCTTTCCTTATCTTTGGATCTCAGAGTCTAGCTACGGGACCTGCTTTTCTTAACAGCACATCAAGCAACTCTGAGATGAGGACCACACAATTTTCTGGGCGGACCCACTCGATCAGGTTCTGGTCAAAGGCGTTGTCAAATGATGAATTTAGAGAGCACGCAAGCAGCTACAGATCAATGGGAGTTGGTGACCCCATAGTAAACTTTGGCTTCAATACGACCTCAACAGGATCATTCCAGAAGCTCCGAATGGACCTATCCTGTGATCAAGACGTTACAGGCTCTTCTTCTAGCGGCACAATCGTGATTTCCGACTTCAGCCAGCAAGGTCGTGACGCCACAGGATCAGGATTTGAGACTCAATCACTTATAATCAAGCCTGAGTCTCATCGGTTCACCCAGATCTCGACTCGTTTTGATGTCAGGCAGACAATTGAAAAAGTAAGAATCAGGTCCCTTACAGAGGGCGAGAATCTCCTTGAGTTTCCAGAGGCTCTTCCTGCACCCATTTATGAGCAGGTCAGAAGTGAGCCAGCTACATCTGACAGCAGGCTTTCTATCGAGGCTTCAGCTGTTGATGCTCTAAATGATGACATCATCAAGCTCATCTCAACACTCGATTTCTTTGAGAAGGCGCTAGGTGATCCTCGCGTCCTGAATGAAGATGATTACCCCGACCTTGAGAAGTTGAGAAAAATCTACTTCAATCGTCTTGTGGCAAAGCCTGAGCTGCGAGCGATGTATGACGTTTTCAAATGGGTTAGTGACGCTTTAGGTGCACTCATCATGCAGCTGGTTCCTATGAACAGTGTGTTTTTGGGGATCTCCTACATCATTGAGTCACACATTGCCGAGAGAGCTCGTGTCAGGTACTTCTTCGATGACGTCTACAAGCAGAAGACGATCACGCAGCAAGCGAATAAGCAGGTGCAGGATCCAAAAGGAAGCACAGCAAGCAGCACCAACACGATCGATAAGATCAAGCTCACATCGAGGAGCTAAATGTCCAACTCTAAGATTGATTACTCGCAAGCACCTGTCACATACGCAGAAATTGAGAGCTTCACGCAGGGCATAGAGATCCAGAACTTAGCACGACGTCGTGCTGTGTCTGCACTTCCAATAGTCTACTCAGGTAACGACGATCTTAGCATTGTTCAGCAGGACTTTGGAATCGTTGCAAATGAGGATCATCTCACGCCATTTCATGATAAGCGTGGGCGGATATTGCCCGCTGAGATTCTCGTGATAGGATCGCAGACATTCGAGGAGACGCAGACTTATCACACGAACGATCTAGCCAATACAAACGGTGTTCTTGAACCCCTTGCTATACGATCTCTTCTGACGGCGACTAGCGCAGAGATTGCATGTGAAAGGACAATCAAAGGAGACGTTGGTCTGCTCTCTGTGAATAGTCGACCATCAATCATGCAAGATGACTGGTACGACGTTCGAGAGCGAGGCATGCCAGGAAATGCTTTTTTTGATGCCCAAGATCAAGTGTCAGGAATGGCCATCGTTGGATTCTCAGGTGGATCCGCGCCGCAGCCCGTTCCCTTCAATGATGCTCAAAAAGTCAAGAGTGTTTATTACACGGGCAGATACTTCTTGTCCGGCGGCGAATTTGGAGTTTCACGGAAGACGTACGGGAGAGGATTCACGTACGATAATACAACCGTAGGAACTGACTCCCTTGCTTATGGCGGCCTGAAGAGATGAGTACCAAGCGAACTCGCATTTCACCTCGCATTAGACTTCGAGAGAACGATGCAAATGCTGGACAACGACCCGCCTCTATTGAGGATGGCCGTGCTAAGAAACCGAGTTCTAGCGGCGCGATTGGATTTTCATCACCGTTTAGTGACGAAAGAACAATCTTCTTTACGACTGAGAACAACATTCTCTTTCCTACGATGCTCCCGTCTGGCAGCAGTCTTGTAGATACCACGGGAATTGTGGCAACTGGTCGAATGACACCGGGTGCTTCTGACATTCACTGGAATCTGACAAATCAGACACTTTTGCCCTATGTCGACACAACAGCAATTCTTTCATCCTCGTTTTATCTCGACCCAGTCGATGGGCTTGCCGCTAGCTTTGATGGTCCATTATCCTCTAGAATGTCGATCAAGATTGACATCTCGACTCCAAGTGAAAAGTTCATCTACAGATGCGCGAAGCGGCACATTGATGCAGATCCCACAGAGTTCAGTGTTGAAGGAACAGGATTCTGCTACTACAACTTTGTGAACAAGAGCTGGGATGATGTGGGAAACGTCGATCCTGGGTCGGGTGTAGCGCTTAAGACAGATCAGGCAGCAGTTGCTCAG
>Ga0114967_10000900_pt1 | contig 25040 bp, 13 predicted proteins | sample M_130628_MF_Meta_FD_92639 | JGI IMG/M metagenome (GOLD analysis project Ga0114967, IMG submission 92639) | Freshwater microbial communities from Lake Montjoie, Canada to study carbon cycling - M_130628_MF_MetaG | ecosystem: Environmental > Aquatic > Freshwater > Lake | place: Lake Montjoie...
CATGGCCGGGATGGATGCCTTTGGCCAACGGGCGTTCGACGTGCTCTCCGGAAGCCGGTTGCTCGGCGCGCTCGATCTGACCAAAGAGGACCCCGCCACCCGCGCTGCCTACGGCGACGGCAAACCCTATCAATGGCAATTTGATGGCGCTCCCACCGCCAACGAACATCTCCTCATGGCCCGCCGTCTGGTGGAGGCTGGGGTGCGGGTGGTGAGCCTCAGCTACGGCCGCTGGGACAGTCATGGCGACAACTTCGCCACCGTGCGCGATCACGGTGGCAAGCTCGATCAGTGCTTGAGCGCCCTGATTGATGATCTGAAAACACGCGGCATGCTCGATGACGTGGCAGTGGTGGTGTGGGGAGAATTCGGCCGCACTCCCAAAATCAACGCGGCAGGGGGCCGCGACCATTGGCCGCAGGTGAGTTCGGCGCTGTTGATCGGCGGCGGGCTGCGCACCGGGCAGGTGATCGGTGCCACCAACCGGCTCGGCGAGCATGCGACCGATCGGCCTGTGCATGTGCAGGAGATTGTGGCCACGCTCTACCACACCCTCGGCATCCGCACCGCCGAAACCACGCTGACCGATCCCTCCGGCCGGCCGCAGTATCTGGTGGAGAAGTTGCCCGTCGGTGAGCTTATTGGGACCCGCTCGGGGTGAGCGTGTGGAGCAGTTTGCCGTCGGCCAGCGCCCAGATCCGCAGCTTGCCATCCTGGCTGCCTGCCGCCACGAATCGGCCCGCCCCTGCCACCGCCTGGACGAAATCGCCCGGGCTGGTGAATTCGCGCACCACGCTCCCATTGGCCACGTTGTAGAGCCGCACCGTCGGATCGCCGGAACTGGCCACAGCCTCGTCTCCTGGCGGCAGAAATCGCACCGCCGTCACCTCTTTCTTCAGGCCTCCGATCGTGCGCACCTGCTCGCCAGCCAGCACGTTCCAGACCTTGAGCGTGGAGTCGGCTCCGGCGCTTGCCAGCTGCCTGCCATGCGCCTGCCAAGCCACGCCCAGCACATGGCCGGTATGTCCTTCCAGGCTTTTCATCAGTGCTCCATCGGCCACAGCATGGATCTTGACGAACCGATCGGTGCCACCGGAGGCGAGCCGATCGCCCCCCCGCGAAAACTCAAGCGCCGTCACGGTGTCTGTGTGCGGATGGGCGATGTCGCGCACAAGCGTGCCAGCGGCGGGATTCCAGAGTTTGATCTCTCCAGAGCGGCTCGGCCGGCCGCTGCCGGAAGCGAGGCTTGTGCCATCGGGTGAGAAGGCGAGTGCCGTCACCAGATCGATCGGCGGGCCGGTCGGCTCGTCGTCGACGGCCGGGGGGGTCTGCTCACCGCCAATCGTGCGCTCGAGGATCCAGCGGGGCATCACGCCCCAGCATTGAGCCGGAGCGTCGCCACCAGCCATGATCCATTCTCCGGCCAGAGTCTCCGCCAGTAGCGTTCTCCCTGCGATCTCCAGCGTCCACGCCTCACAGGGCTCGCCTGAGGCAGCCGAGAGGAGGCTGGCACAGCCCTCAGCTCCCGTGCTCACAAGCCACTGTCCGTCCTGTGAAAAGGAGACGGCCGACTGCGGCACGAATGTCGCTGCGAGCGTGTCAGCCGCCTGCTGCCGGGTGGCCTCGGCATCTGCCACGCGGGCCTCTGCCTGCGCAGCCTCGGCCTGGCGCAGAGGAAGTTCTGTGGCTGTGCGCTGCGTCTGCTGCGCGGCGAACTCCACAGCCCGGTCGGCCGATGTGAGGCCGATCTTGGCCTGTTCCAGCGCCTTGGCCGGTTCCGTGGCTGCCTTGGTTGCCTCGGCCAACTTCTTTGTGAGTTCGTCGATTCGGGCCTTCACTCGGTCGAACTGCTGCTGCGCCAGCACCACCGTTTGGTCGGCCGTGGACTGGGCAGCCTTGGTGGCCTCGGCCGCGGCCGCAATGGTGCGCAGGGTTTCGGCTGCGGCAGTGGCATCGGCCGCGGTGGCCGCGCCGGTGGCACAAGCGGCGACTGCTTCCTCTGCCCGCTTGGCCGCTTCGGCCGCTGTGCTGGCGCCGGCCACGGCGGCTGCCTGGAGAGCGGTGGCTGATTCGAGGGGCATGCTTGCGGCTGCCAACGCCTGTTCCGCCTCAGCGCGGGCTGCATCGGCAGTCCGAGCAGCGGCTGTTTTCTCCTCCAGCAGTTTCTCGGCAGCAGCCTTTTTCTCAGCCGACTGCTTGGTGTCTGCGGCGGCCGTCTGGACATCCTTTTCTGCGGCGGCCACTTGGGCCTTGCCAAACTCGAGATCCTGACGCCGAACTGTCAGGGTAATCTCTGCCGCGGTCAGCCGGTCTTTCTCGCGGAGATCTCCCTTCCACTCCGCCACCAGTTGCCCACTGGCGGCATCCCACAGTTTGCCCCCCGGGATCGAGCCGACAGTTGCCAGACGCGATCCGTCCGGGCTGACAGAGAGGGCGGCCACCGGGCCGCCATGGGCGAACTGCCGCGTGATCGTGCCGTCGAGAGTGTTCCAGAGGCGCACTCCTCCATCGGCACCGGCGCTGATGAGTTGGCCCGAGAGTGCGGGGAGTTCCCGGAGCACTGCGATCGGGCCAGTGGCACCAGAGAGCTCCTTGAGAGGCGCTTGAATCGTCTCCGCTGGTTCGGCCGGCAGCGGCAGCGCAAAAATATGGATGAGTCCTGCGGCATCGGCGGCGGCCAGTTGTGTCGATCCGTTGAGAAGCGCGATCGCCCCCACCGCCCCGGGGCGTTTGAGGCGACCGATCACGGCGGCATCGGCAGTCTGCAGGGCGGCGACCGTGCCATCGGTCGACGCCGAATAGACCTGCCCACCGTCGCCGGAGAAGACGAGCGCCGTCACCGGGCCCTGATGCACGCGAGACTGCCGCAGAACCGTTCCGCTCGTGGGATCCCACAGCGCGATGTGCCCGTCGGGAAACCCCAGTGCCGCGATGCTTGCCGTGGGCGCCACGGCAAGGCTCGTGGCAGAAGCAGAATCGGCCAGATCGCGCAGCCGCGCTGGCTGCTGCCGCCGCCACAGCTTCACTGTCCGGAACGAGCCGGTGGCCAGCATGTCATCCCGTCCCGATATGGCCAAAGCCTGGATGGAATCGCGATGGGCTGCCGGGGGGGCGCTGGCAAGCGTCGCGGCTGGATCGACGAGCGTATCGAGCAGGGCTCCGGTGGCGGTGTCGAACAGACTCACGCTGCCTCCCCGGGCCGCGGCCGTCACCCGGCCAGATGCATTCATCGCCACCGCCAGCACCCCCTCGGAGCCCGGCTCCACCCGCTGCCAGGCGATCGGGGCCCGCGCCGCTCCCGGTCCGGCAGTGGCGCCCTGGACGATCCAGAGTTGGAGCAGACCGAGTTGGTCCGGGTTCAGTGCCCGGGCACCGACCGCGTTGTCGGGGGGGGGCATGAAGTCTTCCTGCCGGTGGCTCGCCCGCAGAAAAACCGGACTCTCGTCCGGTTGGCCGGCGATCACCCCCGACCCCGAATCTCCCCCAGCCAGAAGCGCCTTGAGCGAGTCGAGCGCCAGTCCCCCCTCGCGGATTTTCTCGTTGTGGCAGGCTGTGCAGTTGGCCGCCAGCACCGGCGCGATCTCCTCGGCAAAGCGCACCGGCTCCGCACGCTCTTGGAGAACCACCGGCAGCCCTTCGGCCCCGGCTGAGCCAGCCAAGAGCGCCCCACTGACAAGTGCCCAGCCGAGCAGCAAAAGTCGCGAGAATTTCCAGCAGCGGAGCATGAATCGGGTTCGTTTCTTAAAAAGTCAGACGGGCCGTTACGCCCGCGTTACAGGGGCGCGGGGGAAGCCACCACCACCACAACCTTTTGTTCGCCGCTCACTTCCCGCTCGAAATACTGGGCCTTGGTGCCAATCACCACCTCATGGCGGCCCGGCGGAGCAGCGGCATCGGCGATGATTTTGATCGTGGCCTGTGGCTGGTCGGGAGGGGCCGTCACCGGCAGGAGGGTGAGGCTCGCAGCGGGAGTGACAAGCTTTGGCTCAAAGCTCACCGGCCCGCTCAGGCCGTGGCGCCGCTCGAAGGGAATCACCAGTTCGGCGGTGGCTCCCGGCTGGATCGCCACCTCCGGCGGCAGCGCCAGGTGCAAGGGCGACTCGGCCACCACCAGCATGATTGGTGTGGCTGTCACCGGCATCTCGATCTCCTTGGGGGCGCTGGCCGCCGCAGCATCAGCCGCCACTTTCTCCCGGCGTGCCCGCTCCTCGCCCATCGCCTTGGCCTTGGCCTCCGCTTCGCCGAGGGTTTTTTCGGCAGCAGCTTTTCCTGCCATGCAGGCGGCGATGAGTTGCTGGCTGTCAGCCGGTGCGCCAGTCGCCTGCTGCGCTGCCAGTTGCGTTTCGGCGAGCAGTTTTTCAGCCGCGGCCACCGCCACACGCGCTGCCTCGACCTGGTCGCTGCGTTGTTTTGCCATCCCCCCGATCCGCTCGGCATCGGCCTTGGCGAGCTCGGCCGCCTGAGGATTACGGGCATATTTGCCCTTCGAAACCCCCCGCAACACGATCTGGTAGGTGCCGGCAGGCAGCTTGGGATCGAGTTCGATCGCTGCGGCGGTGCTGGTGGTCGCCTCCTCGATCTTCACCTCTGGAACCTTTAGTTCAGCCGGCAGGTTGGCGGCGGTGAGCGCGAGCCCGCCGGTCGCCTCGGGCTGGCGCACAACATCCAGCGGCACGCTCAGCTTGCCCCCCCGAGCCGTCTCCCAGATGCGGGATTCATGGGTGGTGATGGAAAGGGGCGCCGTGTCGGGAGTGACCGCCAGCGGGAGGGAGTGCAGTTCGCGGAGCTTGGGATGCTGCACTTTGGGGTCGGCATTCCACCGCAGCATTGCGACGCGCGCAGTCTGCACCACTTCCTCCCCCCCGATCGTGCTGCGGCCCACCACGCGGATCGTGCCGGCCCAGGGATGGCTGCCCGCGGCGGCCGTCAGGCCCAGCAGCGCCCGATTCGACCGAGCAGCCGCCACCGTTGGCGCCGCGCTGACTCCGGCCGGAAGCCCCTCGGCGGAGAGCGTGACATCGCCGGAAAAACCGTCCGACTTGAGCACTAAAACGTCGATCCCCACCGTGCCACCGATCGGCAGCACAGGGGTGGCGATAAGCGTGCGCTCCGCGTCGGCGCGATGAGGCTGGGCCAGTAAAGCGAGCAGGTGGAACGTGGGGCGGGGCCGGCGCACCTCCACCACATACACATGCTCCGGGCTCGCATGCGACTCCCCCTTGAGATCGCGCACCAGCATGCGGTAGCTGCCATCGGCCGGCGCCTTGAATTCCAGCAGTGGATCGGCCGTGGGCCGATCGAGTATGCCCCCCTGGAATTCGCTCGGCCCGTCGTCGGCGTAGGCGATTTCCTTGACCGTCGTCCGGCCGTCGGCCTCCGTCGTGACCTGCTCGATCAGGAGCGAGGGATCGCTCGGCTGCCCCAGCCGAGCGGAGAACACCTCAAACACGAACGTCTCGCCCGCCTTGGCGGTGAAGCCAAACCAGTCGCGATCGCGCTCAGGAAAAAACTGGCCGGCGATGCAGCCGGGGAGGTTCACGGCCTGTGGCTCCAGCGGAGAATCGTTGTGGTTATCTTCCACCACGACCGTCTCGGCGGAAACGAGCACCGGGAGCGGCGTTTGGGGCATGCCCGGGAGGTCGATCTGCAGATCGGCCAACTGGCTGGCGGCATCGCGTGGGGCGTGGAGCCGCCAGTGGGTGCGGGCCGCAGCGATGCTCTGCGGAGGGCAAAGCCGCAACGGCACCAGCGCCTGCTCGAGCCCCTCGACATCCGCGGCCAAGCCAGCGGGAAGGCCGATCGGCAGGGCGCTGCCATAGAGCGTGAGCATGGCTCTCTCGTCCGGTGCGGCGGCCGGTTTGACGACCGGTGGAAAGACGAAATCGATCTGCGGTCCGGTCGAGACGGCCAGCCGGTAGAACAGTTCCTCACCCCCGCTGGCGAAACGATCGTGGATCCGCACCACAAACCGGCCGTCGGCCGGGGCGATAAAGTCGAGCAGCGGATCTGCCTGGCGGGCCCGGCGAGGGGTGGCGAGCACCCTGCCTGCCGCATCGAGCACGGAGAGTACTGGCACCATCCGCGAATCGATCCGGCGGCACCACACCTCGATCCGCAGTCGCTGCCCAGCCTTGAGAGCGAGCGCATAGTGATCAGCCTTGCCGGCGATCGCCCGGCCTGAAGCCGTGCCGTCGGTCGGCAGATCGAGAGCGGTGGCGATGCTATCGACGTCGCGCTCCTTCACCACCTCGGCCCCGGTGCCCACCACAAACGACCGGGCATTGCTCACGCCGAACCGCCCCACCGCCTCGACGTCATACACTCCTGGCGGCACATCGGGGCCGATCGACACCAGCATCCGCTGGGGGATGGGCCGGGCGTCGGGATCGAGTTCGGTGGGCGTCGAGAGGATCGGTGTCGCGGTGATGCCGGGGTGGGAAAAGACGAGCGTCCGCAGGTCGTCGAGATCGCTCCCCAGCAGGCTCACCGCCACCTGCGAATGCTGTCGACCTCCCGGAGGATGGATGGCCGTGAGCGCAGGCTGCGGTAACTCAGCGTGGGCGGAGGCAGCCAGCCCCGCCAGCACCAGCAGGCTGCGGAGAGCCCGCGTCAGACAGAGGCCATGATGGGTTGCGAAAGTGTGGAACATGGTTTGTCAAAACGCCAAGTTGTGGTGTGTGCACACGCGGGTAGCTCGGGTGCAGCGGCGAAAGAGCGTTGGAAAAAGGTCGTGGAACGCTTTTCACGCGGACATTTCGCTGGTTGTGGATTTACAATTGCATCGCTGGATGCGATGCCCGTCGGCCGTGGAAAACCTTGGCTTTTCCACCGGGCGACCCAGTGGAACAAGGCCATGGATGGCTTGTTCCACGGTACTTTTAGTGGTTGAACAAAAACTCCTTGGTGTTGAGGAGCGACCAGAGGACGTCCTCGTAGGCGGCTTGCCGGTTGTCGGCATGGGCCGCGAGATAGGTCTGGATGGTGGCCGTCTCCCCGGCGCTGGCTGGTCGGGAGAAGGCCACGAGGTAGAGCTCGTCGATCTTGGCCAGGTCGTCGCGATCCTTGTCGGTGGAGAGGCGGGAGGCGCGGCCTTCTCCTCCCACCTTGGCGAGGATCTCCGCGGAGTTGATCAGATGGATGCTCTGCGCCAGATTGGCCTCCGACACCCGCTCACACTCGCAGGCGCTGTCGCCGTTGGGCCGGCCAAAGACGGTTAAAAAATAGTTGGCGAAATTCGCGTCGGGCAGTTGCACCGAGCGGGTGCCGGCGAGCGTGCCGGCGAAGGCTGTCTGCTTGCCGGTGAGCGTGTCGATCGCGTCGAGAGTCACCTCCGCCGGGAGCCGACGGGGATAAAAACGGGAGAAGCTCTGGCGATCTTCCGCATTGCAGGCATTCGGCTCGGCGGAGAGCTGATAAGTGGCGGAGCGGCAGATCGTGCGGATGAGGTGCTTGAGGTCGTAGCCGTGGTCGACAAAGTCTTCGGCGAGCGCCTCCAGCAAAGCGGGATTGGTAGGGGGATTGGTCAGACGCATATCATCTTCCGGCTCCACCAGCCCGCGGGAGAAGAAGTGCTTCCAGTAGCGGTTGACCAGTGCCTTGGCGAAGAAGGGGTTGTCGGAGGAGGTCATCCAGTCGGCCAAGGCGATGCGGGGATCGGTGTCGGGGGGGATCGCCAGCGCCGGGCCGTCGAGCACCGCCGCGGCATGCACTCCCTTGGGGCCGTTGGCCTGTGCCGGGCCGCGGTTGTGGAAGATCTGTTCCTCGCCCGGCTGTTCCCCCTTCTTCCGCCCGACCCGCGAGAAGAAAGCCGAGAGTTCGTAGTAGTCTTCCGTGCTCCACTTTTCGAAGGGATGGTGGTGGCAGCGGGCGCATTGCAGTCGCTGGCCGAGGAAGAGTTGCGCCGCATCCTCCACCTGCTGGTTGGTGTCGGCCACCTGCCGATACCAGACAACCGGAGGATTGATCCCCGGCTCGCCGCTGGCGGTGAGAATCTCGCTGACGAACTCGGTGTAGGGCTTGTTCTCCAGGAGTCGCTGGCGGATCCAGTCGTGGAAGGCGTAGCTGCCGTGGCGGTGGATGGCGTCGTCGGTGCGCTTGTTGCGCAGGATGGCACTCCACTTGTTGGCAAAGGCGTCGGCGTAGTCGGGGCTGTCGAGCAGCCGGTCGATCAGCTTGTCGCGCCGCTGGGGATCGGCATCGGCCAGAAAGGCCCTCGTCTCCGCCAGCGTCGGCACTCTCCCGGCGATGTCGGCGGTGACGCGGCGCAGGAATGTGGCGTCATCACAGCGGGGGGAAGGGGGCAGCCGCAGGGCGACAAGATTCTCGAGCACCAGCTGGTCGATGAAGTTTCGGCCGAATGCCTCAGGAGAGGGCATGGTGTCGGCAGGCACTGCGTCGGCCGAAGATGCTGCCGCCACGCCCGAGCTCTCCAAGGGAAGCGTGGCGCGGAATACCGCCACCTGGCTCTGGTATCGCACCATCAACGCTGCCACGCCGCTGCGGGGTGGCCCGTCGCCGGAAATCGCAGCGGTTACCAACCCCTCCCTGTCGACGGTCGCCAGTTCCGGAACATTGATCTCATACTGCGCAAGCGGCGTGACATCTTCCCGGGCGCCGCTGGAGAGCACCGCCATCACGCGCACCTGCTGCGCCTCTCCCGCACGCATCACACGCTCGGGCGGAAACACCTCGATGCTGGTGACGCGGGGAGCCTGCGGATCGGCCGGCCGGGCCCCCTCGGCGATCCAGCGAGCCAGCAACGCATAGGAGGGGGAACCGGTCTCGAGCAGCCGGCCACCCCCATGGGGAACCGTCGCGGTGGCCTTGGCCAGCAGCAGGCTTTCCTCGGGGGCTCCCAGCGCGAGCCGCCGGCCGCGGGCTTCCTTGAGGAGATGATCGTGGTCCTCAGTCGGCTCAAAGCCCAGCAGCGACAGCCGAAAGCCGTTTTGGCCGCCGCTCTTGCCATGGCAGCCACCGCTGTTGCAGCCATGTTTGGTGAACACCGGCACGATCTGGTTGGCGAAATCGATCGGCGGATCATCGTCGTACCGCTCGACCACCAGCGGCACGCCCACCTCCGCCACGGCGGCCAAGTCCGGGATGCCAGCGACGCTTGTGAAAAGAGTGCCGCTGCCGTTGGCCAAGGGCACGACCACACCACTGGAGGTCACCCGGGCCAGCGTCGGGGGCTCCACCCGGTATGCTGCCGAACGGGTGACATCCCGCGGGAGGCCGTCCGGGGTGAGCCGAACGGTACAGACCAATTGCCGCCGGCCCTCCCCCCCCACAATCAGCACCCGTTCGGTGTCTGAAGACCCCTCTTCGCCACCTGAACTTCTTTGACCGGTGGAAACTTCGAGCGTGGGGCCGGGGAGGGGGGGGGCGACCGCCCGCGCCGCTCCCGCTGTCGAAATGAGAAACAGAGCGAGGACCATCAGACCGCCGACGAGCCTCCCTCTCGCTGGCCAGAGGCCGCAAGCGGCCCGGGAAAACGGGGAAGAAACGGGGGCGGACCCGAGGGCTGAAACGGCTAGCAGGGGGTGCATAGGAATCTCCGGCGCCAGCTGTGGGGGGACCACGCGGGGCCCCACAGCCCGCTCGAGCTCAAAGCTCCATTATCCGCCGCCGTGGCAGCGGCCGCAAAGGGAACCGCTGTGGAAACGCGAGAAAAATGCGTAAGATATTGCTGGGAAACATGTTACGGCGATTTATCGGGGGGCATCAACGGGGCGAATCACGCTGGAGACGGAGGCGAGTGGTGGCCACGCTGCGGCAGGAAAGCCAGCGCGAAACTGACGGCGCAAAAAAAATCGGTTTTCCGGCTCCCGTCGCGACGCCCGAGGGCGTAAGTTCTGGACTCTGACTGCCAGACCTCTTTGCGCAGTGGTTATCCCTCCCGTAGCCAACCCTTCCGTTGGATTCATGACTGCTTACAACCTGACCCACTTGCGGCAACTCGAGGCCGAGAGCATCCACATCATTCGTGAGGTGGCGGCGGAATTCTCCAATCCGGTCATGCTCTACTCGATCGGCAAGGATTCGGCCGTGATGGTGCGGCTGGCCGAGAAGGCGTTTTACCCCGCCAAGCCCCCATTCCCGCTGATGCACATCGATACGACGTGGAAGTTTCGCGAGATGTATGCCCTGCGCGACAATTACGTCGCCAAGGAACTCGGCCTGAAGCTGATCGTGCATGTGAATCAGGAGGGAGTGGCGCAGGGTATCAATCCGATCACGCACGGCAGCAAAGTGCACACCGACGTGATGAAAACGCAGAGCCTCCGGCAGGCACTCGACAAATATGCGTTCGATGCCGCTTTCGGCGGAGCACGGCGGGACGAAGAGAAATCCCGCGCCAAGGAGCGGGTCTTCTCCTTCCGCGACGAGTTTCACCGCTGGGACCCCAAAAACCAGCGCCCGGAACTCTGGAACCTCTACAACACCAAGGTGAAGAAGGGGGAGAGCATCCGGGTTTTTCCGCTCTCCAACTGGACCGAACTCGACGTCTGGCAATACATCCACCTTGAGCAGATTCCGATCGTGCCCCTCTACTTCGCCGCCGAGCGGCCCATTGTGTGGCGCGATGGCGTGATGATTATGGTCGACGACGACCGCATGCCCCTGAAGCCGGGTGAGAAGCCGGAGATGCGGCGCGTCAGGTTTCGCACGCTCGGCTGCTATCCCCTCAGCGGTGCGGTCGATTCGACCGCGACGACGCTTCCGGAAATCATTCAGGAAATGCTCCTGACGACGTTCTCGGAGCGGCAGGGCCGGCTCATCGATTCCGACGAGGCCGGCAGCATGGAGAAGAAGAAACGCGAGGGATATTTCTGAAATGTACGCAGGAAAAGCCCTCCGGGCCTTTTCCCGCTGGGGTCGGCGGGGGGAAACGCCAAGGGTTTCCCCAGCCGACGCGCATCGCTTCCGGCGATGCGTGGTTTGTTCCATTCCACTCACTCCACTCCAACAACGAGCGCCTCTGGCGACGAGCCACTCACTCCATGTCACATCAATCCTCTCTCATCGCCAGCGACATCAACGCCTATCTCGCCCAGCACGAGCGCAAGGAATTGCTGCGCTTCATCACCTGCGGCAGCGTCGATGACGGCAAGAGCACGCTCATCGGCCGGCTGTTCTATGAGTCGAAGATGATCTACGAAGATCAACTCGCCGCGATCACCAAGGATTCCACCCGCTACGGCACCACTGGCACAGAGGTCGATCTGGCCCTGTTCACCGACGGCCTTGAGGATGAACGGCAGCAGGGGATCACGATCGATGTGGCCTACCGCTATTTTTCTACCGAGAAGCGCAAGTTCATCATCGCCGACACCCCCGGCCATGAGCAGTACACGCGCAACATGGCCACAGGTGCCTCCACAGCCGATCTGGCGATCATCCTCATCGACGCCCGCCATGGGGTGCTCACGCAAACCCGCCGGCACAGCTTCATTGTGTCGCTGCTGGGAATCCGCCACATCGTTGTGGCGGTCAACAAGATGGATATCGTGGGCTACGATCAGGAGGTGTTCGAGCGGATCAAGGCCGACTACACCGCCTTCGCCTCCCGGCTGGAGCTGCCCGATCTCCATTTCATGCCGATCTCGGCGCTCAAAGGCGACAATGTCGTCACCAACAGCCCCAACATGCCCTGGTATTCAGGGGCGCCGCTGATGCCGCTGCTGGAATCGGTCTACATCGGCTCCGACAGGAATCTCGAAGACTTCCGCTTCCCGGTGCAACTGGTGCTGCGGCCCAACCTCGATTTCCGCGGCTTTGCCGGCACGATCGCCTCGGGGATCATCCGCACCGGCGACGAGGTGATGTCGCTCCCCTCGCGGAAGAAAAGCCGGGTGAAATCGATCGTCACGATGGACGGCCAGCTCGAGGAAGCTTTCGCTCCGCAGTCGGTGACGCTGACGCTCGAGGATGAGATCGATTCCAGCCGTGGCGACATGCTCGTGCGGCCGGGCAACCAGCCCAAGGTCGACAACCGCTTCGAGGCGATGGTGGTATGGATGGCGGAAGAGCCGCTTCTGCCGGGCCGGCAGTACCTCTTCAAGCAGACAAGCAAGCTGACAACTGGCGCCGTGACGACGCTCCGCTATCGGGTGGATGTCAACACGCTTCACCGGCAGCCCGCACCGAGCCTGGCGCTCAATGAGATCGGACGCTGCGCGATCACGCTCACCAGCCCGATCGCCCACGATAACTACCGGCGCAACCGGGCCACCGGGTCGTTCATCGTGATCGACCGGCTCACCAATGCCACCGTCGGCGCCGGCATGATCCTCGACCGGGAGCCGGAGGAGGGGCGGGCCGCAGGCGCCCACTGGGACGACGCCACCGCAGAACACCTCCACGACACCACGAGTGCCGTGACGGCTGAGGAACGCGAGGCCCGCTTCGGCCAGAAGCCGGCGACCATCCTGCTCACGGGCCTGACCGGTTCCGGCAAATCGACGCTGGCCCGCGCTGTGGAACGCCGGCTGTTTGACATGGGACGGTCGGTCGTTGTGCTCGATGGAGAGTCGCTGCGGCTGGGCATCAGTCGCGATCTGGGATTCAGTGCCGACGAACGCAGCGAAAATCTCCGCCGCGGTGCCGAAATTGCCAAGCTCTGCAATGATTCAGGCATCCTCTGCATCGGAGCATTTGTCGCTCCCGATGAAGAGGTGCGGCAAAAGGCGGCGGAGCGGATCGGCCGCGACCGCTTCCTCACCGTGCATCTGGCAGCCCCGCTGGAGGTCTGTCGGGCCCGCGATACCGCCGGCCACTATGCCCTCGCCGATGCCGGCACCATGCAGTATTTTCCCGGCGTATCGGCCCCTTATGAGCCGCCGGCCAAGCCCGATCTGACGCTCCCCACCGATCAGTGGCCCGTGGCCCGCTGCGTGGAAGCGGTGGTGCGACTGCTTGAAGAGCGGGGCCTGATCTGATCTGATCTGATTCGGTCTGGTGTTGGGCGCTGGGACGGTCGCGCTCCAAGGCGCAGGGAAAGTATCGCTGCTACCTCTTCGGGAGCTTGTTCTATGGCCCACGGTCTTCAATCGCTGATCGCCACCGGCACGAAGGTGTGGCTCGATTCGGTCGATCCGCAGATCGTGGTCGAAGCCCGGGGGGAGGGAGCGACCGGGGCCACGAGTAATCCGGTGATCATCTCCGATCTGATCAAGACCGGCCGGTTTGACGATCGGATCGCGGCGCTAGTGGCCGACGGGAAAGACGATGCAACCATCGCCTGGACGCTCACCGACGAGCTGGTGCGGCATGCGCAGGGAGAATTTCTCGAAACCTGGAAACGCACGCTCGGCGACGATGGCTGGGTGAGCTTCGAGCTTGACCCGCTGCTGGAGGACGTCAGTGCGGGGCTGTCGCGGGCGGAGCAGGTGGCCCGCTATGTCGATCTCGGCAAGGCTTGGTCGGCGGGCGAAGCCAACCGCATGATCAAGGTGCCAGCCACGCCGGCGGGCATAGCGGCGCTTGAGCCGTTGGCCGCGGCGGGGGTGCCGCTGAACGTCACGCTCATCTTCACGATGCCGCAGTACATCCAGGCCCGTGATGCGATCTGGAGAGGAGCCCGCACACGCAGCTCCCTTGCCGGGTTCAAGAGCGTCTACAGCGTTTTTATTTCGCGGATCGATGTCTACACGCAGCAGCATCTGCCCAGTCTCTCCGCCACCGCCCAAGGAATGCTGGGGATCGTCAATGCCAAACGCATCTGGGCGGAGAACCGGGCCTTCTGGCAGGCCCATCCCACGCCACTGAAGCAGGAGATCGTATTTGCCAGCACCGGAGTCAAGCAGCCGGAACTCGATCCCTGCACCTATGTTGCGGCGCTGGCCGGCGACGGCATCCAGACGAATCCCCCCGCCACCACCCGGGCGGCCAACGATTCACAGCGAACCTTCTCCCGGCAGCTCGATCAGCTCCCGCCGGCCGCAGTGCTGGAGGAGCTCGATGCAAAAGTCGACATGGCGCATCTGGAAGAGGTGTTGATGCGGGAGGGGGTCGAAAAATTCGTCGCCCCGCAGCGGGCCCTGCTGGCGCTGATTGCCAGCCACCGTGCCGGCCGGGCTTGAGTCTCCCGCAGCCTGCCATGGACTGCTCAGGCCACGATCCCTTCGAGCGTCCCGGTGCTGTCGCCGATCCGTTCTCGGGAAAGCCCCATGATCCGGGCCATTGTCAGCCAGAGATTGGCAATCGGCGTGCCGGCTGGAGAGTCGACATGCCGCCCGGTGCGGAGCTTTCCGCCAGCGCCACCGGCAAGGATGGTGGGGAGATTCGTCGGCTCGTGGAGTTCGCCGCTGCCGAGGCCCGATCCGAGCAGGAACATCGTGTTGTCCAGGAGAGTGCCTTCCCCCTCCTTGATCGTATCCATCTTCTGCACCAGACGCGCAAACTGCTCGACGTGGAAACGGTCGAGTTTTGCCAGATTCTGGCGGATGCCCTCGTCTCGCTGATTGTGCGTCCAGGAGTGGTGCTCGATCGGTTTCTCAAACCAACCCTCCACCTTGAGCGGTGAGGCCCAGCGTTCGGGAGCAGTCATCAGCGTGGCCACGCGCGTCAGATCGGCCTGCAGGGCCAGGATCATCAAATCGCCCATCACCTGGATAAACTCATCGCGGTGCATCGCCTGCCACGGCTTGACTGGCACCTGCGGATTGAGGCGGCGGATGTCGTCCTGCCGGGCGGCAACGCGCTCGATCTGCTGCTCCACCGTTCGCACCGAATGCGAGTATTCCTCGAGCTTCTCCCGATCAGCTTGCCCCAGCCGCGGCCGCAGCGAACGGGCATCGCCGGCCACAAGATCGAGGACCGACCGCCTCGATGCCTGCTCATCGAAGCGAAACAGCCGCTCGAACACCCGCTGCGGATCGCGCAGGGAGCTGGCCACATGGCTGCCGCCATACCAGGAGATGTTGTCAAAATAGACCGATTCCCGGTTGTCTTCGAAGGGATTGCAGCTCAACTCCAGCGACCGGAAGGGGGTGTGGATGCCGGCGTGATCGGCAATCACCTGGTCGAGGGAGCGCTTCAGCGGATAGCCGTCGGCGGAAAGCTCGTCGGGGGCTGCGGTGCTTAGCCAGCAGGTGCTCGCCTGGGCGTGGCCGTCGGTGCCGGCGACCTTCACTCTCCCGAGATTGCCGAGCACGAGCAGTTTGCTCCGCACCGCTTCCAGCGGCAGCATCGTCGGGCTGAGCGTGAACTGCTCACCGGTGTCGACGGGATTCCAGGCCGACTGCACCACCCCGTTGGGGATGTAGAAGAAGGCGGTTCGCACGGGTGGATGGGACAGTGCCGTTGCCTCGGCCCGCGCCGTTCCCACAGCCATGATTTCCAGCAGCGGCAGCGGGAGCGCGGCCCCCGCCCCCCGCAACATGGCCCGCCGTGAGAGTCTGAAAGGTTTCATTCGCTTCCTTTCCCGGTGGAGGGTAGGTCGGCGACAGTGGCTCCCCGAGAGCGCTTACGGAATGGCGGGCTGGCAACTATACCCCGCACGACAGTGGAGAACTGCCCACGATCCCTCTCGACCCGCGCCACGATCCTGTTCACCGCCGGGGTGTCGTTGACGTCGAGTCGCCGGCCGATCGCATAGGAGAGCAAGTGTTCCGAGAAGGCCCGGTAAAAGATCTCCGGATGATCGAGGAGCTGATCCTTCAGGCCGACGATGTCGGCGAAGGGCAGCTCCCCAAACAGTTCGCCGGTGGAGTCAATCTCGAGGCCGGAGGGATACTTCTCCCGCCAGCGACCGACAGCGTCGTAGTTTTCCAGCACAAAGCCGAGCGGATCGATCCGCGCGTGGCAGGCGGCGCACGAGGCGTTGGTCTGGTGCGCTGTGAGTCTCTGGCGGAGCGTGAGCCCCAGTGCCTCAATCGCCCGGTCATCTTTTTCGATCGGCGGGATATCGTCCGGCGGAGGCGGCGGTGGCCGGTTGAGGATCACCGTCGCCACCCAGGCGCCGCGGGTGATCGGATTGGTGCGCAGTGGTGACGAGGTCATGGTGAGGATCGCTGCCGAGGTCACCACTCCCCCTTGGCGACGGTCGTCGAGTGGCCGGCGGCGGAAGTGTTGGGCAGACCAGGCGCCAAACCGGTTTTCGTTGGCGCGGGTCGCAAAGGGCAGCGCCTCGCCATACCACTCCTGCAGATCGTCGGATCGAAATGTGTAGTTGGAGTCGACAAGGAGCATGATCGAGCGGTCTTCGACAAGGATGCTTTCGAAAAGCAGGAGCGGTTCGACCATCAACAGCACGCCGAATTTCCACTGCTCGCACCCGATCCGCGCGTAGTAGTGGGGAAAGCGGTCGAAATCGGGGGCCGCTGCCACCATCCTGTCGAGCCGCAGCCATTGGCGGGCGAAGTTTTCCGCCAGGGCCCGGCTGCGGGGATCGGCGAGCATCCGTTCCACCTGCTTGTCGAGAACGTCATCCTGGAGGAGCGAGCCGTCGCGGGCCGTCGCGAGCAATGCCTCATCGGGGAGGCTGCTCCAGAGGAAGAACGACAGCCGTGTCGCCAGTTCGTAGCCGTCGAGCAGCGGAGCGGCGTCGGTTGCCGCCGCCTCGGCAAGGTAGATGAAGCGGGGGGAGGAGAGGATCGCCGCCACGGCATTCTTCATGGCGTGCGGGAACGACCGCGCTTCCGCAAAGTGGTTGAGGAAGGCTTGGTGGTAGCGATCGAGAAGTTCGTCGTCGACGCGGCAGCGGAACGCGATTTCGAGGAGCCGGGCCAGCCGCTCGCGGGCCGCGCTCTCGGGAAGGGTGGCCGGCAGTTGGCCCTGGGCCGCTGGGGGTGGAGCGGCGAACAGCGTCTCCCACGCACTGCAATAGCTGTCGAACTCCGGACTCTCCACGATATTCGGCCCCAGCGTGAGCAAACTTTCCAGCAGCACAGGAGACATCCCCAGTTCGCTCCCCCGGTTGTTGAAGCCCGCCTCGGCCTGGAGATCGATCGCGAACGGGGTCACGCCGGTGAGGATCTGGTTCTCGATGTGCTCCTTTCCCAGGGCACGGTTTCTGACGGAGAGTTCCTCGGGAGATCGTCCGCTCGCCGGATTGAAATAGGGGCTGTCGACGCGGATCGTTTTTTCAGGAAGCGGATAGATGTCGCCGCGCAGGTGGAGCAGATCGCGGACGGCGTTGTTGTATTCGTAGCGATTGAGCCGCCGCATCACCACCGGCACGCCCGGCGCATTGTCGCGGAAACGCTCCCGAAGGTCTGCATCGAGCGTCGCTACAAGACGGCGGCGGAGTGTGTCGCCTGGAGCGGGTTCGTGCTCCGGGGGCATCTCCCGGTGCGCGATCCGGTCGCGGATCTGCTGGAGCATTCCGGCGGTGGCAGGCGGCGATTGACTCTCGGCGAAGCTGGTGAGATCGAGATCCCCTTCGGTTGTTTCGCCGCCGTGGCAGCGGACGCAAAACTGTCTGGTCGCGGCGGTGAACTCGTCGTTGGGGAGCGGCAGAGCTTCAACTGGGCCATCGCTGGGGAGTGTCAGTTGCGGGGGCGGGAGATCGTTTCGCGGCGTGGAAGGCCCACCTGTTTGGCGGCCGCGCACAGAGTGGTAATCGAAGCGGTCGGCTGCTGTGGCAGATGGCGCGCAGCACAAGAGGATCAGGATCGCCGCAACGATTCCTCCCCATCCGTTCATGATGGCCCAGCCCCTCCGCTCCCGCTGCATCCACGCTCCTCCTCTTTCCCCCGCCGGTTCTGCCTGATGCTTCGAGTCAATATCTCCCATCCGAGGATAACCCAAGTCTACAAGTCTATCGGAGGCTGTCCTCGAGCCCGGCACGCTTCCTGGCAGAACCACCGGCCGTGGGCAGGGACGACCCTTCTTCAGGTCAATGCAGATCGGTGACGAGGATGCAGTCTTTGGCCCGGGTGGCGAATTTTGCCGGGCAGTCCGCCGCGCTCACGGCAGGGTTCTGGAGCGCCCCCCACGCTGCCCGTTTCGCCTCACCGAGTGCCAAAACCACGCTCAGATCAGCCCCTTCGATGAGCGGCAGGCTGGCGGTCATGCGGCCCGCAGGAGGCTTCGGGGAATCGTGAAAGCTGAGGAACAAGGCCGACTGATCGGCCAGCGCCTGATGGCCGGGAAAGAGTCCGGCGACATGGCCATCCTCACCCATTCCCAGCACAACCACCGTGAACCGGCCGCCGCAGGCTTGGAGTTTTTCTGCATATCTCAAGCAGCCGGCATCGGGGAGGCTGGTGTCGGTGATAAAGGGATGGAGTTGTGCCGGGGCAATCGCCCCGCGGGCCAGCAAGGCAGCAAAGAGTTGCCGCTTGAGCCCACCAAAATTGCTCTGCTCGTCGTCGAGCGGCACCAGCCGTTCATCGGCCATGAAAAACTGAATCCGCCCGAGCAGATCGGCCGGCTGGGCTGCCGCCTCCGCCTCCAATGCCGCCAGCAATCCCACCACGCTGCGTCCGCCGCACAGGCCCACTACCAGCGGCGCCCCCGCCGGTTGCTGCCGGCAGACGGCAAAGATGTGTCGGGTGACTTCTGCGAGCACAACAGCGAGCGACTGGGGCTGATCGCCTGAAGCGCGCAGGGTGGTGAGGGGCATCGTGGAGCTGTCCAGAGGGCGGGAGGGAGAAACGCGAGGGAAGACGGGCGCGAACAAGGGCGTGCGCACCTCAAGTGCACTATACTCGCCTCCATGCAGCCTCCTGCCAACAGCCCCCAACCGACCCCCGCAAGCACCGCCCTGATCGGCATCCTGACCGTCTCCGATCGGGCCAGTCGGGGCGAGTATGCCGACGAGGGAGGGCCGGCCATCCGGGCCTATCTGGCCGAGGTGCTCACCTCCCCCTGGGAGGCGCGGCAGCGACTCGTGGCGGATGAACTCCCGGCGATTGCCGCTGCGATTGGTGAGCTATCGGCCGCCGGTTGCTGCCTGATCGTGACAACCGGTGGCACCGGGCCGGCGCCGCGCGATGTGACGCCTGAGGCGACGGAGAGCGTGTGTGAAAAAATGCTGCCCGGTTTCGGCGAGCTGATGCGGAACGTGTCGCTTCAGTTTGTGCCGACAGCGATCCTCTCGCGGCAGACGGCGGGCATTTGCGGCAAGACGCTGGTGGTGAATCTCCCCGGCCGGCCCAAGAGCATCCGACAGTGTCTGGATGCGGTTTTTCCCGCGATCCCCTACTGCATCGACCTCATCTACTCACCTCCGCTCCAGCCGGGTGAATCGGCCCCCCCGCGGCTGGAAACAGACCCCGCCCGGCTGATCGCCTTCCGGCCCCCGGGCTGAGGTGATGCTGGCTGATGTGACATTCGCTGAGGTGATACTGGAAAGCTGAAAGCCGGCAAGCGCAATCGCGGACTGCGGCTATGCCCTCTACACAAGTTCCCGGATCGGCTCCTGCGTTTCCGCCAGAAACTGTGGCCGGCCGTTGAGATCGGGGATCGTAGTGCGGCCGACATCAATGCCGAGATTGTGATAGAGCGTTGCAAAGACATCGCAATAGCGGATCGGCCGCAGGATTGCCTCCTCCCCCAGCCGATTGGTGGCACCGATGACCTGCCCGGTGCGCATCCCGCCGCCGGCGAGCATCGCGAAGTTCACCCGTGGCCAGTGATCGCGACCGGCGTCCTTGTTGATCTTCGGTGAGCGGCTGAATTCTCCCCACACCACCACCGAGACATCGCGGTCGAGCCCCCGTTCATGGAGGTCTGTGACCAACGCCGCCAACCCCTGGTCGAGCAGCGGAATCACCTTGCGCCCATGGGCAAAGTTGCTGCCGTGCCAATCGAAATCGGCGAAGGCCACCGTCACGCACCGCGCCCCCGCTTCTACCAGCCGCCGGGCCGCCAGAAACTTCGACATGTGGGCCTGATACCCCTTCGACGAATAGGGCAGCACATTGGGGTCGTCCTGCCCGTAGCGTTCCCGCACGCGGGGATCCTCCCGCGAGAGATCGAGGGCCTCGACGAGCCGGCTGGAGCTGAGGATCCCCAGGGCCTGCTGCACAAAGGCGTCTTCATGGTCGGTCGCCAGAGAATCGGCCTGGCGCCGGAATCGATCGAGGCTCGCCAGCAGCCCGGCGCGGTCGGTCAGGCGTCCCGGCTCGATGCTTCTGCCCGCCATGTCAGCCAGCGCCTCCCCCGAGGGCTTGAAGGGGGCATGCGCCATCCCCACAAATCCGGGCCCGGGCAGGTTGTAGGGCAGGTGCTCCATCTTCATGGAGAGATCGATGGCCGGGGGCACCGCCGGATCGGCCGGACCCTGCAGCCGCGAGAGGATCGAGCCAATTTCCGGCCAGCCCCCCAGCGGCTGCTGGCGTGCGAGGTGGCCGGTGACGCATTGAAACGAGGAGTGCTGATCCTCCGCGCCGACGAGCGAGCGAATGAGGGCGAACTTATCAAACATCGCCGCCACGCGGGGCATCAGTTCGGAGATCTGGATGCCCGGAACATTGGTGGCGATCGGCTGGAACTCGCCGCGGATCTCCGTGGGAGCATCCGGCTTGAGATCGACCATATCCAAGTGGGGCGGTCCCCCCGTCAGATAGATCATGATCACCGACTTGTGCGAACGGCCGATCCCGGCCCGATCCTCCGCACGCAGCAATTGCGGCAGCGAAAGGCCGCCCAGCCCCAGAGCACCGATCGAAAGAAACCCGCGCCGCGGCACCCGGCCATGCATCCGCCGTGAGTGTCCACCGATGGTGAGCATGCGCTGGTAGCTCCCCGACGCTATCCCCTGATACCCCTTCACCACCGCCCCGAATCGCCGCGGGCGTTGTCTCAAGACAGGCTACCGCAGTCCGATCTGTCCCTCAATGTTACCGTTCCGGAAACCCGCGTTTGCGCATGAGTGCCCCAATTCCAGCCTCACGGCCGCGGAACCTCCGGTAGCCCTCCGCCGGATCGAGCGTGTTGCCCCGCGTGAAGACATGCTCGCGGAGGCGATCGGCCACATCCCGATCCCATGGCCCCCCGGCTTCCGTAAACGCCTCCCAGGCGTCGGCCGTCAGCGCATCGGCCCACAGATAGCTGTAGTAGCCGGCCGAGTAGCCGTCGCCAGAGAAGATGTGGGCAAACTGTGCCGGACGGTGGCGCATCACGATCGCCTGCGGCATCCCCAGCGTGGCCAGCACCTCGCGCTCAAAGAGATCTGGATCGATCGGCGTCTCGCCGGCGAGATGGAGCCGCATGTCGACCAGGGCACTGGCGAGGAATTCGACCGTTTTAAAACCCTCGTTGAACGTGGCGGCACGGTTGATCTTGGCCACCAGCTCCGGGGGAATCGGCTGCCCGGTTTGATAATGCAGCGCGAAGCGGCCGAGGATCTCCGGTGTGGAGAGCCAGTGCTCGAGCAGCTGCGAGGGAAACTCGACATAGTCGCGAGCGACATTCGTGCCGGAGACCGACGGATACTCAACATCCGAGCAGAGCCCATGGAGCGCATGGCCAAACTCGTGGAACAGCGTGGTGGCATCCTCCCAGCTGATCAGCACCGGCTCGCCCGGCGCACCCTTCACGAAGTTGGAATTGTTGGAAACGATGGCTGCCACCGGGCCAGCGAAGCGTTCCTGAGCCTGGTAGTCGCTCATCCAGGCGCCGGAATGCTTGTCCTTCCTGGCGAAGGGATCGAAATACCACAGCCCCACATGCGCCCCGCGAGCATTCCGCACCTCCCACACGCGCACGTCGGGGTGGTAGACCGGCACGCTTTGGGGATCGACCGCATGGAAGGAAAAGCCAAAGAGCTTTTCCGCGGTGAAGAACATTCCCTCGCGCAGCAAGTCGAGCTGGAGATAGGGGGTGATCTCGTTTTCGTCGAGGTCGTACTTTTCCTTGCGCACTTTCTCGGCGTAATAACGGTAGTCCCAGGGTTCTATTGAGAGCCTTGCCCCCTCGGCGTCGGCCACCTCCTGCATGTCGGCAATCTCCTCCTCGGCCCGCCGCACGGCAGGCTTCCACACCGCCTCCATCAAGTGCAATGCTCGCTCGGGCGTTTGGGCCATCGAGCCTTCCAGTCGCCAGTGGGCGTGGGTCGGGTGCCCAAGCAGCTTGGCACGCTCGGCCCGCAGGAGAAGCATCTGGGTGATGAGCGGGCGGTTGTCGGTGGCGCCGCCGCCAGACCCCCGATCGACAAACATCTGCCACACCTGCTGTCGTAGATCGCGCCTGGTGGCATAGGTGAGGAAGGGCTCGACGCTGGAGCGGGTGTTGAGGATCGCCCATTGCCCCGGCTGGCCGCGGGCCGCCGCCGCTAGAGCGGCAGCCTCGATCGTTCCCGCCGGCAGTCCGGCCAGATCGGCCGCGGCGGTCAGCAGCACCGCCCCCTCGTTTTCATCCTGCAGCAGGTTTTGGCCAAACTGCGTGCCGAGGGTGGCCAACTGTTGGTTGAGCGCCGCCAGGCGCTCCTTCTCGGCCGGGGTGAGCCGGGCACCGGCGTGAACAAACTCGGTGTGGGTCAGCCATGCCACACGCTGCTGCTCGGCGCTCAGCTGCGATCGCTCCCGCGACTCATACACCGCCTCGATGCGGGCAAAGAGCGCCGCGTTTTGCACGATTTGGTCGTGGCAGGCGGCCAGTTTGGGGGCCATGGCCCGCTCCACTTCCTGCACCTGAGGAGTGCTCATCGCCGAGGCATAGACCCCTAGGATCGTCTCTGCACGCTGGAGCGGGCGGCCGGAACGTTCCAGGGCCGCGATCGTGTTCTCAAACGTGGGAAGAGCGGGGTCGGCGGCGATCTGTTCGATGGCGGCGAGTTGGTCGGCCATTCCCTCCTCAAGCGCCGCCGCCAGATCCTCCACCCGCACTCTGTCAAAAGGGGGCACACCGCCGTACGGGCCGCCCCAGGGGGAAGTGAGCGGATTGGCGGTGGGAGCGGGATTTGCAGCGGATGGCATGGCGATGGCACACAGGGTGAGAAGGAAGGAATACAGGAACAGGTGCCGCCGCATGGTTCACTCCAAGCCGTCGCGGAAGGTGTCGGCTTGGCGGCGGATGGTCCGCAGATCGGCAGCCGGGTTGCGCTCCAGATTCTTCAGCTGCATTCCCATCCGGGGATTGGCCCGCAGCAGGCGTTCATGCCGGGCGAGGAAATCCCAGTAGAGCGTGGTGAAGGGGCAGGCATCAGGGCCGCTGGCCACCTTGGGCTCATAGCGGCAACCCCGGCAGGCGTTGCTCATTTTGTCGATGTAGGCACCAGAGGCGCAGTAGGGCTTGGAGGCCATCACGCCGCCGTCGGCATACTGGCTCATGCCGAGTGTGTTGGGCAGTTCCACCCATTCCACGGCATCGACATACACCGCCAGATACCAGCGGTGTACCTCCTGCGGCCTCACCCCCATGAGCATGGCGAACAGGCCGGTCACCATCAGCCGCTGGATATGGTGGGCGTAGCCATATCGCAGTGTCTGGCCGAGGGCATCCCGCAGGCAGTTCATCTCCGTGGCGGCCGACCAAAAAAGCTTGGGCAGCGGTCGATCTGCCCCGAGGGCATTGCGGGTTTCATATTCCGGCATGAAGTGCCAGTAGACGCCGCGCACATACTCGCGCCAGCCGATCACCTGCCGGATGAATCCTTCGGCAGCCTCCAGCGGTACCCGTCCCTCGCGCCAGGCCCGCTCGGCCGCGGCCACCACATCGCGCGGATCGAGCAGTTTCAGATTCATACTCGCCGCCAGCCGGGCATGGTAGAGCCAGGGTTCGCCGGTCCAGATCGCGTCTTGATAGCGGCCGAAGTTGGCCAGCCGATGGACCAGAAAATCGTGCAGCGCCTCGCGGGCCTGCTCAGGCTCCACGGGCCAGTCGAAATCGGCGAGACTGCCGGGATGTGTGGCAAAGCGCACCTGCACCAGATCGATCACTCCCTGCGTGGTGGCGTCGGGGAAGAATCGCAGCGGTGGCGGCAGCTTGCCGGGGCCTGCTTTGGGAAAGCTGCCCCGGTTTTCAGCGTCGAAATTCCATTGCCCCCCAGCCGGCTCTCCCGCGTCCATCAGCACGCCAAACCGCTCCCGCAGCGGCCGATAGAAGTATTCCAGGCGGAGTTGCTTCCTCCCCGCAGCATGGGCGGCAAACTCGGCGGGCGAGGAGAAGAAATGTCGGTCGTCGCGGATCTCCAGTTCAATGCCCGCCTCTCGGGCCATTGCCAGCAGCGCCTGCCGCACCCGCCATTCCCCCGGCTCCACCACGATCAGCCGCTCGGGTACGTCGATCGGGTCGACCTTTCCTGCAACGCTGGCGCGGGCTTGCGTTGCCGGCACCGATCCCCGGCGTGCACGTGTCAGATCGGCGAGCAGTGCCGCAGCGAGGCTTGTCGGCTCATCGGCCAGCGGCTCCGCAGCCAGGCTCCGGTAGACAACCCTCATCCCCTCCGCGCGGAGCCGGTCGCGGAAGTGACGCATCGCGGACAGAAAGAGCACGATCCTGGCCTTATGCGACCAGACGTGTGTCGATTCCTCGACGACCTCCGCCATCCAGACCTGGTCGCACGACGGATCAAAGCCATCAAAGGCGGCGCTGGAGCGATTGAGCTGATCGCCGAGGATGAGAATGAGATTGCCTGACATCGGTACCGCCGGAGCTGGATCCTTTTCGGGTAGGTCATTTCGCCAGCGATACGCGGATGAGTTCTTTGTCGTTGCGCACAAAGATACTCCGGTCGGCATAGGCCGGCGGGCACCAGACCACGTCGCGGCCAAACGCCGCCTGGGTTGGCTCGAGCAAGTGTGCCCGGCAGACTTCCTCATATCCCTGCGGCGAGAGCTTGGCGATCACGAGGTCGCCCGTTTCGGCAAACATCCAATAGCGCTTTCCCTCGCGCACGATAAACGCAGTGCCGGAACCCTGCGGCCGCTCTCCGAGTGGCCCGCCACTCTTCCAGCGGATCTCGCCGCTGGGGAGTTCGAAGGCCCGCAATTCGCCGTTTTCATGGAAGCCATAGATCAGGCCATCGGCGGCGAAGGGCTGGACGTTCACCGGTGACAATCCCTGCTTCACCTTGTTGCGGAAGATCACATTCACGCCCGGCTTTTCGGGGTTGAGTTCGAGCAGGAGGTTCTTCCCCTGATAGCCGCCGA
>Ga0114967_10000901_pt1 | contig 25022 bp, 25 predicted proteins | sample M_130628_MF_Meta_FD_92639 | JGI IMG/M metagenome (GOLD analysis project Ga0114967, IMG submission 92639) | Freshwater microbial communities from Lake Montjoie, Canada to study carbon cycling - M_130628_MF_MetaG | ecosystem: Environmental > Aquatic > Freshwater > Lake | place: Lake Montjoie...
ACAGAGGGGTCATATGGAATTTTATCAAAAGGGTTGTTTGTTACACAGAGATGCACGGAGGTTCACAGAGATTCACAGAGGGGTCATATGGAATTTTATCAAAAGGGTTGTTTGTTACACAGAGATGCACGGAGGTTCGCAGAGATTCACAGAGGGGTTATGTAGGTTTTTATTAAATGGGTTGTTTGTTACACAGAGATGCACGGAGGTTTAAATTCTGAATCTTTTGATTCCTTGTTTGAGCATTTTGGTGTTGAAATTTATTAATAAACCGGTTGAATAATTTCCTAGTTTCATATAGGTTAGAATTTGTGCAAAATGTACTTCAGTGAATGCTTCCACAGTTTTTAATTCGATAACGAGTCGGTTATCCACTAATAAATCAATTCGGTATCCTTGTTCAAGTTTGATTTCTTTATAAAGTAAGGGTAATGGTTTTTCATGTTCAACTGGAATATTCATTTTTTTAATTTCATAGCGTAAGCATTCTTTGTAAGCGGACTCCAATAATCCGGGGCCTAGGTTTCTATGGACTTCAATAGCTAATCCTATTATCGTTTCTGTTAGATTATTTATTTCCATAAACAACTTTGTTTTCCTTCTTATTGCTCTGTGAAATTACAAAAAGGATTGAAGCGCTAGTTCGTAGCTTTTTAATCCGAATCCTATAATGATTCCTTTAGCATTGGCGGAGAGGAAGGATTGGTGTCTAAAGGATTCTCTTGCAAAGGTGTTGGAAATGTGTACTTCTATGACGGGAGTGGTAATGGCTTTTACAGCGTCACCAATTCCAACAGAGGTATGCGTATAGGCGGCGGCATTTAGGATGATGCCGTCGTAGGAGAATCCAACTTCTTGTAGTTTTGAAATTAGTTCTCCTTCGATATTACTTTGGAAGTAACTGAGCTCGATAGCCTTGTATTTTCGTTTTAAGCCAGTAACAAAGGTGTCGAATGAGAGGCTGCCGTAGATTTCAGGTTCTCTTTTACCTAGCAAATTAAGGTTGGGCCCATTTATTATTATAATTTTCATACAAATTCATATTTATGTAAATGTATAAATAATCTTTTAGATAGGTTAGAGATGTCGAAAAAACACATTTTTAATAGGGAATGGGCTTCAAAATGACGTAAAATGACGGGTTGTGAAAAATGACGATATAGTTAACAGCTTCAAAAAAACAGATATCTTTTTGTTTTTAAATGGGTTACGTCTATTTTTTGTTAATAAAATTGTTAATAACTGCATTAGTCCCTATAGGTGCTCGAAAAATATTAGATATACTTTTGGTGTATTAATTTTAAAATTAAACAAACATGAAAAAAATTATTTTAACAGTTGCTGCAGTATTCGCTTTATCGTTTGCTAATGCACAAGACAAAAAAGAAGGTTCAGCAGGATTTGCTAAAGGTGATTTGTATGTGTCAGGTACAGCAAATCTTTCTAATGAGAAAACTGGTGATGTAAAAACTGACAAGTTAACTTTAGCGCCAGGTATCGGTTATTTCTTAACTGACAATGTAGCTTTAGAAGGTAATTTGAATATTTCTTCAGGAAAAGATGTTGATGCTACAACGTTAGCTGAAACAAAAAAATCAGGTTTTGGTGTTGCAGTAGGAGTTAAATATTTCTGGACTCCAGCAAGTCAATTCTCTTTGTCTATTGGTGGTAAAATTTCTTACGATTCAAACAAAACGGATACAGGAGTATCTACTACTTCTAAAGTAATCGGTTTGAATGTACCAGTAGGTTTACATTATTTCGTATCTGATAGTTTTGCAATCACTTCTACTTGGGGTGGTTTAGGTTATACATCAGACGATAATGGTGGAGATGGTGCTGAAAAAACTAACAAAATCAATTTAGGTTTAGATATGTCTGCAATCAGCTTTGGTTTGATCTACAAACTATAATCTGTAGTACATACAACAAATTAAACCGCGCTATTAGCGCGGTTTTTTTATAGCTATACATTTCGTTACTTTGTGCAATGAATTGGAGTCCGTACATCAAGAGTTTTCAGACCTATTTAAAGATCGAGCGCAGTTTGTCCAAGAATACGGTAGCCAACTATACGTTTGACCTAGAACGGCTTTGTATGTTCTTGAATGAAAATGGAATTTCGGTAGCTCCGGAGCATATTGGAGAAGAAACGATACAACAATTCATCTATAGTGTGTCTAAGGAAGTAAATGCAAGATCGCAAGCCCGTATCATTTCGGGTTTAAAGAGTTTCTTTTCTTATTTATTGTTTGAGGACTACCGTACGGACAATCCGATGGAGCTGATTGAATCGCCAAGGATTGGCAGGAAGTTGCCCGATACCCTTACTGTTTCTGATATTGATCGGCTTATTGCGGCGATAGATTTAACGACACCTGAAGGAGAGCGTAATAGAGCTATATTGGAGGTGATGTATGGTTGTGGGTTACGGGTATCGGAGGTTGCTGCTTTAAAAATTTCTGAATTGTTTTTTGACGAAGGATTTATCAAGATTACAGGAAAAGGGAATAAGCAACGTTTCGTTCCCATCGCCCGGTCGACTATGAAGTTTTTGGAGGGTTACAGGAAACAAATTAGGTCGCATTTAACCATTGTAAAGGGACACGAAGATACCTTGTTCTTAAATAGGCGTGGAAAGCAACTAACCAGGGCGATGTTGTTTACCATTATTAAGGATTTGGCGGTTAAAATCAATTTGGGAAAAAATATTAGTCCGCATACGCTAAGGCATTCTTTTGCTACTCATTTGTTGGAGAACGGAGCTGATTTGCGCTCGATACAGTTGATGCTTGGTCATGAGTCTATTACCACTACGGAGATATACGTGCATTTGGATCGAAAATATTTAACACAAATCGTCGCTAGATTTCATCCAAGAAAAAAGTAGAATTAGGTAATTTTCGTTATTTTAGCAGAAGTTTAAAAAGAAGCATAACTCCAAATCTCTTTTAGAATGATGAAATTTAATGATGTTTACGTAGTTGATGACGATAAAATATTTCATTTTATTATCAAAAAACTATTGGCAAATAATAATATAGCGGTTAGTCCGGAGTTTTTTGAGAATGGATTACTGGCCTTAAATGGGATTAAAAGTAAATTAGACAAAGGAGAGACACCGCCTGATTTAATTTTACTGGACATTAATATGCCGGTTTTGGATGGCTGGCAATTTTTGGAAGAATATAAAAAGCTAAAGAAACGGCTACAAAAGGATATCATTATCTATATTATCAGTTCTTCAGACAATACGGTTGATATTGACCGAGCAAAAGATTTTAAGACGGAGATCAGCGATTATTATTTAAAGCCAGTTACCGTTGAAGCGATAAAATCGATATTTAGTGTATAAAAAAAGCGACCCAAGGGTCGCTTTTTTGTTGGTTTACGTTGTATTATTTGGCGATGTTTACCGCTCTAGTTTCGCGAATAACGGTAATTTTCACTTGACCTGGATAGGTCATTTCTGTTTGAATTTTTTGTGATATTTCAAAAGAAAGACTTGCTGCATTTTCGTCGCTTACTTTTTCACTTTCTACGATTACTCGAAGTTCGCGTCCGGCTTGAATAGCGTAAGCATTTTTCACTCCGTTGAATCCAAACGCGATGTTTTCTAGGTCTTTTAAACGTTGGATATAAGAGTCTAATACTTGACGTCTCGCTCCTGGTCTCGCTCCTGATATGGCATCACAAACTTGGATGATCGGCGAGATTAAATATTTCATTTCGATTTCGTCGTGGTGTGCTCCGATGGCGTTGCATACCTCTTCTTTTTCACCATATTTCTCAGCCCATTGCATACCTAATAGTGCGTGTGGTAAATCGCTTTCGGTATCAGGTACTTTACCGATATCGTGTAATAGACCTGCTCTTTTCGCCAATTTTACGTTCAGTCCTAATTCGGCTGCCATGATTCCGCAAAGTTTTGCTACTTCTCTCGAGTGCTGTAACAAGTTTTGTCCGTAGGAAGAGCGGTATTTCATTCTACCCACGACTTTGATTAGTTCAGGGTGTAGCCCGTGAATTCCTAGGTCGATTACGGTACGTTTACCCACTTCCACGATTTCGTCGTCAATTTGTTTCGTTGTTTTGGCCACTACTTCTTCGATTCTAGCAGGGTGTATACGGCCGTCTGTCACTAATTTGTGCAGGGATAGACGGGCAATTTCTCTTCTTACTGGGTCGAAACAAGAAAGGATAATGGCCTCTGGTGTATCATCAACGATGATTTCTACACCGGTCGCTGCTTCAAGGGCGCGGATGTTTCTACCTTCACGACCAATGATTCGACCTTTAACGTCGTCTGATTCAATGTTGAATACCGATACACAGTTTTCTACAGCTTCCTCGGTACCGACGCGTTGAATTGTGCTGATGATTACTTTTTTAGCTTCTTGTTGCGCCGTCAGCTTCGCTTCTTCAATGGTGTCTTGAATATGCGACATTGCTTTTGTTTTGGCTTCTGCTTTTAGGCTTTCAACCAATTGTTCTTTAGCGTCTTCAGCCGAAAGACCGGAGATTACTTCTAATTGCTCTACTTGGCTTTTATGAAGTTTCTCTAGCTCTTGTTGCTTCTTGTCTAGCAATTCAATTTTAGTGTTGTACTCATTAGTTTTAGCTTCAAAGTCATCGTTTACTTTCTTGGCTTTGGCTAATTCACTGGATACTTGAGATTCTTTATCGCGCGTTCTTTTTTCGACCTCTGCAATTTTCTTGTCTTTGTTTAGAATTTCTTTTTCGTGTTCCGATTTTAATTCTAAAAATTTCTCTTTGGCTTGAAGCAGTTTGTCTTTTTTGATGTTTTCAGCTTCAACATTAGCATCTCTTAAGATTGTAGAGGCTTCTTTCTTAGCGTTTTTAATCATGGTAGAGACGTCATTCTTTTCCAGGTATTTTGCGATTCCAAAACCTCCGCCTATTCCAGCAATTAAAGCAATTATAATTAGTATAGTTCCCATTTTGATTTGTTAGTTATTATATATAAAAAAGCCTACATTAGGTGAATGCATAAACTCGTAAGGACAAGTCTTGAGCTAACTCGCTGTTCAAGTTTCCACGATAGAAGTGGCATGCTTTAGTAGCGACGATTTGCTCATTTTAATTTGTTAGTGTTGAGTTTACCAATTAAAATCTAATGTAGGCAGTGTTGTATTCTATGTTAAGAACGTTATTTTTTATCGAGGTACTCGAATAATAAATCATTAATTTTTTTTAATCGATCTAGTGTTTCCTTACTATCTGTGGAGTTGTCTACTTGCTTTTGTTCTACTTGTGAGGCAAATTGTAAAGCGCACATCGCTAATACATCTTGTTTGTCACGAACCGCATAGTTTTCTTCGAATTGCTTAATCATGGCATCAATTTTCTTGGAAGCACTTCTCAGTCCTTCTTCTTGTGACAGGTCGACCGTTAACGGGTATACTCTGTCGGCAATTGATAGTTTTATTTTAAGCTTTCCATCCATGTTTTAGTCTGATAACTGTGCAATACAGTAATCTATCTCTCTGATTAATGAATTTATTTTAAGCTTGGTATCTCGTTTATTTTCTTCACCGCCTAATAATGAATTAGCCATTTTGAGTGCTTCTCCTTCTGATTTCAGCTCGTCAATCGTTTTGGATTGCTTATGAATTACAGCAGCAGCTTTTTCTAATTCTGCTTTTAAAGCGATAGAATCTTTTTCTAAACCTTCTATTTTCCTAAAAAGTTTTTCAATTCTATTTTCAAGAGAATCAATTATTTCTGCAATTTCACTCATGAAATACTTTGTTCATTACTTACTTTACAAAGTTAGGATTCTATTTTGTTTGCACAATAGTTTTGTGAATTATTTATTTCTTTTTTAGCGGTCGTGGATAATAAATTGTTTTTAAGGAGGTTACAAAACAAAGTGCTGTTGTAAATTTTTACGCACTTTTAATTATCTTAGCCAAAACATTCTTTGATGCGGTATAATTGGTTGTTTTTTTTTCTTACTTCGATGGTATTGGGGCAAGTACAATACCCTAAAGATTATTTCATTTCGCCTTTAGCTATTCCTTTGCATTTGGCTGGAAATTTTGGCGAATTGCGTTCTAATCACCTTCATTCTGGTTTTGATTTTAAAACCCAGCAAAAAGAAGGATTTAATGTTTATGCTGCGGCTGATGGATATGTGTCGCGCATCAAGATTTCGGAAGTGGGCTATGGCAAGGCGGTTTATATCAAGCATCCTAATGGGTATACAACCGTTTATGGTCATTTGCAGTCTGGTTTTGGCGCTGTGCAACAATTGATTAAACGGGAGCAGTACAAAGCGAAATCCTATGAAATTGATATAGTCTTTAAGCCAGAGGAGCTGTTGGTTAAAAAGGGAGAGGTCATTGGGATTTCTGGAAATACGGGAGGGTCGGATGGTCCTCATTTGCATTATGAAATTCGGGATACTTTTACGGAGAAAATCATTAACCCTTTGTATTTTGGTTTTGATGCGCTACTGCCCGATGATAAGCGACCCTTACTGACCAGTTTGATGGTCTATCCCTTGGATGAAAACAGCCAAGTAAATCAGTCAAAGCAACCTTTTTCGGTCAATTTAGCTTTGCAGCAAGATGGTACTTATGTGACTGAAAAAATTGAGGGAACTGGTCGCATCGGATTTGGCATTTGCGCCACAGATTATGATAATGTGTCCTGGAATTCCAATGGGGTGTTTAGTGTGGCCTCCTACTTAAATGGCCAAGCATTCTTTGGTTACCAATTTGATACCTTTTCCTTTGATGAAACGCGTTATGTAAATGCTTTGATTGATTATGAGCGGTATAAGAAGCAAAAGCAACGTGTTCAAAAATTATTTATGACGACTTCCTATCCTTTGAGTTTGCTTCATACTACTGCTTCGCAAGGGATTGTAACGTTGTTGCCAAATGTCACCCAATCGTATCGTATTGAGGTGGCCGACTTTTTTGGGAATATGACTAAAGTGTTCGTGCCGATACAGTATAAGGTGGCTTTAGCGAAAGTAGGCGAGGCACCCGTTACTTCACCTTATTTTTTGCAGGCAAATCGGGAGTCTATTTTCTCGTTAGAAAATGTTACCGTTACATTTCCACCCCATGTTTTTTTGGATGATTTTTATATGGACTTTTCGGTTGAAAAGGGCGTTGCAAAAGTACATCGCGATGTGGTACCTGCTTTTGCCAATTTCTCAGTAACGTTTGAAGATAGTTTGGCAACCGAACAGGACCGACAAAAGATGTTTGTTGGGTTGGTAGACTCGAAAAAAATCAGTTACTTTCATACTAAGCGTTATAAAAATTCGTTTACCATTTATACCAAAACCTTGGGCACTTATAAGTTGCTTAAGGATGGTATGCCTCCCAAGATTAAAATTGATAAGAAAGTGGGAGGTAAGTGGATAAGCCAACTGGATGCTTTGCAATTCACCATTTCGGATGAGGGGTCGGGGATTAAAAGTTATGAAGGGTATTTGAATGGTAATTGGATCTTACTGGAATACGAACCTAAAACTAAAAAGCTGGTGCATCACTTTGCAGACGGCATTGTAGCGGAGGGTAAAAACGATTTAAAAGTAGTCATTACCGATAATGTTGGAAATTCTACTATCTTTGAAACACAATTTTTTAGAAGTCAAAAACCTTAATTATTTAGTTTGAGAACACATAAATTCCTCTATACGCTCCTGTTTTTTACCTTTAGTATCGTTGCGTTTGCGCAAAATCAAATGGCTAAAGTAGCAGGTGTCGTCCTTGATGAGAACAATAAACCTGTCGAAAATGTCAACGTAAGTTATCAAACCAAAACCTCGACTACGGACGTTAATGGTTTTTATGAGATTACGGTGCCGGCCAATCAAAAAGTGGTGTTAGTCTTTACCCACGTTTCACTGAAAAAAATTACAGCAACCTTAACGTTAAAGCCCAATGAGAATTATGAATTCCATGTGGTAATGAATGATAAAGCGGATCAATTGGGTGAAGTAGTAGTAACCAGCAATCGCAAACGCGTGCAAGGGATCACCACTTTATCGCCCGAAACGGTTCGAAAGAATACTAGTGCTAATCCAGGAATTGAGAGTGTATTAAAGACTTTTGGCGGTGTTAATGGGAATTCCGAATTGAGCTCAGGGTACAACGTACGCGGTGGTAACTATGATGAAAACTTGGTTTATGTTAATGAAATTGAGGTTTACCGACCGTTTTTAGTGCGTTCAGGACAACAGGAGGGCTTGAGTTTTACCAATACGGATATGGTTCAGAATATCGACTTTTCTGCGGGAGGATTTCAAGCCAAGTACGGGGATAAATTGTCGTCGGTTTTGGACATTACCTATAGAAAGCCAACGCGCTATAGTATAGCTGCTGAGGCCAGTTTCTTGGGGGGAAGTTTGACTGGAGAAGGGGTTTCTAAAAATAAAAAATGGTCGGCGATCACAGGTGTTCGCTACCGTGATAATTCTCTTTTGGTGAACAGTCAAGAGACTTCTACGAATTATCGTCCCACCTTTATTGATGTGCAGACTAATGTGAATTATAGTCCGAATAAGAAATGGCAGTTTAGTTTCTTGGGGAATGTCTCACAGAATAAATACAAGTATCAGCCTTTGACCCGTCAGACTAATTTTGGAACGGTAGATGAGCCCATTGCTTTGCAAATCTTTTATGAGGGGCGTGAGAATGATCAATACCAAACCTTATTTGGAGCTTTCAAGACCAGTTTTGTCGCCAATGAGAATACGACTTTTAAGTTGATTACCTCGATGTACCATACCCAAGAGCAGGAGTATTTTGATATATTGGCCGCCTATTATTTGGGCGATGTCGACACGAATGTCGGTTCGGAAACGCTGGGCCAGGTAACCTACAGTCGTGGGGTAGGCGAACAGCTAAACCATGCCCGTAATAACTTGGATGCTTTGATTTTCAATGCCGAAGTGAAGGGTGTGCACCAAATCAAGCAAAAAAAGCAGCAAATCGAATGGGGTTTTAAGTATACGCGTGAAAACATCAGGGATCGTGTAGTAGAATGGGAAGTGATTGATTCCGCCGGATTTTCTTTAAATCCACCCAATTTAAATTTGCCTCACAACGACCAACCGTATAATCCTTATGTGGGACCTCTTGTGCCTTATCAAAATGTTAGAGCTACCAATTTTGTCGATATCAATCGTTTTTCGGGTTATGCGCAATGGAGTGCTAAGGCAAAATTAGGGGCCCATCAATTGTGGATTACAGCAGGGTCCCGTTTTCACAGTTGGGTTGTTTCTGGCGATAAAATCGCAACGGGTAAGGTGCAGACTGTTTACAGTCCTCGTATGCAGTTGACCTTTAAACCAGATTGGGAAAAGGATATGGTATTTCGCTTTTCTACAGGGCTTTACCATCAACCGCCTTTTTACCGCGAATTAAGAGCCATGGATGGCGTCGTTAATCCGAATGTAAAAGCCCAGCAGTCGGTTCATTTTGTACTGAGCAATGATTATAATTTTAAAATGAATAACCGTCCGTTTAAGTTGGTTACCGAAGCCTATTATAAATCCATGACGGACGTAAATACTTATACGCTGGAAAATGTGCGTATCCGTTATCGAGCGAATAATGATGCTACGGCTTATGCTTATGGTTTGGACATGCGATTGAATGGAGAGTTTGTGCCGGGAACGGAATCGTGGTTGAGTTTTGGGTACATGAAGACCGAAGAGAATCAGGGCGGGAAAGGCTTTATTGCGCGACCTACGGACCAGCGTTTGAAGTTTGGTATCCTCTTCCAAGATTATATGCCTAACCTACCGAACATGAAATTGTATTTGAATTTGGTTTACAATACAGGTTTGCCGGGAGGTTCGCCTTCTTATGCCGATTCCTATGATTATCAAACGCGCTTGCGGGATTATCGTAGAGCCGATGTTGGATTTGCATATGTATTGACGGAAAAAAATAATGAGCGTTCCGAATCGCATTGGTTGAAGAAATTTCAGGATTTATCGGTAGGATTTGAGATCTTTAATTTGTTCAATAATCAAAATGCGATTACGAATACATGGGTACGGGATGTGTATACCAAAAGCCAATATGGAATTCCTAATTATATGACTACACGAGTATTTAACGTTAAGCTTACTGCTAAACTGTAGCAATAATTCTTTATTTTTGAGTATCAAATTTTTGAATATGAAAAATTACTATCCCTTTCTAATCCTTTTCGCGGCTGTCATTACTACTAGTTGTAAAAAACAAGATGAAGAAAAGCCAAAGGTGACCTACGATGCAGTATCTAAGGTCAAGCCAGCGGAGGTTGTTGCCGATACTACGCAACTAGTTGTTGCGGATTTACCAGTTACCATGGAGGGAACAAATTATTTGATACATCCAATTGGAGTGGTTGCTGGAGGAAATAGAGGATTGAAGTCTTCATCTGATACTGGAGAAGGGTTTACGGTTTCTAATTATGGTGAATACCAAATAACCGGATATTTGAGTAATTTGAAGTTCCAAGAAATAGGGAAGGATAGTTTGCGTGCTTTGAGTACTAAACCGATATTGATTGAGACGGCTACTTATTTGAAGACTTTAGCCGATAAGACCAAGCAGCAGTTCATGGTCTATTCTTTGGCCGATATGGATACCAATAAAGATGGTAAATTAGATTCAAGTGATATTAAGTCGCTTTACATTAGTACCATTGGTGGGTTGCGATTTACCAAGCTTTCCGTTGACTTTCAAGAATTGGTGGATTGGAAGCTGATCGAATCCAAAAACCTATTGTATTTTAGGACTATTGAAGATACTAACAAGAATGGCGAATTTGATGCCGAAGACCATTTGCAATATCAATTTGTCAATTTACTAGATAAAGAGTGGAAGGTTACTGTATACCAACCCCTCTAGATCAGTATTTCGCTTTCCAAATCGGATTTTTCTATATCAAAATCAAAACCTAGCTTCGACACTAATTCAATGACTAAACGTTTGTACCAATTCTCTGATTTGGGATGAATGTATATTTTTTCGATGAGTTGGTCGATGTCGATTTGGATCTTTAAGCCGTCGTTGATCTTGATGTTTTCCGAGGTAATATCGGCTATGATTCGGACTTCGCGCTCGTATTGAAAACTTTTTCTTTTGAAGAGGAACGGGAAGAACATGTCGTCAAAGGGGATGAATTCCTTTTTGTAATCAATGTATTTTACTTCTCCTATATATTGTTTGAATTCCTTCTCGACTTCCAGCGCTTTTTGCAAGCGACCGATGGTTGATTGAATGGCTAAGCCCTCACTATTTTGAGTAAAAATTTGCCACATTGCAAATGATTCGTATTCGTTAATGTGCCAGCTGCTCACCACTACTTTCTCGCGGTGTTTTTTATAATATTGTAAAAACTCAGGATTGTTTTCCGAAAGCTTTTTAATTTCCTCGTAGGTGGGTTCGCTAAATGTGCCTTCGTATTGGTCTTCAAATTTGTCCGAACGCGACAAGAACAGTTTTTGGGAAAGTAGTAAATCTAAAAATTTTGACAGGTCCAAATATTTCCAAACTACCGTATTGGGGTCTTCAGGTAAGGAGATATTTGGGTTGCTGTAATACATTATTCAAAGGATTGCATCGAAACCAATTTAGAATACATACCGTTCATGCTAAGCAGTTCTTCGTGAGTTCCTTGCTCGACGATTTCCCCTTTTTGCATGACCACAATCAAGTCGGCCTTTTGTATGGTTGAAAGGCGGTGGGCAATCACTATTGAGGTTCTGTTTTGCATCATGTTTTCCAAGGCTTGTTGCACCAATCGCTCGCTTTCGGTATCTAGGGCCGAAGTAGCCTCATCCAAAATCATAATGGGTGGATTTTTCAATACGGCGCGTGCTATGGATAAACGTTGTTTTTGACCGCCCGAAAGTTTGTTTCCGCTGTCGCCTACATTGGTATAGATGCCGTCTGGTAAATCTTTAACGAATTCGTAGGCATTCGCAATTTTTAGAGCTTCAATAATTTCATCGTCGGTAGCTTCTAGCTTACCGAGCGCTATATTGGCTTTAATGGTATCGTTGAATAAAATGGAATCTTGGGTTACTAATCCCATTAAATCTCTGAGCGAATGCATCGTAAGATCTTTGATGTTGCAATGGTCTATGGTAATAGATCCTTCTTGAACATCGTAGAACCTTGTCAGTAAATTAGCGATCGTGCTTTTTCCACTACCGGACTGCCCCACTAAGGCGACCGTTTTTCCTTTTGGAACCGTAATAGAAAAATTCTTTAATACATTTTCTTCTTCGTATTTGAAATTGATGTTTTTGATTTCGATTTGGTCTTCAAAAGTCGTTTTTACTAGGGCATCCGGCTTGTCGGTCACAATATTCTCTACTTCTAATACTTCGAAGACGCGCTGTGCCGCTGCTAGACCACTTTTAACGGAATAGGAAGCCTTTGAAATGGATTTGGCTGGAGTTAAGATATTATAGGCCAATCCCATATAAACTAAGAATTTTGCACCGTCTAGAACTGCTTTGCCGTTGGGAAGTTTCTCTACCAAAACCATGTTTCCCCCGTACCATAATAGGATTGCGATCACTATAATTCCCATGAATTCGCTCATGGGAGAGGCTAGATTGTTTTTTCTTCCGATGCTGTTGGATAAATTCAAAAGTCGGGCAATCGATGCACTAAATTTTTCTTTGAAATTCCCTTCGGCATTATAGCTTTTTACGACTTTTAGTCCGGAGAGACTCTCTTCCACGATTGAAATTAAAAAGCCATTTTCATACTGAATGCGTTCGGATTTTGATTTCAATGATTTCCCGATTCTCGAAATGACAAATCCTGAGATAGGGATAAAAATAAAAACAAATAACGTTAGTTTTACGCTAATTGCAAACATGGCGATAATTGTAAAAACGATGGTCATGGGTTCTTTGACAATCAATTCCAAAATGGAAAAGAAGGAGTTTTGTACTTCATTAACATCCCCCAGCATGCGTGCCATGATATCACCTTTTCTCTTTTCGGAATAGTAAGAAACGGGCAACTCGATGATTTTGTGGTACATTGTTTTTCTTAAATCTTTCAAAACACCGTTTTTGAGGTGCATCAAATGATTGGAAGCTAGGTAGTTAAATAAGTTTTTGAATAAAAAAGTTGAAATCACAAGCGCCACTACTAAAATCAGGGCAAATTGCGGACCGTTTTGTTCTGTTAATTGGGTTATGTAGAAGTATAAATAATCATTTCCATAATCCGTTATGTTTAAAATGCCCTTGTAAACGGGTTGTTCGTAGACCCTTTCGGCATTGTTGAACAACACTTTCATCATCGGTATTAAAGAGATGAAGGATAGGGTGCTGAACAGGGCATACAAGATGTTATAGAAGATGTTCCATCCAACATGGAATTTGTATGGTTTTACAAAGGGGATTATTTTTTTTAAATTCTCGTCCATTAATTCAACTGCATGGCAGTAATTATATTTTTAATTTTAGTGTCTAATTCATTTTCTACTTTGTCAAAATCTTCGACTTGGTCTAAAGGAGCATTGACGCTAAAGTAAAATTTGATTTTTGGTTCGGTGCCACTAGGTCGGGCACAAATTTTTGAACCATCTTCTAAATAGTAAATTAATACATTAGATTTTGGAATCGCGATAGGTTCAATTTCATTGGTAAACATGTTTCTAGCGGTTGAATTTTCGTAGTCTTCAATGCACACTACGCGTTGTCCGTTTATTTCAGCCACTGGGTTTTCGCGCAAATCGACCATCATTTGGTTGATTTCTTGTAAACCGGATATTCCTTTTTTCGTTAAAGAAATTAGATATTCTTTATAAAAGCCATAATCCACATATAAGTTTAACAATTCTTGATATAAGGTACTTCCTGCGGCTTTTGCTTGCGCGGCTATTTCACATACCAATAAGGTAGCGCCCACAGCATCTTTGTCTCTTACCGCATCGCCAACCATATATCCAAAGCTTTCCTCTCCACCTCCGATAAATTGTAGTGCTGGAAAATCTTTAATCATTTTGGCGATCCATTTAAAGCCTGTTAGTCCAATTTTACACTCCACGCCATAAGCAGAGCCAAGTTCATGCAGCATTGGGGTTGAAACAATTGTAGAACCTATAAATTGCTTTCCGTTTATTTTTCCGGCCCGTTTCCATTGTTCTAGTAAAAAGGCCGTCATGATTACCATGGTTTGGTTCCCGTTCAATAAGATCATTTTACCTTCCGTATCTCTTACGGCAATGCCAAGGCGGTCTGAATCGGGATCCGTTCCAATAACGATATCCGCATTCACTTTTTCTGCTAAGGCTAATGCCATGGTCAAGGCTTCTGGTTCTTCCGGATTGGGCGATTTAACGGTGGGAAAATTTCCATTGGGTACCGCTTGTTCTTCCACGATGTTGACCTGGGTATATCCAGCTTGTTCTAATACCGTAGGGATTGATTTAATCGAGGTGCCGTGAAGGGATGTATAAACGATTTTAAGGTTTTCTTTTGCCGTTTTAGTGGTGTTGAAACTACAATTTTCAAGGGTTGACTTTACAAAGGCCGCGTCGACCGCGGTGTCAATATATTCTATTAAGCTATCGTTGGCAGTAAACTTTATGGTTGAATAATCTAACGATTCAATGCGTTGGATTATCTCTTCGTCTTGTGGAGGAACCAATAGTCCGCCATCTTGCCAGTACACTTTGTATCCATTGTATTCGGGCGGATTATGAGAGGCCGTGAGCACAATGCCGGCATGGCAATTTAGATGTCTTACCGTGAAAGACAATTCAGGCGTTGTGCGCATGTCTGAAAACAAATACACCTTAATGCCATTGGCAGAAAACACATCGGCCACCACTTTTGCAAGGGTGTCACTATTGTGTCGGCAATCATAGGCGATTGCTACTTTGATTTGTTCGTCTTTAAAAGTTTGTTTGAGGTAATCAGACAAGCCTTGTGTATTTTTTCCGAGTGTATATTTGTTAATGCGGTTTGTCCCAACACCCATGATCCCGCGCATGCCACCGGTACCAAATTCTAGGTTTTTATAAAAGCTCTCCTCCAAGTCCTTTGGAGCGCTAGTCATCATTTCTTTGATTTTATTTTGGGTTTCCACGTCAAACGCAGGTGTAAGCCATTCGTTTGCTTTATCTATGATCGATTGTTCAATGTGCATGGTGTACTTTTTTAAACTAAGATACTGAAGTATTTGGTTTTATAGATTTACTTCGTCGGAAATTTTATATCGTTCTTCATTGTTTTTTGTTCGAAGAATGATTTCGCCCAAAAATCCGGCTAAAAACAATTGAGAACCGATGATCATAGCCGTCACGGCGATATAGAATAACGGGTTTTGCGCTACTAAAATTGTTGGTTCGTGTAATGCAAATAACTTTACTAGTTTAATGCCAATAATAAGAAAGGTCGCTAGAAACCCTATAATAAACATTGCCACTCCCAGGGCACCAAAAAGATGCATGGGGCGTTTGCCGTATTTGGATAAGAACCAGATGGTGATTAAGTCGAGGAAGCCATTGATGAAACGGCTCATGCCGAATTTGGATTCTCCGTATTTTCGGGCTTGGTGGATGACTACCTTTTCCCCAATTTTTCCAAAGCCAGCATTTTTGGCTAGCACAGGTATGTAGCGGTGCATTTCGCCCGATACTTCGATGTTTTTAATCACGATGCTTTTATAGGCTTTTAGTCCGCAATTGAAGTCATTCAAATGAACGCCTGATGTTTTACGGGCGGCCCAATTGAACAATTTAGACGGCAAGTTTTTGGCCACAACCGAATCGTATCGTTTCTTTTTCCAACCGGAAACCAAATCAAAGTTTTGATTCATTACCATGTTGTATAACTCGGGGATTTCATCGGGACTGTCTTGTAAATCAGCGTCCATGGTAATGACTACGTCACCTTGTGCTTTGGCAAAACCCGCGTGTAGTGCTTGCGATTTACCAAAGTTTCTTAAAAAGCGAATCCCTTTTACATTGTTGTTTTCACGGGATAGTTTTTCGATGATGGACCATGAGTTGTCTGTACTACCGTCATCAATAAAAATAACTTCGTAGCTATACTGATGGGAGGTCATTACTTTGACAATCCATTGGTGTAATTCGGGTAACGATTCCTGTTCGTTAAGAAGCGGAATGATTATGGATAGATTCATTTAGAATTTTTCGACAGTTTTTGATTTGAAAATAGCGGCCAACAATAGTCCGAAAACAGAGCTGAATAAAATGCTGTATACAGCACCTTTTAATAATTGACCCACCGCAAATTGATCATTGGCTTGCATGTCTTTGATCGCTTGGTTAACTGCCTCTGCAGGTGTATTGAACTTTTGCATCATTTCAACGGCAAACTTTATGGTTAGTTCTTTAATGGTATCCTTGGCTGCAGGGTCAATATAATTGAACAGGATGATATTGAAAACGGTGGAAATTAAAATGCCGATTACTACCGAAATGAAATAGGTCGTAAACGCACTTTTGAATGGGAACTGGCCGTTTAATTCTTTTTTGGTTTTAACCAAAAGATAGATGCTGATAGAAATGTAGATAATGATGTTTAAAACCCCTATCCACCAAGAGGTGAAAAGCTTTAGATCAATACTGTAAATTAAAGCCGTTGTAAGTACCGATATAAGACCGATTACGGCACCAAACATAATTCCGTTTTTCTTAATAATTTCATTCATGATTTTAAGGTTTTAATTATTTAACAAATATAGTAATTCCGTTTTTACTATACCGTAAGTCTCTTACAATTAAAAAAAGTTACTAGATTGGTTTGATTATTGAAAAATAGTTGTATTTTTGCACACTCAAATTAAAAAAGAATTTAATTAAAAGTTGTAGGGCGTTTATACCTTCTAGAGTAGAAGCTTCAAAATTAACTACTTCATAACAATAAAAAGATTTACAAAATGAAAAAAGGAATTCACCCAGAAAATTACAGATTAGTTGCTTTCAAAGACATGTCAAATGAGGATGTTTTTATCACTAAATCTACCGTAGAGACAAAAGAAACAATTATGCACGAAGGTGTTGAATATCCTGTTTTCAAAATGGAGATTTCTAGAACGTCTCACCCTTTTTATACTGGTAAATCTAAACTTATTGATACTGCAGGACGTATCGATAAATTCAAAACAAAATACGCTAAACACGGTAAATAGTAGTTTCAGTGTTCAAATTTTAGGAAGACCATTCACGAAAGTGAGTGGTTTTTTTATTGCATAAACTTTGGCTACAGGCCTTGCCGAACGGATTTTTTTTATAAACTTTGACACTACTAAGTGCGGATAATTCGTAAATTGTCCCTTCAATCTAATAAAAATGAACTATATACTTTTTGACGGAACCGTCCGTAACGCTTTACTTCCCTTTACATTTACAAGACCCGTAGCTGATATTAGGGTAGGGATCTTGACCATACGAGAGAAATGGGAAAAGCACTTGGGTTATACCACCACTACTTTAACGGAAGAATATCTTTCGGAAAAGTACCCTATGGTAGAAATGGAAGAGAATGTGATGATTAATGCATCGTTCTTACCGAATGAAGTATTGGTTGAAATGGTAAAGGTATTAGAGAAGAACCAAGCTATTTTTAAAGGAGAGGAAGTCATTGCGTTCTTCACTAACGACACCCAAGACGAAGTAGATTTTGATACCTATGAAATCATTGAATATCAAGAAGACTGTTTGAGAATAGAACACACTTGGGATATTTTTGCCAAAAATGATGCGGCATTGCGGGAAGATTTTGAGTTGCTTACCGAAGGAAGAAATTCGCAGCCTATTCCAAAAAGTGTCAATGTCATTGCGGCGGAGCATATATTTATTGAAGAAGGAGCCAAGATGGAGTTTGTTACCTTAAACGCCGCTGCTGGTCCGATTTACATTGGTAAGAATGCCGAAATTATGGAAGGCTCTGTCATTCGCGGTCCTTTTGCTTTGTGCGAATCAGGAAGAGTGAAATTGGCCACCAAAGTATACGGCGCCACTACTGTTGGACCTCACTCTGTCATTGGAGGCGAAGTGAGTAATTCGGTCTTAATGGGGTATTCCAATAAGGGTCATGATGGCTTTTTAGGGAATTCGGTATTGGGTGAGTGGTGTAATATTGGCGCCGATAGCAACAACTCTAATTTGAAAAACAATTATGAAGAAGTACGCTTGTGGAGCTATGAAACTGAAGGGTTTGCTAGAACGGGATTGCAATTTTGCGGCCTTATGATGGGAGATCACAGCAAGTGTGGTATTAATACCATGTTTAATACGGGTACGGTAGTGGGTGTTTCTGCCAATATATTTGGATCAGGTTTTCCACGCAATTTTGTGCCCAGTTTTTCATGGGGTGGAGCTTCAGGTTTTACTACCTACTTAACTAATAAAGCTTTTCAAACAGCGAAAATCGTAATGGCTCGTAGACAAGTGGAATTTTCAGAGCAGGATACTAAAATCTTAGAACACGTATTTGAAATCACCGCCAAATATAGAAAAGAGTAATGTTGATTTGAGAATTTGAAGATTTGAACATTTGAACATGGTTTAAAAGAACAGTGCGTTTTTAAATTCGTAATTTTCAAATGGTAAAATCTTTAAATTAAACTATCTTTGCGTCCTCAATTTTTGACAACGATTTCACTTATTGAGGTTCGATATGGAAACAAGAAAAAAAGTAGCGTTTTATACGCTGGGGTGTAAACTGAATTTTTCAGAAACCTCGACCATCGCCCGCAACTTTCAGGACGAAGGATTTGATCGGGTTGACTTTGAAGAAGTCGCCGATATTTATGTCATCAATACCTGTTCGGTAACCGAGAATGCTGACAAACAATTCAAGCAAATTGTAAAAAAGGCCATGAAGCTGAACGACAAAGCCTTTGTAGCGGCTGTGGGTTGCTATGCGCAATTAAAGCCAGAAGAATTGGCAGCAGTGGATGGGGTTGATTTGGTTCTAGGGGCTACTGAGAAATTTAAAATTACAGACTACATCAACGATTTGTCTAAAAATGACATGGGTGAAGTGCATTCTTGTGAAATAGAGGAGGCCGATTTTTACGTTGGAAGCTATTCTATTGGTGATCGCACTAGGGCTTTTTTGAAAGTGCAAGACGGTTGTGATTATAAATGTACCTATTGTACTATTCCTTTGGCACGTGGGATTTCGAGAAGTGATGCTTTGGAAAATGTTTTGAAAAATGCGTCCGATATTTCCCAGCAAGGAATCAAAGAAATAGTCCTTACGGGCGTAAATATTGGGGATTATGGTAAAGGAGAGTTTGGAAATAAAAAACACGAGCATACTTTTCTTGATTTGGTTAAAGCGTTGGACGAAGTAGCAGGGATTGAACGATTGCGTATTTCTTCTATTGAACCGAATCTTTTAAAGAATGAGACCATCGAGTTTGTTGCTCAAAGCCGAACATTTGTACCGCATTTCCACATCCCATTGCAAAGTGGTAGTAACGAGGTATTGAAGAAAATGAAACGTCGCTATTTGCGAGAAGTTTATACGGATCGAGTACATAAGATTAAAGAAGTTATGCCGCATGCTTGTATTGGGGTGGATGTGATTGTGGGGTTTCCTAGCGAAACGGAGGAGCAATTCTTAGAGACTTATAATTACTTGAACGAAATGGATATTTCGTATTTACACGTTTTTACTTATTCCGAAAGAGATAATACCGAAGCGGCCGCGATGCCTGAGGTGGTTCCGATGAACGTGCGTAATAAAAGAAGTAAAATGCTTCGCGGACTATCGGTGAAAAAGCGTCGAGCGTTTTATGAAAATCAAATAGGTTCGCAAAGAACCGTATTGTTTGAAAGCGAAAATAAAGAAGGGTATATCCATGGTTTTACGGAGAACTACGTTAAAGTAAAAACGCCTTGGAACCCGGAGTTGGTCAATACGCTTCATCCAGTCCAACTCACTAGAATTGATGAAGATGGTGCGGTCCGAATGGAGTTTTTGTCAATCACGGTCTAAAATAAATAAACCCCCGAAGTATAGTCTTCGGGGGTTGTTCTTTTATAGCATTGTCTTAGTTGATGCTTTCTATTAATCGTACAAATTCCGCTCGATAGCCGTCGACATCGTTTGCTAATCCTGATTGGGCTAGTTTTTTTATAGCAGCAGTTGAGTGATTGGCGATCAATTTTGATTCTCGAAGTTTTAATCCAAACCAGGCCACCGCACTGCCAAATTTGAAGTCGGCCGAACTGTTTTCTAGCGCAACGGCTTTATCTGCAATGACGTCTACCATTTCAATGCTTTTGTCACCATCGGGTTTTTTATATCGAAATTTGATGGTCGCCAATTCTTCCGCATAGGTGGATGTTTTTGTTTCCTTGACTTTTGTGTATTTTAAGTCGGATGGCAAGTAGTCGCTGTCTACGCCCGCTGGAATGATTTCGTAAAGCGCGGTTACCGTATGACCGCTTCCTAATTCCCCGGCATCGATGGCATCGTTTTTAAAATCCTCTGCTTGCAGGCGCCGGTTTTCATAGCCGATTAAGCGATAGGCTTGTACGTGTTTTGGATTGAACTCTACTTGTACTTTGACATCTTTGGCTATTGCATACATCGAACCTTTGAATTCTTTTCCTAAAAAGCGATTGGCTTCTTGTAGGTTGTCTATGTAGGCATAGTTACCGTTGCCTTTGTCGGCAAGGAGTTCCATTTTGCTGTCTTTGTAATTGCCCATGCCATAGCCTAAAACGGTAAGGAAGATGCCCGATTTTCTTTTGACTTCTATTAAGTCCTCCATGGCTTCATCTGATGAGGCGCCCACGTTGAAATTGCCATCGGTGGCAATGATCACTCTGTTGTTGCCGTCTTTGATAAAGTTTTGTTCGGCCAATTTATACGCTAGTTCAATGCCTTCTCCGCCAGCAGTACAGCCTCCCGCTTTCAAATCGTCGAATGCTTCTAGGATGGTATCGGTATCATCACCGTCTGTTGGTGACAAAACAACACCTGCTGAACCGGCATAGACTACGATGGAAACTTTGTCTTTGGCGCGCAATTCTTTCACAGCTATTTTCATGGATTCTTTGAGTAACGGCAATTTGTTGTCTTCGTCCATAGAGCCAGATACATCAATGAGGAACACTAAGTTGGACGCCGGAAGATTGGTCATAGGTATATCTTTTCCTTGTAGACCAATTTTCAACAGTTTGTGTTGAGGATTCCATGGACTCTCACTGTACTCCGTGTTGATGGAGAACGGGTGTTGGTCGGCTGGTTGAGGATACCGGAATTTGAAAAAGTTGACCATCTCTTCCACACGGACCGCGTCCTTAGGCACGGGTTGGCCATTATTAATGAAGCGTCTGATGTTGGTGTAAGAAGCATTGTCGACATCGATGGAGAAGGTCGATAAGGGAGCGGTTTTAGGAGATTCAAAAGGGTTTTCGGGAACTTCGGCATAACTCTCGGTATTGTCATTGGCTACTGGAGCTTCTGAGTCGTAAGCCGTAGGGTTTTCGATTTCCATGTAGGCGGAATCCGCTAAGTCTGTGGTGGCCTCTGCGTTGCCATCGGATCGTTTGCATCCGATTAGCAAAAGCATGGTAAGGCCCATTGAAAAAATTTGATACTTTTTCATTTTGATACTGTGTTTAGAAATTACTATTGATTTTTTGTTTATCGAATAACTTCTGGGATTCCGGATTTCCTAGGGGAATTATTTGCTTTTTTGGTGCATTCAAATTTGATGCCAAAAAATTAAGCGTTTCTTAAGAATACGTTTTGGGCGTGAATTTAGTACTTATAGTGGAAGCGGATTTTAGTGATACGGTAAGCGTTTGCACCGTATTGTTCGATGAACTCAAAATGGTTTCGGCCTAGTTGTTTGAAGTCAATAATTCTGTCTGCGGCAATTTCATAATACATGGAGCTGCCTTCCATCATGAATTTGTTTCCGGTTTTTCGGTAGGCTGAGCGAATTAATTCAAACTCGGATAAATTCCAAGTGGTGTGATGCGCGTCTAGATGGTCGCGGTCGGTGCACAGTCCTTCGGTAATTTCGGTTTTAGAACCGTAATATTTAGTTATGGATTCGAAGTAATTGAGGATGTCTTGTTTGAAGTCGGCTTTGCTCATTGCGTAAATATATAAAAAACATAAAAAAAATCGCCTTGATTTCTCAAGGCGATTTAGGATAAACGATTCTATTCCTTAAATTTTTATTCCGGGAGGTAGTAAATCTCTATAGGTTGTATTTTTTCTAAAGAAGAGGGCAATTTTTGGCAATATAGGAACGACCTTAAGTTTTCGTTCGTAGGCAATTTCCATGATGTTTTTCAATAAATCAGTGATAAATTCTTCGTCTTCAAAACCATCAAAAGTATTTATTCTTGTTAGGAATATTTTCTTTTCTTGAAATGAATATTCAACAGAAATCAATTTGCCGTCGACTAAAGTTTCAAATTGGCGTGCAAAGGTATTGTCTTTGATTTCCATTTTTTCCGAAAAAACAGTTGTGTTCATAATCAAGTAAAATAAAAGGATTATTTTTATGCAAAAATACTAATAATTAACGAGTTTACCGTTATATAATGTCTAAAATTCACGTTTATTTTATGCCGGGTTTAGCGGCTAGTCCAGCTATTTTTGAGCGCATCCAACTTCCTGAAGCGTTTGAATCGCATCTCTTGGAATGGATGTTGCCGGAGCATCAAGAAACGTTAGAACACTATGCGCAACGCATGGCCATGCATGTCAAGGAGGAGAATGCAATCTTAGTTGGCGTTTCTTTCGGAGGGATTTTGGTGCAAGAAATGAAGCGCTTTTTAAAGACAAGGAAGATCATTATTATTTCCAGTGTGAAGGCGGCTCAAGAAATGCCGACCCGAATGAAGGTTGCCAAAACAACCAAAGCCTATAAATTAATTCCCACACAGTTGTTTGAGAACTTAGAACTGTTGGCCAAGTTTAGCTTTGGTTCGTCGATATTGAAGCAACGCCTGAAGCTTTATGAAAAATTTCTTGCGGTTCGGGACAAAAATTATTTGGACTGGGCGATTGAAAACGTGCTCAATTGGCAGCGCACAGAAGTTGATCCAGAGATTATTCATATTCATGGCGATGCTGATGAGGTCTTTCCGATTAAAAACATCAAGAAATGTATCGTGGTGCGCGGGGGAACTCACATTATGATCTTGACCAAGTACCGATGGTTGAACAATCACTTGCCTAAAATTATGTTGGAAACCGAGTGATATTGGCTCAGTTTTTGTAGTTTTACGCTATAAAATAAACTGCTATGAATAGGAATAGAGCCCTGATACTTACTTTGGTTATTGTGATGATATCTGGTGTTTTCGTTTTTGGCTTAACGGGGGATGCAAAAGATAAGGCTTTGCATGAAGGTACCTCCATGTATTTTCCGGAAGCTATTGATTTTGCTGGTGAACTAGCTCCTTTACAAATTACAGATGTGAAAGAACGCTTGGATCGAGAGTTGTTGATCAATGCTAATTTGGATGCTACCACCGCTTTGATTTTGAAACGAGCAAACCGGGTGTTTCCTATTATTGAGCCCATCTTGCAGCAGTATGGTGTGCCCGATGATTTTAAATATCTGGCAGTAATTGAAAGCGGATTGATTAATGCAGTTTCGCCTTCGGGTGCTAAAGGCGTTTGGCAATTCATGCCCGATACGGCTAAAGAGAGTGGGATGGAAGTTAATGATATCGTAGATGAGCGCTACCATTTAGAAAAGTCAACCGAAGCGGCTTGTAAATATTTTTTGGCAGCCAAACAGCGATTTGGTTCTTGGACCTTGGCGGCTGCTTCCTACAATGGAGGAATGAATGGACTGAGTAAAAAATTGGACGAACAAAAAGTAGCCAATTATTATGACTTAGGGTTGACTGAGGAAACCTCTCGGTATGTGTTTAGAATTTTGGCATTGAAGGAAATCATGAAGCAACCTGCAAAGTATGGCTTTAGTCTTTATCCTAGTGATTTGTATACCTTGATTCCAACGAAGAAAATAGAGGTGGATAGCACGATTAGCGATTTGTCAACTTTTGCTTTGGCTCAAGGAATTAATTACAAATTGTTGAAAATTCACAATCCCTGGTTGCGGGATAAAAAGTTGGTAAATCCGGCCAAGAAGAAATATGAAATTAAGATTCCGTTAGAAGGTTTTTAACAGTGGAGTTATGCTATAAAAAAAAGCGTCTTGAGTAATCAAGACGCTTTTTTTTGGATGATCTAAATTAGATCTTTTTCATTTGTTCTTTCATCATGGTGATTTGGTCTTTCAACATGTTTTGTTTGTCTAGTTTTTTAGCCTCGTTCAGTAGCGCGGTTGCTTCCATTTTGCGTCTTCTAGACATAGCGATACCGGCTAGATTTAATTTGGCCACAGCCAAATCCATATCCATGCTCAAACCTAATTCGATGGCTTTTTTGAAAAACTTTTCGGATTGGTGTATGTTGGTTTGCGACAGCATTAAGCCGTGTAAGTAGTTGTAGTATCCTTGTTGTTTTTGTACTAAGGCGGTTTCAGGGTTTTTGATTTTGTCTAACCATGATTTGGCTCCGGCGAAATCTTGTTTTCTTAACTTTAAAAAAGCCAATAAAATGAATTCGTTTTTGTAATAAAGGAAAATCGGAATTGCGGTCAGTAGCAAGACGAAAATACCGTTGCCTATATTTCCCTCTGAAAATTGCCAAATACTGGTGGCAACCAATAATGCTGCTATGATTAATTTAATAAATCTGTGAAACATAAATTTTTAATTTTTTGTGGTTGCAAAGGTAATAAAAGGATTTGAAAATATTTTTATAAAACTACTTGCCAGAAAAAAAAAGGTTTGTATATTTGCACTCGGTTTAAAAAGAGCCGTATTACAAAGAAATTAATACACGATTTTAAAGATACAAAGCAATGAGCAAAAGAACGTTTCAACCATCGAAAAGAAAAAGAAGAAATAAACACGGATTTATGGACAGAATGGCTTCTGCAAATGGAAGAAAGGTCCTTGCGCGTCGTAGAGCTAAAGGA
>Ga0114967_10000905_pt1 | contig 24963 bp, 19 predicted proteins | sample M_130628_MF_Meta_FD_92639 | JGI IMG/M metagenome (GOLD analysis project Ga0114967, IMG submission 92639) | Freshwater microbial communities from Lake Montjoie, Canada to study carbon cycling - M_130628_MF_MetaG | ecosystem: Environmental > Aquatic > Freshwater > Lake | place: Lake Montjoie...
CGACTCGCTCGTGATTGCGTACCCAGACTCAAACATGACCAAAATTTGGAATTCACAAGATTTGGTTTGGGGGCATTTTATTGATAATAAATTACTCTACGAAACCAATGCTCGCACCAAAGAAAAATACCTCGGCGACCGTCCGAAGGTGCAAGAAATAGGAAACGATTGCCCTGGCCGCATCGCTCAATGGCTCGGATGGCGAATTGTCAGTCGTTACCGAACCGAAAATCCTTCAATTTCGTTAATGGATTTGATGAAAAACTCAAATGCCCGTGACATTTTCGAGAAATCGAAATACAAAGGACAATTGGAAGATTAAAAAGTTGGCAGTTAAAAGTACACAGTTGACAATATTATTTTTTTATCGAGGACAAAATTTATTTTAAGGATAGCATTTAACAACCGTTGTAAGGTAAATAATCATGGCAAAAAGAAGAAGTAGTTTTGGAACGGGTGTTACGGAAGCAGATAAAAAAAAGGTAACAAAAGAAGGTTTCAAGAAAGCATTAAAGATTTTTAGATTCACTTTACCCTATAAAGGTACATTTGCCATCGGTTTTATATTCTTAGTTTTGTCGCAAATAACCTCCATGAGTGTGCCTTTGTTGATGGGGCAAATGGTTGGAGCCATTGTTTCGCCAAAAAAGCTATCATCCGCTGTGCAAACGCCAAATATGATGGGCGGAAACATTGGAATTCAAAAGTTTCAGAACATTTTTAGTTCAGCTAATAACCTAACTCTCAACGAAGTAACATTTCTTTTTGTTGCTTTGCTAATCATGCAAGCGGCGTTTTCATTTCTACGAGTTTATACTTTTTCAAGAGTTTCGGAGCGTTCAATGCGTGATTTACGTAAAGAACTTTATACAAAAATTATCACTTTGCCGATTTCGTTTTTTGAAAAAAGCCGAGTTGGCGAACTCATGAGCCGCATCACATCAGATGTTACTCAGCTTCAAGATGTGCTTTCTATAACGCTCGCCGAATTATTCCGCCAAGTTTTTACGCTTGTTGGTGGAGTAGTTCTGATTTCGATGCTTTCGGGAAAACTCACGCTTTTTATGCTTTCAACATTTCCATTTTTAGTAGTAGCGGCCATTGTTTTTGGGAAATTTATTAGAAAAAATTCTAAAAAAGTACAAGACGAATTGGCTCAAACAAATATCATCGTAGAAGAAACACTTCAATCTGTCAATGTTGTAAAAGCATTTACAAATGAGCGTTTGGAAGTAAATCGCTATGATACTTCCATCCAAAGAGTAGTTGATTATGCCCTAAAAGCAGCAACATTTAGAGGTGGTTTTATTTCGTTTATCATATCGGTTTTGTTCGGTGGCGTTGTGGGTGTTGTTTGGTATGGTGGAAATTTAGTATTAACAGGCGAACTTGCCTTTCAAGATTTATTTACTTTTATTCTTTACACTGGTTTTATTGGAGGTTCGGTTGGTGGCTTGGGCGACATGTATGCTCAAATTCAACGCACGGTTGGGGCTTCGGAAAGAATTCTGGAGATTTTGGACGAAGAATCAGAGGTTGATGTAAGTAAAAATCTAATTTTCAAGAAAGCTGATGGAAATATCATATTCGATAAAGTGGGTTTTGCGTATCCTTCTCGTCCCGATGTAACAGTTTTGAAAGAATTATCGCTTACAATCAAATCGGGTGAAAAAATAGCTATCGTTGGTCATAGCGGTGCAGGAAAGTCAACCATTGTACAGCTATTAATGAAACTTTACCCACTTAAAAATGGCAAAATAACCATCGACGGACAAAACATTGCTACGCAAGACGTAACCGAGCTTCGAAGTAATATTGCAATTGTACCACAAGAAGTAATGCTTTTTGGCGGATCTATCTACGAGAACATTGCCTACGGAAAACCTAATGCCACTCACCAAGAAGTGCTGGATGCTGCCCAAAAAGCAAATGCTTATGAGTTTATTGAATCTTTCCCTGATAAATTTGAGACAGTTGTAGGTGAACGCGGCGTGAAACTTTCTGGAGGACAACGCCAGCGTGTAGCTATTGCCCGTGCGATTTTGAAAGACCCTTCGATTTTGATTCTTGACGAAGCCACAAGTGCTTTAGATTCTGAATCAGAAAAATTAGTGCAAGACGCCCTCGATGAATTGATGAAAAACCGCACGACTGTCATCATTGCTCATAGATTGGCTACGATTAGAAATGTTGATACAATTTATGTTTTGAAAGACGGTGAAATCGCCGAATCGGGAAGTCACGATGAGTTGATTTTGAATGCAGAAAACAACCCCGAAGGTGGAATTTATGCAAACTTGGTAAAATTACAATTTGATAACGTAAATTTACAGGTCGAATAAACGTAGACAAATATGAATCCTTTTAAAGATACACTTAAAGAATATGACCTTCGCCACACCGGCTGTCGGGCCGATATATTGAAGTCTTTCCAAAACAATAATCACGCACTTTCGCATGGAGACTTGGAAGCCCTATTTGGGCAACGCTTCGACCGTGTGACAATCTATCGTACACTCAAAACTTTTGTCGAAAAAGGTATTGTACATAAAGTTTTAGACGACGAAGGTGGCACAAAATACGCCATGTGTAATGTATCGGAATGTAGCCACGAAAACCATCATCATGACCACGTACACTTCAAATGCTTGGCGTGCGGAAATACGACTTGCATAGAAAGTGTAAATATTCCTGCCATTAATTTGCCAGAAGGCTACAAACGTACCGAAGTAAATATGTTGATACAGGGTACTTGCCCAGCTTGCGTTGCTTAAATATTTCCAAAAGTAAACAAGTTTCTTTGCAAAAAGTGTTGAAAGAGCATTTACAAAAAAATTTTTATGTAGTTTTTGCCAATCTGTCAAAACTTCTTGAATTTCAAATTTCTTTAATGAATTTTGTTTTTTAGTTATATTCAAAATCTAAAATTTTAGGCACAATAATTGCAATAGATAATGTTGCTGAAAATCAGAATTGATAAAATTCCATCAAATTTCTGTATTAACTTTTTAGATTGTACTTGAATGCTCCAAAAATCGGATAAGCTTTTGTTAATTGCTTTATCCGTGGGATTAGTTTTCCATGGTACTATCTTTTTTTTTACATTCGATGAAACTTACGATTCTTTTGTACATATATTCTTCGCCGACCATTATGCTCGTTCATGGTTTGAGCCTTGGGACAATCGATGGTACACAGGCTTTAACGTAACGAGCTATCCTCCTTTAGTGCATCAGCTTACGGCATTGTTATCTTTTGTATTTGGTTTAAGGATCGGTTTTGTATTATTGGCAATTTGTACCGTTCAATTGCTAATAGTTGGGACTTATCGCTTCTCTAAGCTTTGGACAACCCCAAGAGCTGCTGGATATGCTGCTATTTTTACTTGTTTTGCATCATCAATTATTGAAACCTTACATTTGTTTGGACAAGTACCAACCTTAATGGGCATTTCGTTTCTTTTAAATGCCCTTCCCGAAATATATAGATGGATTCGCTATGGAAAGTATTATCGCCTAGCAACCGCTTTGTCGATTATGGCTGTAGGTGTCACATCTCATCATGTAACAACTATTTTTGGAATGGTTTTTTTTGTGGCTCCTGTCATTGGTTTAGCCGTACTTGACAGTCGAATCGAAAAAAATAAGGTTGAAAGTCAAAATAACTGGGGGCTAAGTTTCTCAATGCCAGAAGTTCTGAAACATGGATCTTTGCCCTTAAAAATTACAATTTTAGATTTCCTCAAAGAAACATGGCTAAAACGTAAGCAAATTATCCTATTCTGTTTGGCAATTCCCATTGTGATGATGTTTGTGTTTCCTTATTTTTATTGGTCAAAAACCGACCCCATCACTCAGGTATCAATCCCACATGGCTCGCGTGACTCATTTATAGAAGTTCCATCGTCTGGGCTAATGTTTTTTTTAATTCCGCTTGGTATAGACCTACTATTGCTTCCTTACATATTTTCGAGAGTTTGGACAAAACGAAATGTTTTTATTGGTTTATCTTTTACACTCCTACTTTTATTTGGCACGGGCGGAACGACACCTATTCCAAAGTTAATGCTTGGCGAGGATGCCTTTAATATTCTCACACTTGATAGGTTTACTTTTTGGGCTTCAATGATTGCTATTCCTTTTATTGGAGAGTTTTTCTATCGCCTGATCGAAGGAGACTTTAGGGACTATTTACGTTTAAAAATTGGTATTTGGCCATATCATTTAATTTGGAGCTTTCTAACTTTAGGCTGCATTACATTGGTCATATTTATTATAAATTTAGGCACATTTAGACCTTTACAGCCCTCTACAATTGATACAAAGCCTATTATTCAGTTTTTGGAGAGAGACCAGCATGATAAATGGAGATTTATGACTTTAGGATTTGGTGACCAAATGGCATGGCTCTCGGCTCAAACAGTTGCACAGTCGGTTGATGGCAATTACCATTCTGCCAGAAGGCTACCCGAAATGACTACTCGACCACTCGAACGCCTCGAAAACTCAAAATTCAAGGGAATTCAAGGTTTAGGTTCGCTGCAACAGTTTCTAACAATACCAGAAAAATATTATTTAAAATTCGTTTTTTCAAACGATAAGTTCTACGATCCTATCTTATATTTTTCGGGATGGGAACGTATTCAAAGACTCGAAAATGGGATAATGGTTTGGCAAAAACAAGATATCCCACCATTACCTTCTGTATTGCCTGAAAAAAAACTACCAAAATTTGTAAAAATTTACTGGGGAATAATGCCTTTATTAGCCTTATTATTGGCCTTTAGCATTAACTTACTTTTTGTTTGGTATGCTCGTTTTCAGAAAAAAAGTAAGTTTGAAGACGGTTACCAAAAGGATTTCCTAACCCTACCCACTATCAAAACACGATTGTTTATTTTAATGGGTATTTGGATATTTACACTCTCAACAATTATTATTACTGTATTTGTCAGGTTATTGTTAAGTTCTCCCAACGATTCTCCAACAAAAGTCCTAACCGCTTATTATGATGCCGTTGACTTTAAGTATTTCACAACAGCTCATGGATATTTTAACCCCAAAACTCGTTCGTCATTTGAAGATTATTTTATCAGACTTTCAGTAGAAGATGGGATTTTAGCTTCATACGCTAATTTAGATAACTTAAACATTGTAGAAACCAAAATAGACGATGAAACGTATGAATTAAAGGCGACTGCGGAGTGGATTACCCCTGTTGAGCAGTATATTACAGAAAATATTCACAAAGCAGTAAGATATAATGGCAAATGGTATATTGAGCAACCAAAGTTTGACCCAACAACTCCAGCCGATACATTTATTGATGAGGCATTTTTGAGTATATACGGTCATGGAAAAAGGAAGGGAGGAGTCGAGCCAACTGCTCATGAAGATATTATCGACCGCCCTGAATTAAAAATATTGAATGCCCGAATGATAAAACTTGACAGTACTTATGTTGTGGTTGGAGAGCTTCAAAATATTGATAATCAGCCTGCTCATATTACTATCCAAGCTAATTTATTTGACGAATATAAACGCCGTTTGGTAAGCTATAATGCCAAGTATGTGACCATTCATCGAATCATGCCGAAAGAAACAATACCATTCAGAATTGAATTTGAAGAAACTGCGTGGGTTAAAAAAGATGATTTAGACCCAGCCAAATTTAATCCAAAAGAGTTTATTAACTTTGATTTTACGATTCCTCCTAAAATATTCAAATTAATGGTAAAAGCGGTGGTTAATAAAAATGATGTTTATCGGTCGGTCGGTGTGCAAAGTGTAAAAGAAGATGGCACCAAAATAGTGGGTGATGTGCTAAATTATGGCACGGAAGAGGTAAGTATACCTAAACTTTTGATAGCCTTTTATGATAAAAATAATAAAGTAAAATGGGTAGATACGCATTTTTTAAGATATAGTATAAGACAACAACGCCGGAGAGGTTTTGTTATTGAACGAAGTATTCCTAAAAAATATAAGGATGTTTATATAGGTACAGATGATGATTTTTATGTAAACGGATTACCGAATAGCTCATTCCATGTACCAGCCCAAACGAAGATGCTTGAAAATCATATTTTACTAAAAAATTCAGAAAGCATAAGTATTCGGGTAGATGCTTTCATTGGCAGCCCAACCATTTATTGATGTATCTTAAAAACAAAAAATATCTTTGGGGATTATTTCCAATCTTTTTGGTTGGAATTGTGATTGCTTATTTTTTGTTTTTTCAAAGAAAAGTCATCATTTCTACTTCATCAGATAGTCAATTTTTTTTTCAATTTAACTTACCTGATTCATTATATGCGGGCAGTAAACTTTCAATAAAATTACCCCAAAATACTCCAAACTGCCAACTATTATTAAACTCATCATGGGGAACATGGTGGTTAGACCTTTCCAAATATGAGTTCAATATTCCAGATTCTGTAATGATGCAATCGGGCTTGCTTGATTTAAGTTTATTTTACGACAAAAATTTAATCGCCGAAGCACAAATTTTTATAAAACCGCTTCAACCATTCGAACCACTGGAAACATTTTTGGGTTCTAAATCAATTATTGCCGATGGAGGTGAACATTGGTCTATGATTACGGCTATTCCTACAGATAAATTTATCAATCCAGTTTATGAAAACACTCCAGTGCATTTTAGCTTTAAACGCCCAAATGGGACTTCTGAAGCCTATGATATTACGACAAATCACTTGGTTTCCTATAAAAAAATATATAGTCAACAAAAAGTTGGTAAAACAATTATAAGTATAAAGGCAGCAAATGCCGCTGGAAAAGAAAAAGAGTTACTTGAGATTTCTGGATATCCAAGGCCCTTTAATATTGAAAACGACGAGCTATATCTTTATGCCGATGCTCGTCAATATTTTAAACTAAAAACTGGTATTATTAAAGATAAGTTTGAAAACGTTGTGAGCAATGGTACGTTGGTCTCCATAAATATTAAAGATACTGATTGTTCAAATCGGCAACTTACCTCATACACAATTGGTGGCATTGCAAGATTGATGGTTCAAAACCCTAATAAAGCAGGTACAATGCAGATTTCTGCAAATATCTACGGCGATGTTGAAAGCAATCAATTAAATATTAAATTTCAAGAAACTATAAAAGATTTTAAGATCAGTTACAATAAGCAAACCGAAGTACTAAAGATTGGCCCATTGATTGGTGCAATGGGCCAATACATAGCCGATGGTGCTGAAGTGGAAGTAATATTAAATCCACGGCAGGAAAACCTTAAAGCTCTGGTTATTGAGGGATATGCAAAATTAAATCTCAAACAAGAACAACATCCAATTGGCCAAATGACTATTAGGTTCGCAGGTATTGAAAAACGAATAAATATTCAATTAGAGGCTAAGGAAATAAATAAAAATGATAAAAGACCGTAAATTTTTTAAGGTAATTTTTTTCCTAGGGATAATCGTAATATTAGCCGTCGTTACTGGTGGCGTAGGAAAGGTATTGGTATTTCTAAGTAAGGGTGGCAATCGAGCAGATTTACTAAATATTCCTCCAGAATTACCATCAGAATATACCCCAAAGATTATCTGGTTAAAGGATGACCCCGATACTGGTCGCCCGATGGAAAGTTTTAATAGAAATATAATTGCGAAAGACTACGTGAGAGCGTTGTATCAACGCAATTTGAGTTTACTTACCGCCAAACCCGATGGAATCAAAGAATATTATACCCTTGATGCTCGTCCGAAAATATTTGCCCAAATTAACTTAGTAGCCAGTTCTGAGACGAGTATCGAAAGAGCCGAAATTAATCATAATTTAAAACTACACTTTTATTCAGCCGATGGGCAATTGGTGTCTTTTACCGACCGTTTTGTTGAAAGTCGAGAGCGAGTAAAAAATAAAGAAGGTCGATTATTGGCCTCGAAAGTGGAATACGCTGACTTTAATACTTTGATGCAGTTGGATGATGGATATTGGCGAATCAAACACCTGGTGCGAATGCCTCACAACACTATTCCTGATACGCTAATAGCTGATAGTACTAATCGAAAAGCTTTTTTTTTAGAAAAACTCAAAAGTATTAAAGGTATCAATTATTATCCCAAAGATACGCCTTGGAAAGACTTTTGGATAACCTATAATTCTACTACTACTCAAAAAGATTTTAGAATAATCAAGCAATTAGGGTTTAATACAATAAGAATTTTTGTGAATTTTGAGCAATTTGGAAAAGGCAATGTTGTGCCCGAAATGATTCAAAGGCTTGAGAATGTATTAAATACAGCCTCGGCAAATAACCTTTCAGTAATTGTTACGCTATTTGATTTCAATTCAAATTACTCATTGCTCAATTTTCCTGCCACCGACCGCCAACTCGAAACACTGCTCACTACATTCAAAAACCACCCTGCCCTATTGGCGTGGGATTTGAAAAATGAAGCAGACCTTGACTTTTTCTACCAAAATCGGGAAGAAGTAAAGGAATGGTTGAAGTTTATTATTAAAAAAGCAAAAAAATATGATTCATTACACCCAGTTACTGTTGGGTGGGCATATCCAGAAAATGCCGATTATTTAGCCGACGAATTTGACTTCGTATCATTTCACTATTATAAAGAAGCAGCAAAACTTGAAGAAGCAATAGATAGTTTAAGAAAGAAAGTCAACAATAAACCACTCGTTTTAAGTGAATTTGGTTTGTCGTCTTATCGGAGTAAAGTGTTTCCATATAATCAGACCGAAACTCAGCAGGCCGAATATTTAAGAGATATTCAGGAAGTCTTAAAACAAAAAGGAAATATACCATCAATCTATTGGACTTTATACGACTTTACATCGGTTTCATCTGATATTGCTGGTTGGAGACCTTGGCAACGCAACAATCAAAAATATTTTGGAATAATCAGTGCGGATGGATCATTGAAAAAGATTGGAAATTTTATTATTCACCCCGAAGAAAAAATTAAAAAATCTTTCATTGAATCATTTCCACATTACTCATTCCTTTATATAATTATCTTTTTATTGTTGGTAGCTGCTTTGATAAAGCGAAATATTATTTTTAGTTTAATTAACAAAATTCTGAAATGACACATAAGCGACTTAAAATAGCTATAATTTCGAGCTACCCACCCGGCAAACGTACACTCAATGAGTATGGCTATTATATGGTAAACCATTTTAGAGTTAAGCCCGATGACTACGAAAAAGTAATACTAATTTCTGATGAACTGCCCGCTGGACAAAAATATAATTTCCCGAATGCCCCAGTGCCTATAATTGAAGAGCAAGTTTGGAACTTCAATAGGTGGACAAACCCACTAAAAATCTTAGCAGCTGTTCGTAGATCAAAGCCCGACGTAGTTTTATACAATATTCAGTTTCTTACCTTTGGCGATAAAAAAATACCTGCAGCCTTAGGCTTACTTACGCCGCTGCTCACTAAACTTTCGGGTTATCCATCGATTGTGTTGTTGCATAATATTTTAGAGCAGGTAGATCTGAACGCCGCTGGTATTACTCAAAATAAAATCTTAGTTAAGATATACAACTTTATAGGGTCATTGCTCACACGGTTTATCTTATCCGCTGATTTATTAGCGGTGACTATACCCAAATACGTCGAGATTTTGGAAGAAAAATACAAAGCTAAAAATGTAGTTTTGATTCCACATGGAAGTTTTGAAATACCACCAATGCCCGATTTTAGTCAAGTAGTAAAACCTTTTCAGGTAATGGCGTTTGGTAAGTTTGGCACCTACAAAAAGGTAGAAACTATGATTGAAGCCGTAGAATTAATAAGAAAACGCACCAACCTTTCGATAGAAATAGTAGTTGCAGGCACTGACAGCCCCAATACTCCAGGATATTTGAAAAGCGTAGAAAAGCAGTTTTCTAATGTAGAAAACCTCAGATTTACGGGGTATGTAGCCGAAGAAGACGTACCTCAAATTTTCAACGAGAGTGCCTTAGTTGTTTTTCCATATACCTCCACAACCGGCAGCTCAGGTGTATTGCACCAAGCTGGTAGCTACGGTAAGCCAGCCATCATGCCAAATCTCGGCGACTTGGCGATGTTGGTAAAAGAAGAAGGGTACGGCGGAGAATTTTTCGAGCCAAACGATGTCGAAAGTTTAGCAAACGCCATTCAAAAAGTTTTGGAAGATGATGAATATAGGATTCGTCTCGGACGCCAAAACTATTTTGCTGCCGCTTCTTTGCCAATGGAAGACCTCATCGATTGGTATTATTTACACTTTCAACGCTTCTTGAAAAAATGAAAACATACCATCGTGACAAACAAAACGAACATCAATAATAGTTGTACATGAATTACTTGTTTGAAACTTTGATGATAGTTTGAAATAAGTGCAATCTGCGCGATTCCGGCAATGATGGTAATCCAGACTGGCTGATGCTGCTCAAGACTAAGATGATAATAAACAAAAACATTTGAGCAAGCAAATAGTGCCGTCGCAACTGCATATTGCCAAAGCAATGGAGCAACACTAAGATATTCTTTTCCAAATAAAATATAAACTAAAATTTCTGGGTAAAAATAACAAAAACCTACGATTGTAGCTGCCATTGTAGCAACCAATCCGAGTCCACCAAAAAAATACTTTATGTGGCTTTTTCCTTCTTTTTCAAGTTTTATTACTATCGGAAAAAGCATTGTTACTACCGTCCAGGTACCAAAATAAACAATTCTACCGATGAGTGCCAAGGCTGCGTATAGGCCAGCTTCAAAAGGCGGATAAAAGTGTTTGACTAAAATTATATCGCTGTTGTTGATTAAAATCTGACTGCATTCATAAGCCAGTATTGTCAATAGAAATTTGGTAATATCTTGATAGTCAATACTATTCGCCTTTTTAGGTTTTTGAAAAGACATCCTTGAAAACCACCACGTAATGACTAATGATAGTGTTAAGCCAATAGCCACTCCATTAACACGGTATCCAGCATAAACCAAGGCAACGCTTACAAAAAGCCTCACCCACATTTCATATTGATAACTAAATGCTAATTTTTTGTAGTTGAGTAAGCCTTGTAAAACGCCACGGTTTACACTCATCAGAAGATAAACAGGAAGCCCAAGTCCAAAGATAATGAATGGTAAATAGGAGCTTGTTTGAAAGAAATCTTGCCAAAAAACAGATAATATCAGCACGAAAAGCATTAAAATAAAGCCAACGATTAAGGCTTTTTTGCTCAACCAACTAATAAATACTCCCTGTAATTGTTGATTTGTATCACCTTCAAATGTAGCTATATATTTTGCAGCAGTAAGCTGAAATGCCAATGCAAAAAAAGAAACCATCAACATAAACGTTACAAGCAAGCTTGACTCCGAAAAATCGCTCGGCCCGAGCCACCTTCCAAGCAGTAGGTTTATGGCGTAGTTACCTGCATTTACGATTAGTGTGCTTATAAATAAAAAACTTCCGCTTGTTACAAGTTTTTTTTCGTCGTTCATTACAATTCCAGTCGAATTATGATAGAAAATTTGGTGAGGTGCAATAAACGGTATAGTTCACCGTCTTTATTGAGCCAAACTATCAGCTTACCTCCTTTATCAGCTATTATTTTCTGAGTTGTGGCTAGTGCATTGATACCCACAATATCGGTCGCATATACTTTTCGTGCGTCTATAGTTAAATTCGAGTAATTCCTTGCCCATTCATTCAATTTTTCTTTGTAGGCCAACGCATGTTCGGTCGTAAAATCTCCATCAAGTTCAATAATTTCCATGTGTTTCAATATTTTAGTATTTTCTGGCAATTTCTGATAATTGCCATAATATTTTTATGGAATCCTTAAATGAAAAATTCGAGCCACATTCGTGTACCCATCTTTTAAGCGGTTGTTCATAAATAAATTTCTTAACGGTTTCGGCACCATAATACTTTTTCATTCTCAAAAATATCTCAACATCAAACAACCAGCGAGTAAGAAATGGTGTATTAAACATATTTTCGGCCACTTCACGTTTCATGATTTTTGCTCCGCATTGAGTATCCTGTATTTCCATCCGCAAAATAGTCCGAATTATTTTATTGATAATCTTACTGATTATGGCTCTAGAAGATTGTTTGATAATGTTTGCACCCATTCGATTGATTCTAGACCCTGCCACAAGCTTATAATCAGACGAAGATAATGTTTTGACCAATTCATCAAAATCAGCAAAATCGGTCGAAAGGTCGGCATCTAAGAAACCAATATAATCGAGTGATTTATCTTTCACTAAATGTAAAATGCCCTGACGAACCGCTTCCGCTTTTCCACCGTTTTTTTTACAATCGTAAATAGAAATATATTCTTCTTTACCTTGTTGAAATTCTTTCAAGACTTCAAGAGTTTTATCTTTGCTTCCATCATTTACAAAACAAATATGATACCCATGATTATTATGAACGAAATTTGCAAATTCTTTTGTTTTGAGCCTATTCTCTTCATTATAACATGGAATAACAACACCAATGCCGTTCTTTATCAACAATCCCGACCTAAAAAAGCCTTTTTGTTGTAGTTCGTTAACATTAATTTTTATGTTCAAAAGGCGTTTCACTCTTACTATTACTTCGTTTATTCTTACGGGTTTTTCTATATAATCATCAACACCCATATTAAAAACTTCAATAATGATTTGCTCTTCGTTTTCTCCCGACAGGATTATAATTGGTATATTTGAAGAGAGTGCCGTTCGGATATAATCAATTACCTCATAACCAGATTTTATAGGCATATTAAGGTCAATGATAGCGAGATCGGGTTGATGAGAATCAAAAAAATCAATTGCCTCTTGGCCATTGCTGGCACTGAGTACCTCGAAACCAAACTCAATGAGCTTATATTCAATTGATTTCAAAATCATTGGCTGGTCATCAGCGGCAAGTATTAGCATTTTTTTTAATTTTTTATTGCAAATCCCTATTAGAATAATTTGATTACTAAGACGAAAATGATCGACAAAACCATATTTATTAATTTGTTAATAATCAAACTTTTAAGGCTGCGGAGAATAGTCGCTGCAGCGAAACATCTCACATTAAGTATCTCCATTCCTTATGTTTCATTACTGAAAAATTAAATAATCAATACATAAAACATAGCAATATTCAGTCCTCAAAGCGTAAAAAAAAGGCTTTTCCTTACCACTTTGAGCATTTTCACTAGCTCTTTACAATTATTGGATTTAAAATTTAGCTTTCTCAGTACTAATTGATACTTAAATATTTACAAATAAATAAATTGGCATTTAAAAGGTTTTGGCACGGACAAGGCAATAACGATACCAGTTTTATAGCCAAAAAGGCTTTTCATTTTTCATTTTGAGCATATTTACTCAAAGTATTTGCTTACCATTAAGATTTTTATAAATTTCTTAGATGAACCAATAATTTGGCATGGGTTCTATAATTTGCTTGATTTTACTTTTTTTAATTATAAATAAAATCCCTTAAATTATAAAAAGTATTAGATAAGATATGCAATTATGCTTAATTGCTAATTATGACGTTGTAAGTATCCTAAAAGGTATTTTACTAAACATTATCGTTTTATTGTAGACATTAAATGAGATTTGAAGACAACATTTAATAAACGCTTAGGAGTATTATTATTAAGTCCATAAAGATCCGAAGCTAATTTGAAGCAGATTTACTTTCCTATTTAAAAAAATAGTCCCATCCAAAGGGTGTGGCTATTTCGCTTTGTGTTGAGTGAATGGTTTATTGAGAACAAACCAAATTAAATCTCCACAACCACGAGTTTGTGTACACCATACAAAATAGTCTTTTGAGTTATCAGAAAAGATAAAAATATCATTTGAATTCAAAATAAAAGTCACCAACAAAGGAGGCAAATTTATACCCTAAACTTGCAAATAAGTGCTAAATTCGTAACCATCATACGTTCCTTTAATATTGACATCAAGAGATAAAAAAACTTCAATTAAGTACTAACACGAAAATAAGCAAAAAAAGTAAAATAGTTAATTTGTTGAAATTCAATATTTTATCGCTGAGGAGAACCGTCTCGAATACTTTATATCGTTCCTTGTGTCATAGTACTTAAAGTTTAAAATAAGTGAAAAAATCACTCCCAAAAGAGATGTACATTTTTTTCTAACTAAAAAAAACAACTCACAATAACCTAAATGCTAATATTATTTGGACGATACCTCTTATAAGTAATACGTAAAAGTTTGGCTTTTTTTATCTAAAAAGGCCATAATTAATTTAGAAAAATCACACTTATAGGATGAGATTTTTCTAACATTGCTATGAGATTTAACATAAATCCTTGAATTCGGACAAAATTAGGAAACAACAATACATACATTTTAGACATTTATTATATCCGTTTAGCCATAAGATTTTTTAACAGGGTAAATAGCAGACAAGTCCAAATAAAGATAATAAGCTTATAGACAAATATTTAGCTATACGTAAATATATCTATTAAAATCATTTTATTACTTATTTCAAAAACTTTAACATATTTGTATAAAATATTTTAGTCTTAAATTCTTTTAATAGAAGTATTAATGTAAAAGTCAATTATAAAAAATATTACCCTCAAGAAAATCAATTCGATATATAAATAATCAGATAATGCCATTTACACTTTCTCATACACTTGCTATTTATCCATTCAGAAAGTTCTGTGGAAAGTATCTATCTTTTTCCGGTTTATTTATGGGTAGTATGGTGCCAGATTTTGAATTTTTCTTCAGAGTTACCCTTTACGCCGTTTGGAGTCATACTTTTTGGGGAGTATTTTTATTTGATTTGCCCCTTGCCCTTTTATTACTATTAATTTTTCATCAATGGACAAAAAAAGCATTGATTTTACACCTTCCCACTTTTCTTTTTCAACGTTTTTTTAATCGTATAGATGAAAATTGGTGGCTATTTTTTAAAAAATCCCTGTTTAAAGTTATTATTTCTATACTTATTGGAATTTTTACGCATTTTGCTTGGGATAATTTTACGCATGAACCAAATTATATTTCTCCTATATATTTTAATTTTCTTGAATCAGATTTAAACATTTTTTCAATAAAAATTAAGTTTTATCAATTTTTGCAAGGGCTTAGCTCAATCATCGGCATGGCAGGGTTTTTGCTTGCTGTTTATATGACTCCACCAAAAAATGTGAAAGGTACTATTACGAAAAAAGCTAAAATAGGATATTGGCTTAGAATTATGAGCTGTTCTATTTTAATAATTATTGTTCGATATTTAATCGGCGTACCAAGCGAAAAACCTTTTGGACAGATTATTGTCATTTCAATTAGTGCCTTTCTCATAAGTACAATCATTGTTTCTTGGGTTTACAAAAACAGTCATAACCAATTATCAGATGAAATTTCCTAGTTTATTGTTGACTCTACTTATTTTGCCAATGATGGTGCATTCACAATCAGCAATGGATAAGGGCTTCCGAATGCTTGAAACTGGAAAGTTTGCCGACGCGGCAATTTTTTTTCATGATTATCTAAAAAAAGACTCACTCAACCAAACAGCACTTATTTGCTATGCTCGTGGCGTTGGGCTTTCGGGTAAAACCGACCTAGCTAAAGAGGTTCTTAAAAAGCTTCAGACAAGATTTCCGAACAACTACGAAATCGACATTAATATGGCAGAGGCTCAAATGTGGAGCAAAAATTTTGTGAAGGCTCTCGCTTTGTATGATGATTTAGTAAGGCGTGATACTACAAGTTTTGCTGCACTTTTGGGCTACGCAAATGCTTTTTCAGAATCTAAAAAATACATTGAAGCATTAAATTATGTAGAGAAAGCATTGAAAGTAAGCCCAAATAACGCCAATGCAATGATGAGTCGAAAGTTTATGAGGTTAGGTAGAGGTGGAATTTTGGCCAATGATGGAAAATTTGATGAGTCTATTGCTCTATACAACCTAATTTTGGCAGAAAATAGCAAAGATATTGATGCTTTGGTCAATAAAGCCCAAGTTTTGATGGCTGCCGAACGGTATATTGAGGCAAAAAGTATTCATGAGATTTTGGTTGGTTTACCATCCAAAAAAACCGACGGCTATTTAGGCTTATCATTGGTTACAAATAAATTAAAAAATAATGATAGTGCTTTATTTTGGGCGAAAAAAGCTATAGAAACAGCTGATTCTACCAATGCTTTAAAGGCATATTTGGGTTTGGTGAATGCTTATGCATGGAAGAAAGACTTTAAATCTGCATTTGTTCAGCTTGATAAACTCAGAACAGCGTATCCGAATGATGTGGATGTGATTTCGGCATACGGACGAATTAATATTTGGAGCAAAGAATTTACGAAAGCATTAAAACATTATCAAAAATTACTGGTCTTAGTTCCATCTTCATTCGATGGAAATTTAGGTTATGCAGATGCTAGCCATGCACAAGGACTTGATAATGAGTCGTTTAAGTATGTAAGAAAAACATTGGAATACTTCCCTAATCAGAGAGATGCCCTCCAGTTTTTGGAAAAACTACACATAGCTCATGACCCTACAATTTTTACACACGTTTTTTTTAGTAAAGATAATGGCGGAAATGTATCTCAAAATTATCGTGCAAAATTTAGCCTTGACCCTCACGCTCTTGTAAAGGCATGGGTCACTTACTATCAGCGTTCAGCACAAAACTTAAAAGAATCTAATATTACTTTATCCAGTATCCAACAAATGAGTACAGGTGCGAGCTATCGAATATCTGGTGCAATCAAATTGTTTGCAGAAGCCACTTTGGTTACAACACTCAAATATAACCGAATCATTGGCGATGCTGGTATGGAACTAAATATTGGAAAGTACCAAATTTTAGAATTAAAGTATTATAACGAACTGCAATCTTTTACGGCAAGCCTCATTGATAGAAATATTAGAATGGATAACATTCAAGCAAATTATAATCTAAGTTTGCCATTTAAAGTGGGGCTTTACTCTCAAATGATAAATACCCGCATATCGGATGATAATCAAAGAAATTTATTATTTGTATCGGTTTATTATGATTTATTACAATCTCCTGTCCTCAAAGCAGGGATTAATGTAAGTATTTTTAGTTTCAAAAAACAAGTACCTAAAGTTTATTTTAGTCCTAATATTTTCAAAGGATACGAACTATTTGCTGCATCAGAAAACGTTAATGAGCCCAAAGCAAAAAAACTGTATCAGATTACTGTTGCGGGAGGAGTTCAAAAAATAAGTAACGAAAAGTTTCAGAATATTTATCGTTTTGATATAAAAGCAGGGTGGCGTTTTAATAAGAGACTTTGGGCAATGCTCTATATTATGCGGTCAAATTCTGCCGCCTCATCTGTTCAAGGTTTTACTTACAACGAAACGGGCATAAGAGCTCAATATATCATTCCAGCAATGCTTCTTTGATTTAGCTTGCTCATAAATTGGGTAAGATTTAGTACTAATCGGATGTGCTTAGAAATAGTATGATTACAAATCTGAACCTACCTGACAAACGATGTCCGACTATACCAATCATTTATTGCTGATAAAATTGTACCTTTGCTATCTTTTAATTAACTGCTAAATATTGGTGTAGGTAAGTTATTTTGGTAATAGCTATACTTGAAAAATATTTAATGTTTATCCAATCTTGATTAGTTAAAACTCCTTGATGTCTCAAAAAACAAAAATACTCATTGCTCTCGGAATCGTCTATGTCGTTTGGGGTTCTACTTACTTAGGTGTCAAAATCGCTCTTCATACTTTGCCTCCGATGCTAATTTCATGTACACGGTTTTTGATTGGTGGCTCGATTTTATTTGCGTTTACGCTACTCAGAGGACAAGGAATGCCTACGCTACAAGAAACTCGTAATGCAGCATTTATAGGCGTACTGCTCAGTGGTATAGGTAATTGTGCAGTAGCTTATGCACTCATGAAGATGCCTTCTGGTTTGGTAGCTCTATTGGCAGCAACATTGCCTGCGTGGATGATTTTGCTTGATTTTTTGTTTTTTAGTCAGGGAAAACCTTCCATGATTGGTATAATTGGTTTGGTTTTGGGCTTAGTCGGAATGGCCGTTTTACTTAATCCTTTTCAACAAATTGGCCAGCAAGAAGTTCCTATTTTGGCAGCATTAATTGTTTTTTTTGGTTCAATTGCTTGGGCTTTTGGCTCGCTAAAATCTCCTTATTTAGTATTACCGAATTCGCTGCAATCAACAGCTATTCAGATGGTAGTAGGTGGCTGTTTTTCTTTAATAATGAGCATTATTTTTGAGAAGAACCAATTTCAAGCCTTTCAGAGTATGACAACAGAAACATATTTGGCGATGATTTATCTCGTTCTAATTGGCTCTTATGTGGGATATACGGCCTACGTTTGGTTGATAAATCATGCTCCGCCGCAGTTAACAGCCACTTATGCGTATGTAAACCCAGTGGTAGCAATTTTCTTAGGTTGGATTTTCTTAGATGAGCGTCTTACTTACCTTTCAATGTTGGCATCAGCAATAATCTTGGCAGGCGTAGTAATGATGACATTAGGCCGAAAAAAAAGACCAAAAGAGTTAGACGTAAAACAGTAGTTTTCTACCTCAAAACGGTCATCAATTTCTTCGCATGTTCATTATAGGGCTTTATTTGCAAAGCCTTTTTACTGTGCTTGCGAAACAGCAATTTTCATACTCAATTTTTAATAGGGTTCGGCTAATTTAGTTGACTGTAAAAACTTTGGATTTGATTTGCGTGATTGCATCGCTGCGAAAATTCTTTAAAGGGAAATAAAAAATAAGACAATAAATTTATAAAGTCCCGAGACAAAAGACATGAAATGGTTTTTCGCATTGGTTAGAGATAAGAGAAATTTCGCCGCAGCGACGATTCACCGTTGCGATAAAATACTAACTAGTAATAAGTTACATCATTTCAATTTGTCAATTAATATTGCCTCATTACTTATATCCTTCATTACGAATAAAGAATGGGTAAAAAAACGTTTACAGAGTGCTTTGAATTGTGAATTCAACAAAAAAGACGCCCTTTGAGCGTCGTTTCTGTAATTTGGCTCCAAAGAAATTTTAAATATTTTTTTGAAACACTATGTTTTATTTCGGAATGCCGAAGGCTTTGGCCACCTCATCAAAATTTGTATAGTCAACATTAGCTCGTGATTTTACCCCTCCAGGAATAATAACATAACGATAAACTAAGCCAGTAGCTGGTTTTCCTTGAATATCGAGTAATTCAGAAAATGTGAAATTTATCCTTCCTGTAGCCACCGATATATTATAGATAGTTAAGCCAGAATTTGTTTCGAGCATCATTGGCAATAGATAGGTAGGGCCATTTAAAAATATTCGGCTATATGCCAATACGACCCCTTTATCAATAATATCTTGTGTAATTTTTACATCATTAATTCTAAATAAATAATTTTTTTCGTTGATTTTCTGCCAATCTTCAAAAGAGGGAGTATACCAATCAGAATAGATGACATTGATTATTCCACCTGTTCCCGATACTCCCGTTGTTCCTGTTGCTCCAGAACCTGGGTCTCCTTTTGGGCCAGTTGCACCTGTAGCACCTGTAGCACCCGTAGCACCTGTTGCCCCAGTTGCCCCTTGTGGTCCTGCCGGACCAGTCGGTCCTGTTGCTCCAACTGCACCTGTTTCACCTTTGATTCCTGGTATTCCTTGTGGCCCTGGGTCACCTTTTACACCTTGTGGACCTTCTGGCCCTTCGCAACTGCTTAATGCTAAGCATCCCATCAACAGAATGCTGAAAGTAATTTTTTTCTTGATTTTCATGATTTGTGTTAGGCTGGTTTTTGTTTTTGGGAACACCCTCTATAACAAGTATTGTCAAAATTTATGCTAATTTATTTATATCAACCTTTTTTTACTTAAAAAAATTATAAATTCCTAATAATCAGTTATTTAAAACAAAATAAACACTAAACATAATTATTTTACAAAGCATTTTCCTCTATAAATATCACCTTATCAAATAGGCTTTGAAATTTGTATAAATTTAACTTCTAAGCCTCTATCAAGTTTATTTTTTACAACCTTTATACTTACCTTACCTTTAGATTTTATTTCCCAAGTAGGTGTTTCGGCATTAGCCAGTGGCTTACCGTAAAGAGAAGTAAATTGTTTTGTCAATTCATTTTTAAGACTATCGTTCGAGACTTCAGTATTCATATAAATATCTAATTCGATACCTGAAACACGATTTTGTTTGTCCTTTTGGTAGAGAATATCAATAGTTTCAAGATTATCACTGTCAAAGGAGTATCCAATATGAGATTCTTCTTCTTCAAAAAGTTCGGCTTTTTCTTTCTTTTTAACATCGCTAATATCATCGCCAAAATCAATGCCTCGGAGGATACCTTCGCCCGTACCCATAATTGTATGCAGGAGTTTCTGAACGTTACTTGTAGAAGCGTTCTTTGCTGAGGGAGGGCTTAAAACTTGCACTGTTTCAGCTTTTTCTGAGCTACTGCACTCAATAATAAACAAAGATAAAATTAAATAGTAAATTTTCATATTTTATGAATGAAAGGTATATTTTGAAAACACAAAATTTTAGTGAGTGGAGTGATATTAGAATTCACGAGAGAGATTGAAAAATATCCTTTTTTCACCCACTCCGTTAATAGAATAATTTAATCGACCTACTACATTGTACCAAGTCACTATATCAAGTCCGACCCCTCCACCAAATAACCATTTATTTGCAAATTTAGTATTATTTAGCTCGGGAAAATTATTTTTTACATATCCAACATCAAAAAAAGTATTTATGTATGCTGCAACAGGTAAAGCATTAAATTGTTTCACCTTCAAATAATGGCTCAAATCAAAGATTTTATCAAACATTCGATACTTCATATTTGTCTTTAATAAACCATAACTTCGGCCATCAATTACATAAAGTTCTTAGCCTCTAACCAAATCATTTCTATAGCCCAATCCTTGGGTTTGTAAAAAAGGTTGTTTTTCAGGAAAAGATGCCTTAGCTCTAAGACTATAATTTCCGTAAAAGTTTCGGCGTAAAGAAAAGTATTGGCTAACTGTACCGCTTAAAACAAATTGATTGATATCGTCATGTGCCGAAAGCCCATATTTGATAGCATCAAAGCTTAGTCGATATCCTTTAAGAGCATATTGGCGATTATCTCGACGGTCAAAAACGTAAGAATAACTAATTAATAGATATTTCTGTTGGGTTCGTCCATCTAGAAAATAATTAGGATTTAGGCGAGCAATAGTATCGGAAATTTGAGTTTTGTTATAAGTAATTTGTAGATATTGATTTTGAAAAAAGCCTGTTCGGCGAGCAAGAACTGCATACAAATTAAGGCGTTCACGTTGGCGTTTTTCACTATCAAAAAATTGAAATTTATCTTGCGAAGTTCTATAAACCATCGTTTTGTTAATGCCGTAAAATCCACCAACCGAAAAAGTTGTTTGCAGGGTTTTATCAAGATAAGGCGTGCTGTAAGAAATCTCAAAATTGGGAATAAAACCTGCTTCCGCCCTGATTTTTAGTTGGTCGTTATTTCCCGTGAGGTTTGAATGTTTCCCATAAATGCCATAAATTGTGCGTTTTAAATCGTGGCCACGCTCATACCACCATTCGTTTAAATTTCGGTCGGCTAAATAAAAAACTGGTAGTGCTACCAAATAAAGTCGTTCTTTTACCTCAACAATTACATCAATTTGCTGATTATCAACTTCTTCCGAAGTAACTTTTACCGTAACAAACAGATTGATATTAAAGATTTTCTTACGATCGGCTTCTAAAACATCGGTCAATTTAGCTTTTTGAAGTGTATCGCCTACCTTTATAGCCATATCTCTAAAAATAATCTTTTCTTTTGTACGAAGATTACCCACTATTTTTATCTGACGAACGACCAAAGAATCATCGGCAAAGGATTGATATTGAATGATTTGTAAAAAGATAAGACAAATAAAAAATAGGCGTTTGGTCATTAATAGTCGGATATAATTAATGGTGTTTTAAATAAATATACGAAGTTTTGATAACATTTGAAAAATCAAATTTAAACTATTTTTCAAGAAAAGTCGTAAAAAATTGTATCATCAAAATTGTAAAACTAACTTTAAGCAATATTAATGAAATCAACCGCTTCGGCGATCAGATTAAAAACCACTAAGAATGGAAACTCTATTTATAACCGAAAAACTGAAAGATTTATTGCCAAAAATCAAGGCTTTTGTAGAAACCGAACTATATCCACTCGAAACTACAGAGAACCTTGCCCATAACTTCTCGTTTGTTGAACCAATTTTACAAGAAAAAAGAGCTTTAGTAAAAAATGCTGGCCTTTGGGGTTTGCATCTACCCGAAGAAGACGGCGGCCTTGGACTTACGCTCTGTGAATTTGGACAAATCAGTGAGGTACTGGCAAGTTCGCCTTTTGGGCATTTTGTATTTAATACACAAGCTCCAGACATTGGCAATACCGAATTGATGCACAAATATGCTCCTAAACACCTCAAAGACAAATATTTAAAGCCTTTGATGGATGGCGAAATTAGAAGTTGTTTCTCAATGACCGAACCCGAATTTGCTGGCTCAAATCCTACTCGAATGGGAACAACGGCTGTAAAAGATGGTGATGATTATATTATTAATGGACATAAATGGTTTACGTCTTCGGCCGATGGTGCTGCTTTTGCAGTTGTTATGGCCGTGACAAACCCTGATGCGGCTCCGCACAAGCGAGCAAGTCAGATTATCGTACCGCTTGATACTGAAGGTTACAAATTTATAAGAAATATTCCAATCATGGGACATGCAGGCGATAGCTGGGCAAGCCACGCTGAGGTAATTTATGAAAATGTGCGAGTTCCACAAGCCAATCTAATCGGTATGGAAGGTGCAGGTTTTTTACTGGCACAAGAACGCCTCGGGCCAGGTCGCATTCATCACTGTATGCGTTTTATTGGTATTGCCGAGCGTAGTTTTGATTTAATGTGTCGCTATGCCGCATCAAGAGAAATGGCCGAAGGAGTGATGCTGGGCGAAATGCAATTTATTCAAGGATTTATTGCCGAAAGTAGAGCCGAAATTGAAGCTGCCCGCCTTTTAGTGCTTCGCACGGCAAAAAATATCGACGAACAAGGAGCAGCTACCGTGCGTGATGAAATATCGATGATTAAATTTTTTACGGCCAATATGATGCTGCGAGTAATCGACCGAGCAATTCAAACGCATGGTGCATTAGGAATGACGAGCGATATATTGCTTTCGTACTGGTATGCCCACGAACGTGCAGCCCGAATCTATGATGGAGCAGATGAAGTACACAAATCAGCTCTAGCTCGCGGTATTTTGAAAGGTTATGGGCTAGATAAACGCAAAAAATAAAAATAATTGGAGGTACATCTGAGTTAGTTGTGCCTCCATTTACTTATACTGTATCCAACAAAATCCTAAATGTTGTACCTTTATCAACTTGGGTTTCTTTCACAAAGAGTTTGCCTTCGTGGTAGTTTTCGATTATACGTTTCGCTAATGTAAGTCCTAAACCCCAACCTCGTTTTTTTGTACTAAAACCTGGTTTGAAAACCTTCCGAACATTCATTTTAGAGATTCCTTTTCCTGTGTCTCGTATATCAATCGCAATCGTTTTTTTTCCAGTTGGCGTAATCGTAACAAATAATTCCCCGATTCCACCCATCGCATCTACGGCATTCTTGCACAGATTTTCCACAACCCATTCCATTAAATGTTTATTTAAGCTAACTTTCACATTTTCAAATACTTTACTTTCGAAATGTACTTTTACTTTTGTAGAAATTCGACGCCCTAAATAAGCAAGTGTCTGTTGCACCAAAGGAGCGATTTCTTCTTCACTCATCTGCGGTACCGAACCAATATTAGAAAAACGAGTAGTTATAGTTTCAAGACGCTTAACATCCTTTTCCATTTCATCCCCAATGCTCCCATCAAAGTTCGGGTCAGAACGAAGTACCTCCACCCAAGCCATCAAGGCCGAAATCGGTGTACCTAGTTGATGAGCGGTTTCTTTGGCCAAACCTACCCAAACTCTGTTTTGTTCGGCTTTGCGAGAAGAGCTGTAAGCGATAAATGCCAACGAACCAAAAATCAAGAATGTGCCCAATAAAATATATGGAAAAAAACGTAATTGTTTGGCTACCAACGAATTACTATAAAAAAGTGATGTTTTATCCTTACCTATCGAAAATTCAAATGGTGGGTGTTCGTTAGCCATTTCCGAAATTTTGGTATATAAAATAGTTTCTTGTTCCTTTTGCTTCCAAGTTCGGGTTGAGTCTTTAAATTCTGAAATATTTATATTAGCAATAGGTACACCATTCTGAACAATAATAGCAGGAATAGTTTCGTTTGCATCTAAAACTTCTTGCACAAACGTATAATCACAAGTATTTTCCAAACTCATTTCGATAAACGCTTTAATACTTGCAGCGTATAAAGTAACGTATCTTTTCTCTCTCTCTTCTACTTGTTGAGCGAGTTGATTAAAATAATATAAAACACCAATTCCAATTATAAGCAAAACCGCTATTGCCACAAATCGCCAACCTGTAATTTGCTCATAAATATTCACAAAAACTTCTCTTTTTGCCATAAATCTTAAATTTACCTTGAATAAAAACGCTCAATATCAAATCACAATTTAGTAAAACTATTTAGAAGTATTCTAAATTAAACATATTTCATTTATTTATTTAGCTTTGGGCAAACTATTTAACGCTTATTGTCGTAAGTAATAATAACTAAGTAACTAGTAAAAGCTTGTCAAATAAGCCAAAACTTATCTTTTAACGTATTTCTTTCTATCAATTAAATACATACAATACTTTTCAACCATTACACAGATTAACTAAAAAACTGTTTTAAAAATGCTTTTGAATTTTTGTATTTTTTTTAAGTTAAACACGAAATAAACATTAAATTAATTTAGAACAATTCTA
>Ga0114967_10000908_pt1 | contig 24902 bp, 21 predicted proteins | sample M_130628_MF_Meta_FD_92639 | JGI IMG/M metagenome (GOLD analysis project Ga0114967, IMG submission 92639) | Freshwater microbial communities from Lake Montjoie, Canada to study carbon cycling - M_130628_MF_MetaG | ecosystem: Environmental > Aquatic > Freshwater > Lake | place: Lake Montjoie...
CCCAACCCCCAACCCCCAACCCCCAACCCCCAACCCCCAACCCCCAACTCCCAGGCACCAAGCACCAAGCACCAAGCACCCCCCTCCTAAACCTTTCCTGCAGAACAAGTCCCAAACCATCACCGCGCATGCCTCGGCACTGCGCTCACTTAGCACCAGTAAAGAAAAACAGCACAATATGAACACGCTCACCAAATGGAATCCGTTTCAAGCCGGCTATCGCAATCCCTTCCGCGAATTGGAAGAAATTGAGTCCCGCCTGGAATCACTCTTTGATCGCTCCCCACTCACCTTAGGCCGTGCTCGGGACGAATCCCTTTTTGCAAGGGGTTGGAGCCCCTCAGTGGACCTCACCGAGTATGACAAGGAGTACACGGTGAAGGCCGATCTCCCAGATGTCGCAAAGGCGGATATTAAGCTCTTTGTGCGGGATGGTGTTCTGGAGATTTCCGGCGAACGCAAAATGGAACGCGAGCAAGAGGGGAAGCGCTTTCACCGCTCAGAACGTTGCTATGGCGTGTTTCAGCGCTCCTTCGCCCTGCCACAAGGTGCGGAAGGGGAAAAGGCAAAGGCCGACTTTCATCATGGCGTTTTAACCGTGCACATCCCTAAAAACGAAAAAAGCATACAACGCGGTGTGGAGGTAAAAATTACTTAGAAAGGCACCCGCCTTGGGCTGCCCTCTTAGGCTCTTTCCAAGTGAAGCCGGTCACGCGTTGGCAGGCTTCACTTCGGGGAGAATCTTGGCAGGGAGCATGAATCTGTGCGCTCGCACCGGCGAGTTTCTCGCCTTTAGGTTTTCTAATCTGCCGCCAGATTAAAACGCTTAGCTTTAAAAATCCTATCGGGAGTTCTCAGGTTTGGGGACGAGAGACTTGGCGGCGTCTAATAGGCTCTTGGCGGCTTCGGGCAAGGCTTGGATTGGTTTTGGTAGTATTTTTTCAGCCCCGTCTACAAGGCCTTTCACCGTGCCCCTGAGTGCCTCGGTCACACCCCCACCTTGGATGGCCTCCAGTGTGGCGGCTGCCAAGCGCGCGGAAAGGTCCTCTACGGGGTGATCCACTGAACCAGATAAGTTGAGGGGGGCCCACACGTAGCCGTCTCTGGATTCAGCGAAAATCTTGGTGGGAGATCCTGGTAGCCACTGCAAAAGAGCGGAGGAGATTCCCAGTTTCAGGGAGCCTTTGAGCTGACCGTTTTCGACGGCGAGGGATCCTTGGACGCGAAGAAGGCCGTCGGCATCCAAGTCGAGGTCTTGAAATTCTGTGCGGGTAGCGGTCCGCACAATGCGGGTGGTGGCCGTTTTAAGGGGAACCTGACGGAAGCGCGGGACGCCGAGGAAAGAATCGAGTTGGGAGAGTAGGGGGAGGGCCTCTAGCTTGCCGCCTGTGAGTCGGATTTCGCCTGAGATCGCACCGGGGAGGTTGGGCGCGTTTTTTGTGTAGTGAAGAGTGCCTTGGAGCGAGCCTTGGAGGCGCGCCTGCCACCATTCTGGAAGGAAGGGGTGGATGGTGACATTCTCGAGTTGGGCGTGGAATTCTCCGGTGTTATTTCGGCTCCATTGTCCGGAAAGTGTGGTTTGACCCCCTGTTTTAAGGAGTAAGCGGGCGTTGCGCAGGATGCACTCGGCGGTTTCACCAGACTTATAGATTAGGCGTGCTTGAGTGAGTTCCGTTGCAGGGGTTCCCGGCCAATGTAAGTCGCCGCCGGCTAGGTCTATTGCCCACCCACCTTCAACCGGCTTGGCCTCTAGTCTGGTTTGTCGCAGCTCTGCGCCTTGGAAGGTGAAGGTGGCGCGGTCTGTTTGGATTGTTGAAATTTCTGTGCGGCTTGGAAGGAGGTTGGAGAGCCAAGTGCGAGCGGGCGGCGTTGCTGTTGAAGATGGTGAGACAGAGGAGGGAGAGGTGTTTGCAGTTTGTGGTTTTTGTGGAACCACTAGATCTAGGTCCAACCGAGCAAAAGTGAGAGTAGGGAGCAGCCATTTCCGATGCCAGAGTCCGTTGAGATCCACCTCAGCACGTCCAGATTGAATTTTAGCTTTTCGGAAAAATGCTCCTTCGAGGCCGTCCATCGCGAGGGTGTCGCTAGAGACGATTGTCCCCTGCCGTTTTAAGGGCGCAAGTTCCGCAGTGGCGTGGAGTGCGCGTCCTATTGCCGACTCAGTCTTGACGCGAAACGATTCACTTTTGAGGTAGGCTTCCAACCAGGCTTGTCCCGCAAAAAGCGCGATCACGGCTCCGATAAACAGTGATGCGCCGCTCCAAAGAAGAAGAGGGGGAGCCTTGTGGGATGTCCGTTTACGTTTTGGGAATTCGGCTGCCGTCGAATCTTCGCGCATGGGGGTGGTTCGGAAAAGTAGGAGACCTTTAATTTTTGGAATTAATTCCAGTAAAACGTTTTAGAGAGCGAGTTTTCTGTAGAGACTATCCAAGCTTTCTGCGGCGCGCGTCCACGGGAAGTTTGATCGCATGGCGTCCTTCATCAGAATATCCCATACAGTCTTGTTACTGAATAAATCTAAAGTCCTGAGCAGCGCATCCCAGAAGGCTTCGCTTGAGTCTGGATCGTAGAGCAGCGCATTGCCCTTGCCTGAGGTTGGGTCGAAATCAAAGAGATTTTCCAGCAGTCCACCGTTGGCGTGTGCGAGAGGCACCGCTCCTAGGCGCATTGCGTTTAGAGGAGCTAGTCCGCAGGGTTCGAAGTGGGACGGAACGATGAGAACGTCTGTGCCGGCAAAAAGGCGCTGGGTAAAGTCCGGATCTGGGGTGGGGAGGAAGGCCATTTTGTTTGGATGCTGCCTGCAGGCGGCCAGAAGATCCCGGCGAAGGGCGGCGTCCCCATCGCCTGCAATAATTAAGCGGGCGTCAGCCGCCAGCAGTTTTGGGAGGAGCGGCAAAAGAAGGTCGTAACTTTTTTGATCGGCGAGACGGCCTAACATCGCAAAAACTGGGGCAGCAGGCTGTGGGGCGAGTTGCACTTCAGAGAGCAATGCTTCGCGGCAAATTAGTTTGCCTTGGAGTTGATCAATTGAAAAAGGAGCGCAGACAATCTCTGGATTCTCTGGGTTCCATCGCTCGGAGTCCACCCCATGTTGTACGGTAGCCAACTGGTTGGCTCTTTCTGTAAGGACGGAATGCAGGCCGCTACCTCCGCTGGGAGTCAAAATTTGTTTCCGGTACACTTCACTCACTGTGGTGAGTAGATCTGCCGTCAGGATTCCGCCCTTGAGCAGGTTCATACTGCCATAAAACTCAAACCCATGATGGGTGATCCAGCGGCTGGGGAGGTTTGTACAGGCGAAATCAGCCATGGGGAAGCTGCCTTGATACGCCACATTGTGGAGCGAAAGCACGGTGCGGAAAGGGAGGTGTTGTTCTGCCACTAGGGCGGGCACAAGAGCGGTTTGCCAGTCGTGCAGATGAAGAATTTGCGGCGAGGGTTCGAGGCGTTTGGCCAGTTCCACGATCGCTCTGGAAAAAAAGATAAAACGTAATGCGTTATCTGGGTAAGTCGCTCCGGCGTTGCCGTAAAGGCCTGGTCGGCCAAAAAGTGCCTCGTTGTGGATGAGGAGAATTTGTTGTCCATCAGGCTGGGTACGCTCAAAGACATTCACCGGCTGGAGTGAGTCACCCACTGGCAGACTAAACTGCACATTCACGGGGGTCGCATCTTTCATCAAAGCCGGATAACCGGGCAGCACAACGACGACATCGTGTCCGATCTCCGCAACGTAGCGGGGTAATGCTGCAAGCACTTCACCCAAACCTCCGGTAGTGGCGTACGGTGCAATCTCACTAGCTGCGAAAAGGATCATCATAATGAAACGCATTTGCACCACACTGCCCGCCCCGCGGCAACCGGTTATTTTGGTGCGTTGTTAATACTTGAGAATCTTAGCCAAAAAATCTCGGGTAACGCTCGATTTTGGGGCGTTGAAAAAGGATTCAGTAGCGCCCGCTTCCACTAGGCGACCCTCAGCAATAAACGCCACCCAATCACTTACTTGCCTAGCAAATCCCATCTCATGCGTGACCAATATAAAATCGCGCCCTTGTTCACGTAGCATCGCGATGGTATCGAGCACCTCCGCCGTCATGGCGGGATCAAGGGCGGAGGTCGGTTCGTCCAAAAGAAGAAATTGCGGTTGAACCGCTAGCGCCCGCGCTATGGCGATGCGCTGACGCTGTCCCCCGGAGAGAGCCGCCGGTTTTTTATGCGCATGGCCTTCCAGTTGAAACCTGCGTAGCAACTCCATAGCAATGTGCTCGGCCTCGTCGTCTGGCTTTTTCTGCACAGCAGTCAGTGGCAGTGTAATATTTTTCAGCGTGGTGAGGTGCGGAAAGAGGTTGAAACTTTGAAAGACGACTCCTGTTTTACGGCGGTGCTTTAGAAGCGCACTTTCCTCGAAAACCAGCGTGTCATGATTGAGTGTAACTATACCGGAGTCAGGTGTTTCCAAGCCGGCAAGAATGCGAAGCAAAGTGGACTTGCCGCCTCCCGAAGGGCCGATAAGGACGAGTGCGCGCGCCTCGCTGATATTAAGCGAGAGGTTATCGAGCGCTTTATGGGTGCCGAACGCTCGGCAAAGGGCGTTCAGCTCAAGTTTCATAGCGGAAACGGGCTTCTAATCGTCGGGTCCAAAGTGAAATGGGGAGTGTCAGCAAGAGGTAGCCTGCCGCGAGCAGGAGGTAGCTTTCGAAATTACTAAACGTATAACTCGCAACGTTGCGGGCGCTCTGGGTCAACTCGTTGACTCCAATGATCGAGAGCAGTGAGGAGTCTTTAATCAGCGAGACGAATTGTCCGGTCATTGCTGGCAGGACCACTCGAAGCGCTTGAGGCAAGATTATGTAACGGTAAGTCTGTACGCGCGTGAGCCCTATAGCTTGTGCCGATTCGAGTTGCGATCGGCCCACGCTTTCGATCCCAGCCCTAAAGACCTCCGCGAGATAGGCGCCGCTAAAAATGGACAGCGTCAGGATGCCCGCCACCACTCGGTTTTCCAGTCGAACGGCCTCCGCGACAATATAGAACAAAATGTAAATTTGTGCGAGTAGGGGAGTGCCTCGGACGAGTTCAACGTAGCCATGTATGGCGTATCGCAGTGGCAGGAGGCGGCTGCGTTGTCCAAGCGCAACAAGGACGCCCAACAGGGTGCTCAGGCCAAGTGCTCCCAGCGAGATGCCCACCGTCGTGCCCCAACCCGCCGCAAACAGTCGCCAGTAAGCGCCCACGGCCGCCCAATCCCAGTGCAGCCCAGAGGTTTGTAATATCAACCAGCCAATCCAAGCGAGGCCTCCAAGCACCACGCATATGTTGACGCACTGCACCCATCCCACAGGCTTCGAGTTGCCCTCCGGCGCTAAAAGCAACTTTCTAAAAAAGGTCTCCGGCATGATGGCGCTAGAATAAAAAAGGAATTCCAGACGCTCTAAAAGCCTCTTTCTGGGGAGCCAACCAGCGATTGCCCAGCACTTCAAACCCGCCTTTACTCCGATAATCCGACAGAAATGCGTTCACTTTTTCGCGCAAAGCATCATCTCCTTTGCGAATTCCAATCGCCCAATGCTCGATCTGGAACGGGTTCAACAGCGCTCGGGTTGTCTCAGGATTTTGTTCGGCATGTTTGAGCACCGACATCTGGTCGTAGAGGAAAGCATCGGCTCGCCCTTGAACGACCTCCAGTACGCAGGCTGTCTCGCGATCTAAAACGACAACGCGTGCTTTCTTTAACTGCCTCGAGTATAAGTGCCCTGTCGTTCCTTGTTTGACTGCAACAGTCTTTCCAGTTTGGTCGCACGCGGTTATGGAGTCGATCGGAGCGGTTTTGCCTACAAGCATACACAGCCCGGTGGACAAGTAGGGCTCAGAAAAATCAATGGAACGGGCCCGCTCTGGCGTGGCGGTCATGGAGGAGATAATGAGATCGATTTTACCCGTTTTTAAAGAAGGGATGAGTCCGTCAAAGGGAAGGTTGAGTATTTCGACTTTGCGCTGAAGGGCTCCCGCGAGGGCGCCAGCCAAATCGACGCTAACCCCCTCGGGTTGGCCGCTGGGATTTGCCATCTCAAAGGGCGGGTAGGCAAGCTCCATGCCCACAAGCAGGATGCCGGCATCACGCGCAATTCCGTTGGAGGCCACTGTCAGCAAGTAACACAAGAGCAAAAGTAATACACGCACGTTTGAACCCTGACATAAGACTACAAAACTTGGCAGACCGATTTGCTGCGCTCCATAACGAAAATAGCTGTGAGCAGCGCTTGAGCCCCGGAGGGGCACTCGAAAGATGCGTGGGCTATACCGTGCTGTGGCCTTTGGCCCCTAATGTCAGAGTGTGCGTACTACGGGTCATAGGCATCTGCTTTGAGCGGTTTCTTTGCGCACCACGCCGATTGAGCGCCCAAAGGCGAGGGCTACGGAGCGGACCAAGTCCAGTTTGTTTGATCGGGCTTGCTGTAGTCCATGGCCCCACCATCGTCGGTGCCTTTCCATCCCGTGGAATAAAGGTTGAAGCCCTGCGCATTCTCTTTGAGTAAGTAATGCAAGGGCGTACCATCGAAAACTTCCGTGGGGATCGCCGCTAGGAAGCCCGGTACAAGCGTTTCCAGCTTTGGCGGAAAACTGCCATGACGGAGACGGTGGCGTTCCAAGGCAATGGCGATGCGCGCAATATTGACGAGGGTTTGTACTCTGAGCGAAGTTTTGATGACTCCAAAAATCGGGAGGGATATTGGTTCGGCGAGGAAGTTGAGCGGGCCCCAGTGCGGCTTGGGAGGGGGTAAAATCGCACGCAAATTCCGTGAGCCCTCCGCTGAAACGGCTTTTTTATAGAGTGTTACACTGTCTAAGCTGTTGGTGGAAATAATGTTTAGAATGGTTTTTCCCAAAAAAAATGTGAGTAATTGTTCTGAAAAACTTCGCGCCTTTGCGGCTCTTCCAACCACTGCCAATAGCATTTCTAATTTTGCGTCTTTTTTTAACGTCGTTTCGGCTTGGACGCTTGCTTGCACATCCCTCGCAAAGAGGCTTTCGCCGCCGAGGCTGACTTCCAGCGAGGACAAGCAATCGCAGCGGGCCAGTGCCTGATCAAGGATCGCCAGTTGTGGGTCTGACCATACTTGCTGCGACACTCCTTCGTAGAGTGCGGGCATTAGAAGGCATAACTGTGTGACGTGGACCAAATGCTCAATCAGAGTTGGATAGGCATGAAGATCTGCTATTTTGAGTAGGAGCAGGCACTCCTCCAGAGCCTCAGTGCCGCGCCCTGCGTTCACATGGGCTCTCGCCCTAAGTTGGGTCACATGCGTGATGCTGAGCACGGGATTGATGAGTGGATTCACCATCAACAAGGGATTTCGAGCAGGGGCTATGGGGAACACGCTGGCATGCGGCCGCTGCTTTGCTTCATGGAGGCGTTTCCAGAGTGGATCCAGGTTCTCGTAAACTTTCAGGATAGCGTCGGAGTCCGAGAGGTCGGTGGTGTCTGGCGCTAGTCGATTTTCGGAGAGTGCTTTGCTGCGAAGATCCGCCAGACTTCGAGCTTCAAATGGCCCCAATACCTTGAGGCTTCCGCCGCTGATTTTTAAAGGTTTTATGCTCTTCAGCGGTTTCATTCCTGTTTCGTCAAGGTAGCGGGTTTTAAATCCAAATGGGTTTTCTGAACTGGGTGGGACTTTGACGTGTTCGATTGCTAGAAAGGGTTTGAAGTCCTCTATCGCGCCAAAGTTGTCCACTTCGGGAACGGGTTTTGGCAGGACTTCATCCCAAGAGTCGGGCAGGCCCGCAGCCTTGGCGTTAGCGAGTGCCTTTTGGTAGCGGTGTTTGGAATAGGCGCCCGAAAGGGCGGCCGCTAGGAAGGGTATTGTGATAAGCCAAAGGACGGTCCATCCGAGTCGGCGTACCCATTTGTGTGGGGTAGGCGAGGGGGAGTCTATGGGTGGGGGTTCCATAAATTTAGGCGATGGCGGCTGGAGGCGTTGGGCTGTGTCTGCTTTGTTTTGGGATCGGAGGAAGAGCTGCAGGTTCTGCAAGGAGTTCTTCCAGAACCGCCTCGGAGTTGCGTAGAGCGCTGAGGTGTGGGACGTAAATGAGCACTGGAAGAGCGCCCGTGCTCGGGCTTGTTGGTTCGGCAGCCTGCCATTGCAGCAGGCCGATAAGCGTCCATGCGGCGGCAAATGCGAGTTGGTTCAACGAGAACTCTCGGCGAACAGGTGCGGCCGCAGCTTGCTTGAGAATGGCGTTTTTCCAATGACTAGGGGTGCGCCGCAAGGGAAGTTTGGAAATGCGGATTTCAAGTGGGTCTTGCATGAGATGGATGTTTAGCGACGCTCCTCATAAACAGGACGCAGCAAGTCCCGAAGTTTGTCTAACGCGTAGCGATAACGACTCGCAGCGGTTTGTGGTGAGATTTCTAGAGTCTCACCAATTTGTGAAAAAGTGAGGTCCTCCCACAGTTTGAGGTGGAGCACAGAACGCTGTTCTTCGGGGAGGCTTTCCATGGCTGTCTCGATAGTGAGGCGGAAACCATCGTCCTCTATGGGGAAAACGGGAAGCAAGAGCGTGGGGCTTTGCTCGATAAGCCGTTGTTCATAAGTGACTCGCGTGGCATTGCGGCGGGTGAGATCTCGCAGTGCGTTGTGCGCAGTGCGCAGGAGAAAAGCACGCGTGTGGAGGGCGTTTCGCAGGAGGCTCGGGTTGCGTGCAAGTTTAAGGAAGACCTCTTGGATTGCATCCTGAACGAGGGACTCATCTCGGCAGCAGTTTAGAAGGAAGGCATACAGCGCATCGGCATGTGCGTCGTAAATCTGTTCAATGGAGGGATGCATCCAAGTTGAGGACGCGCGGTTGCGGTTAATTTGTTTAGAAAAGTTTGTCGGTGATTATTTTGCCCTTTTTACACTTAAAATGCTCCAACGGCTTTGGACTTCCTGAGATCGCAGTACCCACAGGATTTTTCAGCAGTGAGACAATGTGGAAATTATTTAACCGGATTCCAACGGAGTTTGTTTTTCGTTCCAAGGCAGTAGTGTGTGTTGGTTGATCATAAAAAACGAAGGTGGAAGGGACTTGCCCTTCCACCTTCGCTACGGAGTTGGCTTGATCGAGGGAGCTAACTATTTTGCAGACGCGACGGCCGCCACTGCAACAAGTTCGTATTTATGAGGTTGCGGCTGATTGTTTTTGTAGATTTCGTCCTCCAAAGCAGCCGCTTTTTCCAGCAACACCTTCACACGTGCTTGCATTTCGGTGTGGTACGTCTCGAAGGTCGCCTTCGCCGTGGCTTCCTCTGGGGTGCCGACCGCTTTGTTCATCTTGTTGCGCGCCCCTTTGAGGCCCGCAAACTCGCCTCGTATTTTCACGTAGGCTTCTGAATTACGCTGCTTGTTTAGTTCTGCGACTTTCGCCGCCTGCTGGTATTGGGGCGTGAGTTTATTTTCCTCTAACTCCACTCCGAACGCGAGTTGCCCGTCGGTCCACTTCCCGATCGGTGCGCCGTCGATGGTCAATTCGTAGCTCCCGGGTGCCAGATTGCGCACAGTGAGCTTTTCGTTGCTCATTCTGTGCCCTGCATGCATCAGCTTGTAGCCCTCTTCCGCGTCTGCTGGGACGACCCAAGGGAGAGCGTTAGCTTTGAGCGTAAAGGCGATTTTACCTCCTCCAGACAGATCAGAAACCTTTGCATTGGAGGCGCTAGAGAGCCATTTTCCCTCTTTTTGGAAAATAGTGACGGCCGAGACTTGGCTTTTTGGAGCGATATCGCCAATTAGCGCTGTCGCCATGACGAATTGTCCAGCAGGTCCAGGGTGAACAGCGTCTTTGATCATGGTCCAGTTGGGATCAGTGCGACGTTGCTCGAGAGTGGTTTGGTTGAGCGGGCCGTACATGTCGACAAAACCGAGTCCCCGTTGTTGGGCCATTTCACGCAACCACGCTCCGTAGAGTCCCAGCACGCCGTTGTAATAAGTATCGCGGGGCTCAAGCGCCTTTCCATTCATGCGAGCGGCTCGGGCATCATGCATGGTAGGGGTCATCGGTATGGTGACGGCATTAAGCTCTTTGAGCTTGTCTAAAATCGTCGTCATCCCTGCCTGGTAGGTGTCGAAGACCGCTTGGTCGAAGCCTTTGTATGCGCCGTCGTTCATTCCGAGCAAGATGGTGACGACTTTGGGCTTGTAGGCTGCGACATCTTCGTCGAATCGGTCCAAGGCGTTTTGGGCGCGGTCTCCGCCCACTCCAGCGTTGTGGAAGTGGATGCGTCGCTCGGGGTAACGGGTGTAGAAGTAATCCTCCACGTATTGGGTGTAGAGGCACTGGTGGGTGATGGAATCACCGAGGAATACCATGGTGTCACCGTCTTTGAGGTCGATGCGTGGGGCAATGGCCGCGAAGGTGGCCGCCGGAGTCGTGGTGACTGGAGCTTGGGCGTATAGGGCGCTGATGGAGCAGCTAAGGGCTAATGCGAAATGGGAGAAACGAGGGTGTGTCATGGGTGAATGCAGGTGTGGAGCGTTCAATGTTGGTGCTCCGAAAAAGAAACCCTCGAACAGGCACTCTCTTTGCCTGCACGAGGGTAAATTGCTAACGAAACACCGAGGTCTCATCCCGCCAGACCGAGCTGGCGAGGCAGGCAGAGCTGAAACTTGGTAATACGGGGTGAGTTCAGCTCAGTTCGGATGTTTGCTGCGGCGGGCGCCAACCGACGGGGAGGCGGTGTCCGTTCTGAATCGCCCGGAACTGGATGTCTCCATCATCTGTTACAGAGAGTTGGCACTCCAAAGGACCGGCGTCTTCTGCGGAGGAGATGTTTCCGACGCGGAACGTTCCCAAAGGTTGGGGGCTCGTGTCGCCGCCCGTTTCGCCCTGTTGGAGGTTGATTTCCGCAACGCCGTCATGGAAATGCTTCCATGGAAAAGTGCCGTTTGCAGGAAGGTTGCGTCCTGCGCCAATGAGGATGCCGCCATCTCCGTCTGGGAGTGTGATGAGGATGGGCTTGGTGAGATGGCTGCCGGGGCGCATCTGTAGCGGAACGCCACACCCTGTGAGAATGCCGGCCCAATTTTCCAGCGTAGCAGCGGCCATGTTTTTGAATTCTTCTGGTGCATCTGGAAGGCTTAAGGCGCGGCGTAAAACTCCGCTGGCCTCGTCCTTGAAACCGTGTTGGAAGAGCGTTTGCGCGAAATTCCAATCCAGACGTACGCTGTACTTGCGGCTATCAATGGCGGGACGAATCTGGGTGGCTAGACGGTTGATTTCACGTGCCTCCCCGAGCACGGCGGAAAGATGGAGCAGGACTTCCTCCCGTTCTGGAGCGATTGCAAACGCGGCATCGGCATGACGCAGGGCGCTGGCGGCGTCTCCCCGTGTGCGCGCGATGGAACTTGCGATGAGCAGGCCCATCCACGAGCCGTGTTGGGAGGCCCATGCCACAAGGGCTTCCTCCTTGGCCGGATCATGCTCGCCTTGGGTGAGTTCGAAGCGGATGCCAATGGCGGCGTGAAAGTTGGGGTCGCATTCAAGAACCTTTTGCAAGGCAGCCTTTTCATGAACAGCGTCGCCTACCGTGTTATAAGCTTGAGCGAGGTGCATGAAACCGGTGGCTTCTGTTGGCTCGAGTTCGGTAAATCTGAGAACGGCTGCGAGGGCCTCCTCGTGTTTGCCCGAGGCGCGATAGGCCGTGGCGAGCATGAGTTGAGCGCGGGCATTGTCGGGTTGAACCTCGCTCGCTTTTTCCAGTGCTCGCAGAGCAACATCGAGAACCAAACCATCGCGCATGAGCTGGTCGGCGAGGGCTAGGAGCTGCTCGGGTTCTTGGGCAATGGCGTCGATTTGACCGATGATCATCTGGCTGAAGGTATCCAAATCCACGTAGCCCACGGATTGGGGATCAGGCTGACCGTCGGGCGTCTGCCGCATGAGGCGCACGAGGGATTTGAGCTTTGTGAGGCCGTCTAATGCGGCCTGGTCTTTTTCGTTAATCTCCAGCGCTTTTCTGAAAGCTTGCACCGCATCTCCCGGGCGTCCTGCTTGGGCGAGCGCACTTCCGAGGCTGCTTAGAATAGGGGCGACATTGGGCGCCTTGCTCGCCGCGGCGGTGAGCAACTCCACGCCGACTACATCTTGCCCCTCCAATCGGGCGAGATTTCCAAGCTGGAATTGTACGAATGGGGAATCGGGATGAAGGCGTTCAATTTCTTCTAGGAGGCGTCGGCTGCGCACGACTTCGCCTTCTTCGAGGGATTCGGAGAGATCTTGAAACAAGCCCGTTGCGGAGCGGAAACCTACCCATGGCTCCACCGCTGAATCACCGAGTCGATCAATAGCTTCCAATAACACCTCCAAATTTAGGGGATGTTCATGGGCCGATTCGGGGGAGGCGTCGGCGGGCCATGGCAAGGTGTGGGGGAGACCGTAAAAATCCAGTTCCCAAGAGGGAGATTCAATCCAAACAACAGAAGCGCTCATAAGGTTTAAAATTAGAATTGGGGAGCATATCCACTGCAAGCGTTGGCGCACGGGAAAACCGCGCGTAGGGATGGGATGCGCTTTTGAGAACCTGATTTTGTTTGGCGTACGGCTTCGTCGAATGGGAATTGTAGAAAAAGTGCCCCTTCGTATGTTCCTTTGGATCAGCACTAACCTGGGCGGGTGTCGTTAAATCAAGACATGGGTATGTGCTTGAAAAGCGGGTTGCTGTGAGCCTGGAGGGGGTCTTTAATGATAAGAATCCCTATGTTTCCCAGAACCTCTTCCCTCTTTTTTTCCGCTATTTTAAGCGCGTCGACTGTGTTTGCGGCTGAAGCGCCGAAGCGCAAAATTCTTTTCTTCACGAAGTCTAGCGGCTTTGAGCATGAAGTCATTTCTTGGAAAAAAGGACAGCCGAGCCTTGCGGAAAAGCAACTGTTAGCAATGGCTGAAGAAAATCACTGGGCATTTACCTTTTCCAAGGACGGCTCAAAGTTTTCTAAAGAGTATTTAGGCGAGTTTGATGCGGTGATGTTTTACACCACGGGGGATCTATGTTCCGAAGGCACCGACGGAAATCCGCCGATGACGCCGGCGGGCAAAGAGGCGCTGTTTGATTACATCCGCTCGGGCAAGGGCTTCGTAGGGACTCATTCGGCCAGCGACACTTTTCACACCGATAACGAATCCCAAAAAGGGCCTGAGCGGTACGTGAACCACTACGAAAAAGCGGATCCGTATGTGCGTTTTTTAGGGGCTGAATTTATTAAACACGGAGCGCAACAAGTCGCCAAAAATGTGGTGGTTAATCCCAAGTTTCCCGGATTTGAAGGGTTGGGGACAGACTTTGCATTTCAGGAGGAATGGTATTCTCTCAAGGATTTTTCAAAGGATATCCATGTTCTGACCGTGATGGATGCGCCGACCATGACGGGCAAGGAATACGAGAGACCCCCTTTTCCAAACACATGGGCGCGCCTCGAAGGAAAAGGGCGGGTATGGTACACGGCCATGGGTCACCGCGAGGACGTTTGGACGAACCCGATTTTCCGCAAAATACTCAAGGGCGGCCTGGACTGGGCTTGCGGCGACGTGAGCGCGGAGGTGCCTCCAAACTTGGAAGCTGCTGCCCCGGGTTGGGCCACAAACCCCGGTTACATCGAGCCGAAGCCGCCCGCTAAGGCCGGGAAGTAACCCACATCAGTTGCGGAAACTGCGGTAGGGGAACTGCCTCCAAAGCTATGGAGAACTGCGTCTCTAGTTATTTGAGTAACTCCGCAACTCTGGACTCAATGGCCTGCGCCCAAATCTCGTATCCTTTTGCGTTGGGGTGCAACAGATCAGGCATGATTTCTTTGGAGAGCGTTCCGTCCGGTTCCAACAACTTCGCGTTGATATCCAAAAAGAAGACTTTTTTGCCGTCAGCGTAGCCTTTGATGATTGAGTTTGTGGCTTCGTTTTGTTGGCGCATTTTATCCTCCGCATTGGCTCCACGAGGGAAAATTGCCAAGACAAGGACCTTTGCTGATGGGCACTTTGCATTGAGCTTTTCGAGGATCGCCTTCACGCCATCAGCGGTCTGTTGCGCACTGCATTGGTAGGTAGCGCCCTCCAATTCCTTTTGCGGGCGGCCTTGGTGGCCCGTGTTGTTGGTGCCGATCATCAGCACGATCAATTTTGGGCTAAGGCCATCAAAGTTGCCGTTTTCCAAACGCCATAGCACATGCTCTGTTCGGTCCCCGCCAATTCCAAAATTTGCGGCCTTGAGCGGTGCCCAGTATTTCTCCCAAATCTCCTTCCCTGTTCCGGGGCGTTCCCAACCGTGCGTGATCGAGTCGCCGAGGAAGACCAATTGTGCCTCTCCTTTTTTCGAAATCTCGTTGAAGCTTTCGTGGCGCTTTTCTGTTCCGGGATGCAAAACAGGCTGGATCGCGTAATTTATCGGCGCTTGTGCGAATGCGAGGCTCGCAGAGAAGAAAAGTGAGGTGAACAGTAGGGAGGGTTTCATGGTTTTTTTTGTGGGGGTGAGGGGGTGAGGGGGAATGCGCGGTCGGAAGCCTCCAGAGCTCCAACGCGCTTACTGGTCTGTTTAAACAGTGATGAGCAGTGTTGCTAGCCGCACTTTTTGGGGTAACCCGATTCAATCAACGCGGACGGAGTGTAACCTCGCCAGCACTGAACGCTCGAAGGCTGCCGTCTTGGAGGCGGAGGAGCAGTTCTCCATCTGAATTCAACGCCTCTGCGTATCCTGTGAATGAAGTGCTTCCGGCGTGGAGTGTTATGTGCTTGCCAAGCACCGTGTTTCGCATCGTCGCGCCGCTGAGCGCAGTTGGAAAATTCTCGTCTAACGCTTGTAGCCACTGCCCAAAGCGGTCGATTAAGCGACCAGCCAGTTCCCCGCGATTCACGGTACGCTTGGAAACTTGGCGAAGTGATGCGGCTGAATGCGCAATCTCCTCGGGGAAATCCGTTTGATTTACATTGATCCCAATTCCCACAACCACGAACGGCCCATTTATCGGGGAAGTTCCTGTTTCCGCGAGGATACCAGCCACCTTGCGATCGTTCACGAGCACGTCGTTGGGCCACTTTATCGCGGCGCAAACTCCCACCACGGACTCCACCGACTCTGCCACCGCAAGCGCTGCGAGCGTCGTTATCCGGTGCCAAATCGGCACGGGAGACTTTGGGCGAAGTAAAATCGACAACCAGAGCCCCTCTCCTTGAGCGGATTCCCAACTGCGTCCCAAGCGCCCACGGCCCGCGGTTTGGTGCTCAGCGAAAATAACAAGTGGTCCGGTTTCGTCTCGGGATCCCCGTTGGAATGCGTCCGCGTTGGTGGAACCCGTGGAGTTAACAGTCTCGATCTGAGGGCGCCATGCGGCCTGAATGTGAGAGAAAATGATTTCAGCAGAGAGCGCATCCGGCTCATGGACAAGTGTATAACCCAATATTGGATGCCGCGATATATCGGCGCCCGAAGCTTCGAGGAGATCCGAAAGTCCTTTTACGGCAATTGGTTCAATTCCAAGCATCGCGGCAAGCTCGCTTGGCGGAGTGGTTCCAGCCCTCAACGCCCTCAGCAGTTCGCCGGCAAGTTGAGGTTTGTCACGAAAAGTAGTGGCAGCACTCATAGCCGAGGAAAAAAGCTCAACTCATCCCATCCGAATACTTTCACGCGGCGTTGGTTGGTCAAATGCATCTTCATTTTCAAGAGCCCCATTTCGATTCCGGGCATGTGCGCCGCACCCCAAGGCACTGCGATGGTTTTGAAGTGAGGCATTTCCGCCTCAATCCCTGTAAGCAACCGAGAGTTTCGCGTATCTAAAATATCCCTGACGAGTGTCGCTGTGTCTGGTTCCTTTAAGTCGCTCAGCGCCTCGATTGCACCCGCTGTGTCGCTGTTGCTTGCGGCTTCAATAGCTCGCCCGATCCCGTTAAGCACCGAGATTGTTTCTGATGAAAAGTCGCTGATGTCTGCGTCATAGAATTTTACGGCGGCCTGTTTGCGCTTCTCCGTGAGGCTCGGCTGTGCTGTGAGTCCCACGGCGCCCGCCACGCCGGAGTAGTCGAGCTTCGCTTTCATGAGCTTCTTTCGGTCCGTGACTCCTTCTGTGAGAATTGCTGTATCATCAGCGGGAAGGGTTTGGAGAAGCTCGTCGTAGAACGAGGACGCTCCGATGTGCACGGTGGGAAGAAGGAGGACTTCATGTCCTTCTTTCTCGTAGGTCCGAGACTCGGTAAAGACTCCGGTTAAATTGAACATCAGGAAGCCATTACTGGTGCGGCTAACTACGAGCTGAAGGCTGGTGAAGAGGTAAACTAAGAATAACGGTGCGAGGACAAATAGCTTAACGCCTGCGGCAAGGATCGTTCTCGAAAGTGAAAACGGGCAGTCTGCGACAGCTTCGGCCGTGAGCCACGGGCGCCGATTGCCGATCATTCTTTGCAGCCGCAAAAGCGTCCATGCACCCGCTGAAAGCCCGGCAACGGCTCCTAAAGTTTCAACGGTTTTCCAGTCGATGTACGCCGGAAGCGGCAGGTACACACAGCCCTGCCAGATAAAGATGCAAAGCGCTGGGGCAAAAGGTCTCCAAGGAAGTCTTCGATAGCTTCCGATTAACAGGATCGCCAGCAGGGCAAAGGCGCCAGTGCAGAAGCCAGCCAACCCCAGTGGAAATGCGAGCATGGTCTTCACCATTCCGGTGGAGACATTCCCGATAAGTGTCAGTCCAGCTTCAAGTAGTAGGCTCAGTAGAAAAGCATTGAATATGAATGCTTTCCAGCCGCCTTCTACCTTTTGATCCGGCGCGAGGGACTCTGGCGCCTGTATATTTTCGTCCTTGGGGTCCGTCATGTGGGAGGACAGTAGGCACTTCTGCGGGAATGTTCACCCTCGATCTGCTCTGTCCTGCCCGAAGCAGCACCCGAGTTTAAGCTGACTTTCCAGGTGATGGCGGAAAATGGAGGTACGTGTAGCCCTTGAGCGCCTTTTCGTAATTGGAGAGCAAGCGCATGGCCTCGTTGGGCTTCAGCCTGTCGGTCTTGATGGCTGCGTCAACTTGGATTTTCATTTGGCGCATCAACTCGGCCTGATCCCATTGCACCATTTTTAATACGTCGCCGATGGTTGATCCTTCCAGCGTTTCCTCAATGTACCAACCGCTCTCTTCGTCTTCATCTAGGAAGACATGGGCTTCGTTTACACGCCCAAAAAGGTTGTGCAAGTCACCCATAATATCCTGATAGGCACCCATTAGAAAAAAGCCGATCAAGTAGGGTTCGCCGGGCGTGAGGCGGTGCAGGGGAAGGGTGTCCTTGACGTCCTGAAGGTCGATAAACTTCGAGATTTTCCCGTCTGAATCACACGTAATATCCACCAAAGTGGCGTTGCGATCAGGTATTTTATCCAAATGATCGATCGGCATCACGGGGAACAGTTGACCGAGCGCCCAATGATCTAGAAGCGATTGAAACACCGAGAAGTTACAAACGTACTGGTCACTTAGGGTGATTTCTAATTCACGCACCTCGTCCGGCACGTATTTCATATCCTTCGAAAAATTAACCACCTGTTGCGCGATCTGCCAATACGCCTGCTCTACCTTGGCCTTGCTCTCTAATTCCAGCAACCCGAGGTCGAACATGGACTGACTCTGCTCTTTCATCTGTTGCGCGTCGTGGAAAGTCTCCATCCAGTTTTGCGCAGTAATGGACTTCTGCAGTTCCAGAATGTCCGACACCTGTTTGGGGTCTTTCGGGCTAATCTCCGGTTTGAGCAGCGTCTTGTCCTTTTCAATCGCTCCAAATGCCTCCACCACAAGGATGGAGTGGTGCGCGACGATGGCCCGTCCGCTTTCAGAAACGATCACGGGATGCGCCACTTTCTCAGAGTCCACAACGTCCATGATGTTCCACACGATGTCCCGCGCGTATTCCGCGAGGCTGTAGTTCATGGAGCTTTCGAACGCAGTGCGCGAGCCGTCGTAGTCCACTCCCAAGCCGCCACCGACGTCCATGAAGCCCATGGTGTGGCCCATTTTTACCAACTTCGCATAGAATCGGGCAGCCTCACGCACCGCACGTTTGATCGTGCCGATGTCGGGCACTTGGGAACCCACATGGAAGTGCACGAGGCGCAGGCAATGTGCTAGTCCTGAGTTTTTTAACGTCTCAGATGCCGTGACTAAATCTGATGTGCTGAGCCCAAACTTGGCGTTTTCCCCGCCGCTAGTCGCCCACTTGCCGGCGCCCTTGGCCGAGAGGCGCACGCGCACACCAATCATCGGCTCCACGCCGACTTCCTGGGAGACTTGGATGATTTGATAAAGCTCCTCGAGCTTCTCGACCACCATAATCACTTTTTTGCCTAATTTGCTGCCAAGCAACGCGTTCTGGATAAAAAGCGCATCCTTATATCCGTTGCAAATAATCAAACTCTCTGGATCTTTGTGAATTGCTAGAGCAGCGAGCAACTCGGGCTTTGAACCCGCTTCGATCCCGAACTTGAACGGCTTGCCCGCGTCCATGATCTCTTCGACGACTTCCCTCAATTGATTGACCTTGATCGGAAATACTCCGCGATACTCCGATTTATAGCCCATCTCGGTCACTGCTTCTGCGAAACACACGTTGATTTTTTCTACCCTGTGTCGCAGCAAGTCTTGAAACCGCACTACCATCGGAAAGGACAAGCCCCGCTGCTGAGCCTCATCAACGAGCTCTTTGAGGTCGATGGGCGTCGCAGGGTTCTGAGTCGGCAGCACTGAAATGTGCCCCCGTTCGTTGATCGTGAAGTAACCTGAACCCCAGCGGTCGATGTTATAAAGCGAGATAGCGGAAGAAATGTCCCAGGGCGTATTCATCAAAGTTTGATTCGGAAATGGGCGCGGAGTTTAGGACGACTGCACGGCAATGCAATCCACCTGAACGAATGCGGCGCGTTTTTTACAAAGTTTCTCGAAATGGGGTTACGCCAAGGCTGCAGCGAGAACCTCTTCCCTCGACGTGTCGTGCAGCGCAAATAGCCGCACCAGCGTCTCCTCAATAAGGTTGTTCGGGCAACTTGCGCCAGCGGTTACTCCAACAACCAGAGGGGCTTCTGGTAGCCAGTTGTGGCTTTGAATTTCCTGCTTTAAATGGAGGTCGTAATGGGAAATGAGCGTGCTGGATTCCATGCGGGCGGCCGTGCGAATGAAATAGGTGGGCAACTTTTCTTGTCCCATTTCTGCCAGATGCGAGGTGTTCGAAGAGTTGTAGCCTCCCACCACCAGTAAAAGGTCCATTTTGCTGGAAAGCATTTCTTTGAGGGCATCCTGGCGCTCTTGAGTGGCTCCGCAGATGGTGTCAAAAAAGCGGAAGTTTTCTCCGCGAGCAGTCCCTCCGTCTCGTCGGTGGATCGCCGCCGCTATACGGCGCTGCACTTCTTCCGTCTCGCCTCGCAGCATGGTGGTCTGGTTGGCAACTCCCACCCGCTTGAGGTGTTGATCCGGATCAAATCCCTCGCTGTGAGCGCCTTCAAAGCGAGAGAGGAATTCGCCCCGATCGCCTCCTTGCTCAATGTATCGGCAGACGTAATCGGTGTCCTCGAGAGTTAAAACAACAAGGTAATGACCTTTCCCACTGGAGGTGGCTCGAGAGGCGGTGGCCTTTGTTTCTTCGTGAGACGCTTTTCCATGAATAATAGACGTCATCTCTTCGGATGCATATTGCCGTACTCGCTTCCAAACGCTCATCACATCGCCGCAGGTCGTGTCTACGATCTGGCAACCGCGCTCTTTGATGCGGGTCAAAGTCTGAACGTCGGTTCCAAAAGCCGGCACGATGACCACATCGTCTGGGGTCAAGGTCTCGACAGGGACTTCTCCCCCTTTTTCTAAGAGGTTCAAAATTCCCAATTCCCCGATTTGGCGGTTGACCTCTGGATTGTGAATAATTTCTCCGAGAATAAATAAACGTCTTTCTGCGAATACTTTCCGCGCCGCGTACGCCAGATCAATCGCCCTTTCAACCCCATAACAAAACCCGAACTGCTTCGCCAAACGAACGGTCACCTTGCCAACGGTCAACTCCCCGCCGCGCCTGCGCAATCCATCGACAATTTCACTCCGGTAGTGGCCTTCTACCTGCGCGTGAACTGCTTCCATCACGTCTGGTGTCCGCAGGTTTACTCGTCCAGAGCTTGGACTTGGCGCGGTCGGTGCGTTCGGAGGCGTGGATTGGGCTGAGCTGGTCATAGAGTGCGCTGTAGCATTCCTCCTCCTCCGCGTCACAGCAACTCTCTACTGATGCCGCAAAAGACACTGCCGCCTATATGCCTATTGGTTTAAATGGAAATAACAGCGCGGGTTGTTGCTCTGGGACCTACCGTAGCCTGCTGTAACCGTGTATTCTCCGACGGAAAGCCTACGGCTCCAGCAGATGCGCCGCATCAGGCTTTTCAAATACCTTTGCTGAAATCATGAATTCAGCGGGAGGATCCGGATCTTGATAGTCCGTTGGATGAGCTACTTGTGCCGAATACTTCAGGTCCTCTGGTACACTTTGCGCAATGTGTACCGGAGTGCCTTCCCTCACCAGCGCGAAAAACTTCGGTGCCACTGTTTTGTGCAAACGCAGGCATCCGTGCGTCCTAGGAACTGGGTGCACATAACCGGCGTGGAATCCGTAAGCTGGAGAAAATTCGCACCAGTAAGCCATCGGATACCCGACGAAACGCCCTGGCAGCGGCTTGGCGGCTTCTCCCGGTGAAATCTGCCCGCCATTCACGAAATACCCGTAAGAATTGGAGCGTTTCTCCGCGATTTTGTTGGAAATGTGAAAGCGCCCCTCCGGCGTCGATTTGCCGGGTAACCCGACACAAGTGGCCGCCGCCATTAATAGACGGTCGCCCTCGGTGACGTACACAATTTGTTTGCTTAGAGAGACCTTCACTTCCACAGCGGTAGGGTTCTTCGGGCGAAAAGCTGTAACCGAATACGGCGTTTGCTTGTGGCTTGGAGCGACGCAGGAGGTAAGCGAAATCATCGCGACACAGACGACGAAGGGAATGGCGAGAGAACGGAGTGCTTTCATAACCTTCCCTCTCGGTGATCCATGCTGGAGGGTTTGTCAAATACAGTCCTCCAAAAGCGACCCGAAATACGGAGTCTTCAGCTTCGCTAAACCTCCTCGCGCATCTTTTCAAACTGACCGTTGGGCGTAGAGTAGAAGGGGTACTCTCTGGCCGCGTTTTCGGGCTTCAGTCGAAAATGTTTGTATGCCCACAGCCATAGCTCTGGGTGTTTTTCGATGTGCCGTTCAAATACTTCCCAGCTCAGTTGCGCCAATTGCCTGTCGCTTGCTCCCTGCGCTTCGATAGGAGGCTGCACCAGTACCCGCACCTTGCCGTTGGGAAGAGGTTCAGTCAAAGCGGGTACTAACAGCGCGTTCCCGCGATTTGTCATGAGCGAGTGCAGGCGAGTGGCACATATTTCGAGAGCCGCTCCCTCCCTTTTGAAGGATTCAACCACCACAGCCGCCCCGCCTGGATCAAGATTGAGATCACCAAGCAGAGCAACGTGTTGCCCTTTTAGCACCGTCTTTAACATGCGTAACACCGAGCGCTCCTGTCCCAGCACGCGATGAATGCCACGGCTGCGCAACCTCACAAACAAATCCGTCAACGCGGGGTTTTTAAAGTCCTCCGCTACGATGCTCGCCTGCCCGCCGCATAGTCCAAATGCCACGGATGCCCATTCCCAGTTTCCCTGGTGTCCGCAAACAAACACGATCCCTCGTCCCTCTCTCGCAGACTGCTCAAGCACTTCCGTAAAACCACTGATTTCCAAATATTTGTCTGCGTTCTCGGGTGTAATATTTGTTGACCAGAAAAGGGAAAGCATCGTCGTGGCAAAGTTTTGGTAGGACTTTAGCACTGCCTCCCGCTGTTGCTCTTTTGTTAGGCGGTGACCAAGGGCAAGCGCGATGTTTGCCAAGCCGATTGACCTCCCACGGCCATCACACCAAAAAGCCAACGCACCCAATAGTTGCCCTAATCCGACGCAACCCCTTCGGGAAAGTCTTGGAATCCAAGTTGCGAATGTTTCGCAACCCCAACTCTCAATCCGGTACCTGTATGATTTCCAACTTCCGCGCACAGCTCACTTTCTCGCTCATTGAGCAACGTTTCTGCAAACTCCAACACGTCGTCGCGTCTTCAAAAATGTATCTGTCCCCAGTTTCGCCAGCCTTTCTCGAACCTCTGTGGGCATAGTTAAGCATGTGTGCAATAGAGACTAATAGTAAAGTGTAACACACTTTAATAAAGAGGGATGCAATTGCTTTAGTTGATCATCAATGAACCGCTGCGCAGCCCTCATTCGAGGCGCCTCCTTCATTCGCGAAGAATTTTAAAAAAACTTCACCAGTCTATTGACGCCTCAGTGAAAGTCGCTACAGTCCACAGCCCGCCGAGAAATCGGCTCGAGCTGCTCCGGCAGCTTCGCTCTTTGAAAGTCTGGTTCCTAAGCTCAGCGTTGGTGGGCGTCATTCATGACATTTGGTTTGTATAAACAAATCTGCTGTCTGTTGATCCGGCCCGCAACTACACGATGTCGAGACGAGAGGTTGTTCATCACGAACAACACGGCGAACGACACGATGTGACGCGCTCGAAGCAAGGGAATGGCTGAAGATAATAATTTTAGAGGCTACTGGTACAACAGTAGTGCTCAAAAAGACAGACAAGTTGTTCTGTCTGACACAGCGACAATGCTAGGAGTTAAAACTCCAAGTAGAGTTGGGTGTCAGGGAGAATAGTGGAATAAGCAAAGATTGAATTGTGCGTTATACGTCAAAGTATTTCGGGTTATAATATGTTAGTTTAATTGACCGGTCTGCGGCGTGACTTGAGGAGTTCTGACAGGGCAACCTGAAGGCACTTTAAGCACAGCCAAAGATATTAAATGGTCAGATCGTTTTTGATATAGCGTCAAAAACGGGATTCTTCCAAAAAGAAGAAATTTCTTATGGAGAGTTTGATTCTGGCTCAGAACGAACGCTGGCGGCGTGGATAAGACATGCAAGTCGAACGGATTTTCTGGTGTAGCAATACATCGGGGAGTTAGTGGCGCAAGGGTGAGTAACACGTGGGCAACCTGCCCGGAAATGGGGGATAGCCCGCCGAAAGGCGGATTAATACCGCATATGACAAGGGATGGCATCATTCCGAAGTCAAAGTTGGTGAAAGCTAACGTTTCCGGATGGGCCCGCGGCCTATCAGCTAGTTGGCGGGGTAACGGCCCACCAAGGCAATGACGGGTAGCTGGTCTGAGAGGACGACCAGCCACACTGGAACTGAGACACGGTCCAGACACCTACGGGTGGCAGCAGTCGAGAATTTTTCTCAATGGGCGAAAGCCTGAAGGAGCGACGCCGCGTGGAGGATGAAGGTCTTCGGATTGTAAACTCCTGTCATGAGGGAGCAAGACACTGCGTTAACTGCGTGGGTGTTTGATAGTACCTCAAGAGGAAGAGACGGCTAACTCTGTGCCAGCAGCCGCGGTAATACAGAGGTCTCAAGCGTTGTTCGGATTCATTGGGCGTAAAGGGTGCGTAGGCGGCTAGGTAAGTCAGATGTGAAATTCCGGGGCTCAACCTCGGAACTGCATTTGATACTGCTTGGCTAGAGTACTGGAGAGGAGACTGGAATTTACGGTGTAGCAGTGAAATGCGTAGATATCGTAAGGAAGGCCAGTGGCGAAAGCGAGTCTCTGGACAGTAACTGACGCTGATGCACGAAGGCTAGGGGAGCAAACGGGATTAGATACCCCGGTAGTCCTAGCAGTAAACGGTGCACGTTTGGTGTGGGAGGAATCGACCCCTTCCGTGCCGGAGCTAACGCGTTAAACGTGCCGCCTGGGGAGTACGGTCGCAAGATTAAAACTCAAAGAAATTGACGGGGGCCCGCACAAGCGGTGGAGTATGTGGCTTAATTCGATGCAACGCGAAGAACCTTACCTAGGCTTGACATGCATCTCTAAGTTGGTGAAAGCCAGCGAGTGTAGCAATACACAATTTGCACAGGTGCTGCATGGCTGTCGTCAGCTCGTGTCGTGAGATGTTGGGTTAAGTCCCGCAACGAGCGCAACCCCTGTGGTTAGTTACCAGCCGCGAAAGCGAGGAACTCTAGCCAGACTGCCCTGTGAAACGGGGAGGAAGGTGGGGATGACGTCAAGTCAGCATGGCCCTTACGCCTAGGGCTGCACACGTACTACAATGCTCAGTACAGAACGAACCGAAGCCGCGAGGCGGAGGAAATCCCAAAAACTGAGCCCAATTCGGATCGCAGGCTGCAACTCGCCTGCGTGAAGCCGGAATCGCTAGTAATGGCGTATCAGCTACGACGCCGTGAATACGTTCCCGGGCCTTGTACACACCGCCCGTCACATCATGGGAGTCGCCTGTACCCGAAGTGCATGAGCTAACCGCAAGGAGGCAGTGCCCGAAGGTATGAGTGGTAACTGGGATGAAGTCGTAACAAGGTAGCCGTAGGGGAACCTGCGGCTGGATCACCTCCTTTCTATGGAGTCAGTGTTCCAAAACCGACTGAGCAATTTGCGCTATGCACGGTAACGTGCGTGGCAAATGCAGAGACGCCAGGCCGGAGGAACACAGGTCGTCCGCTCTGCAACAAAGTGTTCGCATTTTGAACGCGTGCGGAATGTTGGCTGGCGAAAGCCTTCCATAACCGAAGACATTGAAACGGTAGCGCACAATTCAGTTTTTGCTTTAATTCAACTGTTCTTAGTTCTCAGAGTTAACAATAAGTTAATTCGTGACTGAGACAGCGTCTGTCTTACCATCATTTGTAGTCACATTACTGGGGGTATAGCTCAGCTGGTAGAGCGGTAGCTTTGCAAGCTATAGGTCTGGGGTTCGAATCCCCATGCCTCCACCAA
>Ga0114967_10000911_pt1 | contig 24846 bp, 19 predicted proteins | sample M_130628_MF_Meta_FD_92639 | JGI IMG/M metagenome (GOLD analysis project Ga0114967, IMG submission 92639) | Freshwater microbial communities from Lake Montjoie, Canada to study carbon cycling - M_130628_MF_MetaG | ecosystem: Environmental > Aquatic > Freshwater > Lake | place: Lake Montjoie...
ATGCTGTAGTTTACGGAAGCAAGTTCAATCACGAAGACTTGATTACCTGCGGTGCTACTGCGTGGTTTCTTTTGTTACTTTACTTTCATCAAGGAAAGAAAAGTAAAAATCTAGGATGGAAAGACCTTTTATATTTAACGTAAATTTTTAGTCAGCACATCGAGGTAAATAAATCCCAAGACTAACCACAAAATATGAAATTTATCAGTTCAAAATAAATACGTTTAATTCATCAACAAAAACCACCAATAAAATGGAATTAAAACGCCACTTAACATCGCTATTTTGATGAAAAAATCTGCGGATTTTAAGGTTTTCTTTTCCACTTGCTTTTTTAGCAAATAAGCAATACTTATAAAATTTAAGATACTTGAAATAATCAATGGAAGCAGCGCTAAAATATGAAAAATGAAATCTTTTTGAACCTGAAGAAAAAAGAATACCGTGAAACAAATAGGTGCAGAAAGTAAAATCAAAATTGCAATCCACAGTGATTTTTTGATTCCTACAGTCAAAGGCAAGGTTTTGGCATAAATCAATTTATCACCTTCCATGTCTTCAATGTCTTTGATGATTTCGCGACTCAAGTTAAAAGTAAAGGCGAAATAAGCTAACAAATAAATAAATCGTCCGTGTGTCAATAAAAAATTCTTCCAAACAGCAATACTTTCTTTCAAAGAATCAACCGCCGGAAAAACGTTCATATTTTCTTTCGGAAATTCTATTTGAAAGTAAAAATGAATGCCGCATAAAATAGGCACAAGTGCTGTCATTCCTGCAATCAAGATGTTCCCAATCAATGGCTTCCTTTTGAAATACATGGAATAAAACCACAAACTATTGATGGTCACTAAATGAACAAAAACATACCAAAAAGTATGGTAGCGCGCACTTAAATAAATGGCAATTGAAAAGGCTACGAAATTGAGAATCCAATGGCTAATAATTGCCCATCTTCGCTTGATATACTTCGTAATTATTAATCTCTCAGGCCGATTGATTCTATCTGCGCGAACATCAAAATAGTCATTGATAATGTTGCCCGCTGCAGCGATTAAAACTGTTGAGAAAACCAATAGAAAAAAATCAAATCTTTCTGCGGAGTTACTTGAATGCGCGCCTGCCAAAACGAAATAGAAAAATCGCACTGAATACATTGTCAGCGCAATGATGACCAAATTTATCGGCCGAATAAGTTTTAAAAAATGCATTATCTCGAAGTGATTTTAAATTCGGTTCTACGATTTTTTCTATGTGCTTTTTCTTGTTCTGTGCTTGTTTTTAATTTAGCAATTTCAGCATCAGAAATTTTCGGTAATGTTTCACCATAACCTTTGGCAACCAATCGCTCCGCTGCAATTCCTGCTTTGATCAAATAATCAACAACCGCTTTGGCGCGACCTTGAGAAAGAGTCAAATTATCATCTGCTTCACCACGCGTATCCGTGTGACCGCTTAATTCAATTTTGTAAGTTGTGTTTTGAACCAAGAATTTGTTCAACTTTGCCAATTCAACATAAGACTCTGGTAACAAAGTAGTTTTATTTAAATCAAAAAAGATATTATCCAAAAGTATTGGTTCTGCGCTTGTCACCGGAATCATTGGTACATCCATTTTGAAAGATTCCAGTCCTTCAGCAACCATCATGTTGAAATTTTTAGAGAAGTTGAAATAGCCTTCAAATTCAACGCTCAAAGCATAATCAGCATTCAATGGCAAAGAAACCATGAATTCTCCTGAAATTAAATCTGCTTGAGAACGAATGACTTCTTTTCCCGTTTTGACATCGATGAGCTGAAATCTGCCCGGAACAGGTTTTTTGGTCACCGCATCATATACAATTCCTTCGAAATACAAAGTTTTTGTAGGCCGCAATTTTTCAGGCATGATAAAATAATAAATATCTAAATCGCCAAAACCACCAGCCCTGTCAGAGGCAAAAAATGCAATTTCACCATCAGCGCTCACCATCAAAGAATTTTCATCAAATTTTGTGTTGATTGGATAGCCCAAATTCTCAGGTTTTCCCCAATTTCCGTTGCCGTCCATTCTTGAAACAAACAAATCAGTTCCACCCATTCCAACATGTCCGCGAGAGGCAAAATAGAGCGTTTTTCCGTCAGGATGAATCAACACAGACTCTTCATTTTGAGGTGAATTGATGTAAGAAGGTAATTTTACAGCTTCATTCCAAGTGCCATCTTCTTTCATCGTTGACATGTAAATATCATCATTTCTGGTGGCACTTTGCCCGCGCATTCCACGAATAAAATACATCGTTTTTCCATCAGAAGAAAGCGAAGGTTGTGTTTCCCAATTTCGGGTATTGACACTTCCTGGCAAATTGATTGGATTTGTCCAACGTTGACCTAATTTTTTGGTGATGAAAAAATCACAACTTCCTTTTCCATTTCTACCTTCGCCATAATTTTCACCAGTTTGATCAGGGCAACCAACAAAAATCAATGTTCTTCCATCGGGACCCAAAGTAGGCGCACCTTCATTATTGACAGTATTGATATTCAACGGCATTGGATCGGCTTTCATCCAAATATTTTTGTCACTCAAGTGCGCAATGTAAAAATCTTCTTGTTGTTGTTGTAAATTTTCTGGTTGATCTAAATGACGCGGAACCCGTGCATCGAAAATTCGGCGTGTAAATAAGATCGTTTTCCCATCAACCGTAATTGTCGGAAAATATTCTGGATCTTTGGTATTAATTCCCGGACCAATATTGACAGGTTCAAAATCTGAAGGATTATTTAATGCCTGAATCGAAAATTCGCAAGAAGCTTGCAGTTCACGAGCCACTTTAACATACTCTGGATTGGCATTTCGGTTGTCAACAAATCCTCTCAATAAATCCAATGAACCTTTGTAATCCGCTACGGCAAATTTCAAATTGGCCAAATAAAACTGTGTACTTCCGGTGACGCTATGGTTTGGATTAATGCGCAATGCCGCCTCGTAATATTTGATTGCTTTGTCATATTGATTGGAATATTCCGCAAATTCTCCCGCCACCAAATAGGCTTCCCAAAACATGGGATCTTTTTCTATGGCTTTGTCCATAATAGCCATTCCTGCTGGATAATTTGGCATTCCGTTTGGACTAGCGGACTGGTTAGGAACTTTTTGTCCTTCTTCGAAAAGCGAAATTGCTTTTTTGTTTTTCGTCGAATAAGATTGTTGCGCTGTTGCACAAGAAAACAAACTAAAAAGGCTAAGAATTAAAAATATCTGTTTCATTTTCAAGGAATATTCATGAATTTGTGCGTTTGCAAAGAAACCTTCCATTTTGGATTGCTTTTTACATATTCGATAATTACTGGCAATAATTGTTCCTGTTTTGACCATTCGGGTTGAAGGTATAACAAACAATTTGAATTTACAAGTGAAGCATGTTTTTCAGCCCATTCAAAATCAGACTTATTGAAGACAACAACTTTCAATTCTGCTGCTTTTTGGTAAGCTTCTTCGCACGGTGCTTTAAATTTTTTGGGTGAAAAACAGTACCAATCAATTTCACCTTTCAATGGATAGCAGCCAGATGTTTCGATGGCAACTTCCCAATTATTGTCGTGTAATTTTTGAACTAAAGTTATCAAATCGTACATCGCAGGTTCGCCGCCGGTGATAACAACAAATTCAGTTGGCGTGCGCTTAATTTCTTCAATTATGGCATCGATTTCGAGTAATGGATGAATTTCAGCATCCCAACTATCTTTCACATCACACCATACACAGCCAACATCGCAGCCAGCCAAACGAATAAAATAAGCAGCTCGACCGGCATAGCGACCTTCACCTTGAATGGTATAAAATCGTTCCATGACAGGCAAAGAAACTTTTGAATCGATGTTTTTTACGTTCATAAATCAAAAGTAAGCATTCAGTTTGAGATTAGAATCCAACAAATTGTAATTCACAAAAAAATCCCGATAGAAAACTAACGGGATTCAATTTTTGTTTTGTATCACTTTTAATCTAACAAGAACGAATTATATTTTTCGAAAATCATAAAACTCCTTTTTCTAGAAGTTTAATTTTGTTTCTTCCCAGTTGAACAAAACCTTCAGTTTCCAATTGTTTTAGCAGTCTTGAAACCACAACTCTTGCGGTGCCTAGTTCCACAGCTAATTGCTCATGCGTAAAAAAAACTGTATCATTTTGAGCCATTTCAACTTTCTGTCTCACAGAAGCTAAGATTCTTTCATCCATTTTTTTGAAAGCAATCGAATTGACCACTTCGAGTAAATTAACGTAATATTTTTGATAAATTCTGAAAATATAATCTACCCATTCTGGATGTTCTTTGCTAAGAATGTTTGCAGTTGTTACAGGAACAAACAACACTTCAGTTTCGCCTTCAGCAGTTGCCTTTATTTTACTTATTGGTTCGTTTAAACTTCCTGAAAATCCCAAAATACAGCAGTCTCCGGGTTTGACGTAGTAAAGTAATATTTCTCTACCATCATCCTCTGCTTGAATCACCTTTAAACAACCTCTTTTAACAATTGGAATTGCGTTTCTACATGCATTTTCAATACAAATAAGTTCTCCGTTAGAAAACAATTTTTCTAAACCCGTCGACAATAATTTGTCAACTATTAAAGGTGCTGTTTTGAACTCCTGAATCTGGTGAAGTGGCATTTTAAATGAATTTTTTACCTTTTATGTTAATCTACGTTTAAAATATATTTCCCATTTCTAGCAATAGCAGGGATTTTAGATTTATTTCATCAATACAAAAATAATCTAAATATTTAGTTTATTCTTGGGAATATACAACCCAATTGCTAAAAAACACAAAATGTTAAAATGCTGGTATATAAGCAATTATTTTTAAAATTCATTGTGTAACATTAGTTGCTTAAACATATTATTTTGACACAAGTCACTTATAGTCAAAAACTAGAAAAAAATTAACTGATTTCTATTAAATAGATTTTTTGCAATTCAAAAAATAAAAAAAATCGACGAAAGCACAAAAAATGCAGATGAAAATTGTCTGCTTTAAAACTATGACTCTTAAGCGTGATTAAACTACATCGAGATAATATAAAGTTTTGAGCGGCCTAAAATGTAATTGTTCTTGATTTCAAATCTTACCTCCGATAATTTCATCAACTATCGCTGGGTCAAGCAGTGTTGAAGTATCTCCCACATTTGCAAAATCATTTTCAGCGATTTTTCTCAAAATTCTGCGCATGATTTTACCACTTCGCGTTTTTGGTAAACCTGCAACAAATTGAATTTTATCAGGCTTGGCGATGGGTCCGATGATTCTTGAAACTGTTTGAATAATTTCTTTCCGAATTAAATCTGCATCTTCCAAATTTCCATCATAAATCAAGAAAGCATAAATTCCCTGTCCTTTCAAATCATGCGGATAACCAACAATCGCACTTTCAATAACTCCAGCGTGCATATTGATGGCATTTTCCAACTCGGCAGTGCCAATTCTGTGTCCGCTGACATTCAGCACATCATCCACACGACCCGTAATTTTATAATTGCCTTTTGCATCACGCATTGCTCCGTCGCCAGTGAAATACATGTTTTCATAGGTTGAAAAATACGTTTGTTTGCATCTTTCGTGGTTTTTGTAAGTCGTTCTAATAATCGACGGCCAAGGTTGTTTGATACATAGATTTCCTGAAACATTATTTCCTTCGATTTCTTTTCCGTTTTCATCCACCAAACAGGGTAAAACTCCTGGCATGGGCAAAGTTGCCGTTCCGGGAATCGCTGGGGTGACACCTGCTAAGTTGGTAATCATAATTCCGCCAGTTTCTGTTTGCCACCAAGTATCCACAATCGGACATTTGCCTTTTCCAATGTGCTGATCGTACCAATGCCATGCTTCTTCGTTGATTGGCTCTCCAACGCTTCCCAATACTTTCAATGACGATAAATCTTTGCCTTTCAACGGTTCTAATCCAAAGCCCATCAAACTGCGAATTGCCGTTGGCGCGGTATATAAAGTGTTTACTTTGTATTCATCAATAATATCCCAAAAACGACCAGCGTCTGGCCAAGTGGGAATTCCTTCAAAAATGACGGTCGTAGCTCCCGCGCTTAATGGTCCGTACAAAATGTAGCTGTGACCAGTAATCCAGCCAATATCAGCCGTACAAAAGAAAATATCTCCAGGATTATACTGAAAAGCATTGACAAATGAATAATTGGTATTTACCATATAACCAGCTGTTGAATGCACAACGCCTTTTGGTTTTCCTGTCGAACCGGAAGTGTAAAGTATAAACAAAGGATCTTCTGCGTCCATGGATTCTGCATCAAAATGTTTCAATTCCATGGTTTCAACTTTTGTGATTTCTTCTTCCCACCATACGTCTCGTCCTTTGATCATACTCACAGGAATTTTTGTTCTGTTGCAAACAATTACTTTTTTCACAAAAGGACAAGTAAGCAAAGCATCGTCAATCACACTTTTCAATGGAATGTCTTTTTGCCCTCTGAAAGCGCCATCGCAAGTCACAATAAATTCTGCTTTTGCATCAAACACTCTGTCAGCGATACTTTGCGCCGAAAATCCACCGAAAATGACTGAATGTATCGCACCAATTCTCGCGCAAGCCAAAACTGCAATAGCCAATTCAGGAATCATTCCCATGTAAATGCAAACTGGATTGCCTTTTTTTACTCCATTATTTTTTAAAACATTTGCAAATTGACAAACTTTTTGGTGCAAATCTTTGTAGGTCAAAATTCGGTGATGCTCCTTCGGGTCGTTTGGTTCCCAGATAATTGCTGGACGATCGCCAAAATTTTCAAGGTGTCTGTCCAAACAATTTTCTGTAATATTTAGCGCTGCACCTTTAAACCATTCAACTTTAGGTTCCTGAAAATTCCAATTCAAAACGCTGTCCCACTTTTTTTTCCAAGTAAAATTTTCAGCAATTTCTCCCCAAAACATCTCTGGTTGATGGATGCTCTTTTTATAAGCTTCCTCGTATTCGTTTAAAGAAGTGATTTGATAAGGATATTTTTTCATGCTTTTTGAATTGATTTATAGTTTTTTATAGTTTTCTAGTGCAGTTTTACTTTTACTGATTGCGAATTTAACCGATTGAAATTGAATTAAAAGTAAAAATTGCATTTATCTTGCTAAATTGATGTAATTTTCTAAATTTAATGTACTTTCTTGTATGTTTGTGTCATGCTTAAACATTTTAATGACATTTAAAATAGACAAATCACAAGTAAAATAATATTGCCATAAACTAATATGAATGGAAAAAGTAGAAAAGAAAAACAGAATCGTCAAAGTCATCGGGGCATCTTCCTTGGGAACATTGATTGAATGGTATGACTTTTATATTTTCGGGAGTTTAGCGGGAGTTATCGGAAAACATTTATTTCCTTCTGATTCTGGCACTTCTGCATTGATAAATACCTTGGCGATTTTTGCCGCAGGTTTCATCGTTCGCCCTTTCGGAGCATTGGTTTTCGGACGATTGGGCGATTTAATCGGAAGAAAATATACTTTCCTGTTAACCTTGGTTTTAATGGGCGGTTCTACTTTCTTAATCGGTTTGATTCCTTCCTACGAAAGCATTGGATATCTCGCGCCAGTTCTCGTCTTGATTTTGAGATTGATTCAAGGTTTGGCCCTTGGAGGCGAATATGGCGGAGCAGCGACTTATGTTGCCGAACATGCACCTGTCGGAAAAAGAGGGTTTTATACAAGCTGGATTCAAACAACTGCAACTTTGGGCCTTTTCTTGTCTTTGGGCGTAATTGTATTGACGCAAAACTTAATCGGTTCTGAAGCATTTGGCGAGTGGGGGTGGAGAATTCCTTTCTTGATTTCGATTTTGTTGGTGGTCGTTTCCATCTACATCCGAATGAAAATGCACGAATCTCCGCAGTTTACCAAATTGAAAACAGAAGGAAAAGTCTCTAAAAATCCTTTGAAAGAAAGTTTTAGAAATAAAGCAAATTTTAAAATGGTATTATTGGCTTTGTTTGGCGCAACGATGGGACAAGGCGTGATTTGGTACACAGGACAATTCTACGCGCAATCATTCTTGGAAAACACTTGTAAACTTGGCTTCAATGATTCTCGTTACATCCTTCTGTGGGCGATTGCATTGGCAACTCCATTCTTTGTGATTTTTGGATCATGGAGTGATAAAGTCGGCAGAAAATGGATCATGATGACAGGAATGATGCTGGGCGTTATTTTCTACAGACCAATTTATCAGCATTTTTTGGATAGCACTGATTACAAAATGCAGCAAAAAACTGAATTGGTTTCCAGTGAAAAATCTGAAATCAAAATGGAATTGATCAAGGATTCGAAAGACAGTTTGATGACGGTCAAAACGCCAATGATTTTGAAAAGTGGGGCGAAATTCAACGAACTTAGGAAAACGAAAATTGCTGCCGATGGTACGAAATCAAAAGTTGAAATCACACAAGTGGACAAAGAATTATCAGCTGGAAATTTCTGGATATTCGTCGCGTTGGTTTTCTTTCAAATCCTTCTCGTGACGATGGTTTACGGTCCGATTGCGGCTTTCTTGGTGGAATTATTTCCAACCAAAATTCGCTATACTTCCATGTCGTTGCCTTACCACATTGGAAATGGCGTTTTCGGCGGATTGGTTCCTTTTATCGCAACATTGGTGGCAAGTTTTCCAGGCTCGACGCCACTTTCAGGATTGTGGTATCCGATTGGCGTGGCTTCGTTGTGCTTGATTATTGGAACAGTTTATTTGAGCAACAAGCGCCACATAACAGAAGATTAATTTGATTGTAAAACTTAAAAATATAAAAACATGAGCGCAGTTAAAAAATTATTTGGTGTCATTTGGATACTTTTAGCACCAACCTCAGTCGTATTATTGTTCATTCAAGCAGTTGAAAAAACAAGCGCCGCCGCAGAAGGAATAGCAAGAACAAACACCGCCCTTCAATGGGGAATTATCTTATTTATTTACATCCCAATCAGCATTGGTTTCACCATTTTTGGCTTCTATTCTCTGAAAGGCGAATACGACAAATTAGACATTGAAAATTGAGAATCCAATCGTTGATTCAAAAAAACTTAACAAAAACTTAAAATTAAAAATGCTTTTTTGATTTGACTTCATTAAAAATGACCATTTTTCGGTCAAAAATCTTAATTTTGCATTAAAATTGCCAAATAGTGATTCAGATACTAGACAAAACATTCGAGACATTTATTTCACCTGAAAAAATTCAGGAAGAAATTTTAAACCTAGCGCAAAAAATCAATCAAGATTATGCCGGTAAAGAAATCCTCTTCCTCGCGGTTTTGAATGGATCCTTTATGTTCGCTTCTGATCTTTTCAAAAAAATCAATATTCCTTGCGAAATTTCATTTGTCAAAGTGAGCTCCTACAAAGGAACGCAAACAACCGGAAGAGTGGATGAATTGATTGGTTTAAATGCTGATCTCACAAACAAACACATCGTTATTTTAGAAGATATTGTCGATACAGGAATTACCATCGACAAAATTTTTACACTTCTGAGAGCACATCAACCAAGTTCAGTAAAAATTGCAACTTTATTGTACAAACCAGATGCTTTCCAAGGAAAAAATGCTCCCCATTATGTCGGTTTCACGATTCCGAATATTTTTGTTGTGGGCTTCGGCTTAGATTACAACGAAAAAGGACGTAATCTTGAAGCAATTTATCAACTTAAGGGCAATAATGCCGCACAATAGGCTATGTTAAATCTCGTATTATTTGGTCCTCCTGGAGCAGGAAAAGGGACACAATCTGAACGATTAATCCAAAAATATGGATTGGTTCATTTGTCAACAGGTGACATTTTTCGCGCAAACATCAAAGGCGAAACGGCATTAGGCGTTTTAGCGAAAAGCTTTATGGATAAAGGTTCATTGGTTCCAGATGAAGTGACAATAAAAATGCTCAAAAGCGAAGTGTTGAAACACGAAAATGCCAGGGGATTTATTTTCGACGGTTTTCCGCGCACCACCGCACAAGCGAATGCATTGGATGAATTATTGAGTTCCCTAAATACTTCCATCAAAATGATGTTGGCTTTGGATGTGGAAGAAAATGAATTAAGAGATCGATTGATGAAAAGAGCAGCTGTCAGCGGTAGACCTGATGATGCAGATCCAGCAATCATTCAAAATAGAATCAACGTTTACAAAAACGAAACAGCGCCCGTGAAAGCTTTTTATGAGGCGCAAAATAAATTTATTTCTATTCAAGGAATTGGTGAGATTGACGATATTTCAAATCGGCTGTATCAAGCAATTGACAATAGATAATCACCAAAAAATATGGCTTCAGATAACTTCGTAGATTACGTTAAAATTCACTGTGCCTCCGGAAATGGGGGCGGCGGCTCTACGCATTATCGAAGAGAAAAATACATTCCTCAAGGCGGTCCCGATGGCGGTGATGGCGGTCGTGGTGGGCACATTATCCTCCGTGGAAATACGCAATTATGGACTTTGCTCCACCTTAAATTTCACAAACACTCCAAAGCTGGTCACGGCGCGCATGGTACTGGGAATTTGAAAACTGGTTCGCAAGGTGAAGATAAATACATCGAAGTTCCAATCGGAACAATCGCGCGCGATCCGGATACTGACGAAATTTTATTCGAAATTACGGCTGATAAAGAAGAAGTGATTTTGGTTCCTGGCGGACGAGGTGGAATGGGAAACAACCATTTCAAATCTTCAATCAACAGAGCGCCACAGTATGCCCAACCTGGAGAATCAGGTCAAGAAGGATGGAAAGTGTTGGAATTAAAAGTGTTGGCAGATGTTGGTTTGGTTGGTTTTCCAAATGCTGGAAAAAGCACCTTGCTTTCTGTCTTGAGTTCAGCGAAACCTGAAATCGGAGATTATCCTTTCACCACTTTGCGCCCCAATTTAGGCATCGTTTCTTACCGCGATTACCGTTCTTTTGTGATGGCTGATATTCCAGGAATCATCGAGGGCGCGCACGAAGGAAAAGGCATTGGTTTGCGCTTTTTGAGACACATTGAACGCAATTCTTTGTTGCTTTTCATGGTGCCTGCTGATAGCGACAATGCGGCCAAAGAATACGAAATTTTGCTCAACGAATTGAGACAATACAATCCAGAATTGTTGCTTAAAGACCGTTTGCTGGCAATTACCAAATCTGACATGTTGGACGAGGTGATGAAGTCGCAAATGGAAGTCGATTTACCTGCTATTCCTTATCTTTTCATTTCCTCTTTGGCACAGCAAAATTTGGTGGAATTGAAAGACATGATTTGGAAGAAACTCAACGATGAATGATCGAATGGCTTGAATCTGTTGATCGGTCTATCGTTTTAGCCGTAAATTCGATTCACACGCCATGGTTCGATGAATTCATGTGGCTCGTTTCTGGAAAGTTTTTTTGGATTCCATTTTACTTGTTTTTGCTCTTTTTAGCTTACAAAAAGTACGGATTCAAAAAATCGTTGCTCTTCTTACTTATGGCCCTTATTTGCGTTGGTTTGGCGGATTTAATCTCGAGTCAATTAATCAAAAACATAATTGAACGCTACCGCCCTTCGCACCATGCTTTGCTGACAAACAAATTGCATTTCTACGAAATAAAACCTGGCGAATTCTACAAAGGTGGACAATTTGGGTTTGTATCTTCCCACGCAGCCAATTTTTTCGCCATGGCCTCTTTCATTGGACTTTCACTGAAAAAATCGTACAAATGGCTTTTCCCCACACTGATTTTTATCGCGGTTTTAGTTAGTTTTTCGCGGTTGTACTTGGGTGTTCATTACTTGTCTGATTTGATTGGCGGCGCAATTATAGGGATTTTGGTTTCCTATACCGTTTGGCGGACATGGTGGCGAGGTTGAGATTATTGCAAATTGATAAAAATAGTCTATATTTACAAAATAAAGGGGGATTAGCTCATCTGGCTAGAGCGCAACGCTGGCAGTGTTGAGGTGATCGGTTCGAGTCCGATATTCTCCACAATAATTATTGAGATTACCAAACTAAACTTTAATTCTAAGTTGAATTCATTCAATTTAAAATTAAAGCGTTTTCTTACTTTCTTGACTTTAAATGTCAGAAACACAATTGTATTTTGAATCTGACATTCCAGAAAGGTTTTGCTAAAATCTTTTTCCTCTTTACCCTTTTTTTCATGCTACAAGACTTACCTTTGAGTCATGAATATTCTTGAGCAAAAATTGATTGAAAGATTTGGCGAAAACAATGTCAAGACACACTTTTCAAAGTCTGAAAACGATTTCCCTTTACTAGAAATCAAGATCGAAATGCGTTCAGAAATCACGGTTTTGATGACCAAAGGTTTGAGCGAATATGCCATGCCTGTTCCCGAAAAATACAAAGAACGCAAAAATGTAGAATTGTATTTTTGTCTCCCAAGTTATTGGGATGTAACCACCGAAAATGGCAAATGGGTCATCGATTGGATTCAAAAATTAGCCAAGCATTGCATCGAAAAAGAAACGTGGTACGGAATCGGTCATACGTTCCCAAATGGAAATCCGGCTTTGCCAATTTCTGCCACGATGAAGCAAAAATACTTGATGCTCAATGCGCCTTACTTTTTGGAAAAAGAATTGGCGCCCATTGTCAATGAAGACAAAGCAATTCACTTTTTAGGCATCATTCCCATTTTCGAAGATGAAATGGATTATAAAATGGGCAAAGGAACTTACAAGCTGTGACAAAAGATCGAAGGCAAAGGTGTGTCTGAATTGTTAGACGATTATCGCATGAGTTGTTTAAAATCCAAATGGAGATTCTTTCAGAAATAAAAGCTTAATTCTATTTCAGATTTAATATTTATAGAATAGTAAATCTTTAAAATCTTATATTTTCACTGAAATTTATTCCAAAAAAAAATGTACTAAGTAAAAAACTTAGCCCCTTTCAAATTTATTTAAGATTATTTCGTGAATTTAAACTCTACACGTCTATTCATCGCTAAACCTTCAGCAGTATTACTTGAACCTTTTGGATTATCTTCACCAAAGAACAATACAGTAATTCTTTCTTTGTCAATTCCTTTTTTCACTAAGTAATTTTTAACTGCTTCAGCTCTTTTTTGAGACAATGGTAGATTAAATGCTTTGTCTCCTTTAGAATCCGCATATCCAGAAAGTGTCACCTTCACAGCAGGATCAGACATCAATTCAGCAGCAATTAAATCTAAATGATCTTTGTATTTTTTTCTCAATGCAAATTCAGAAGATTGGAACTGAGCGTCGGTTCTTCCAAGATTCTCCAAGTTTGGAGAAATTGAAGGAACTGGAGCATCCTCTGGACAACCTTTATTTGCTCTAGTCCCGGCTTCATCTGGACATCCATCTTCAAATTCTGCAACACCATCACCATCAGCATCTGGACAACCTTTCATTGCTTTTGTTCCTTTTACCTCTGGACATTTGTCATCTTTGTCTGCAACACCGTCGCCGTCTTTATCAGGACAACCACCGGTTGCAGCAGGACCCGCTTCTTCAGGACATTTATCGTCACCGTCAGCAATACCATCTTTGTCTGCATCTGGACAACCTTTAGTTTCTTTTGTTCCTGCAACTTCTGGACATTCATCTTGGAAATCTGGAACACCGTCCTTATCAGAATCCAACGGACAACCATTTTTGTCAACTAGCACACCCGCTGGAGTTTCAGGACATTTGTCATTGGCATCAGTCACACCATCGCCATCAGTGTCTTTTCGTTTTCCAAAATTGTAAACAACTCCAACGCTGTTAATCAAATATTGGTCATTGAAAGCCAAAGATTGCTTATCGCGCTTATCACTTGATAAAGTAGTATAAAGCGTATTGAAATTCAAACCGATGTTTTCAGTTACTTTAACAGTAAATCCTAAACCAATGTTTTTAGTAAAATCTGTACCCTCAACAACTAATTTAGAACTGTCGTCATCTTTTGCTTTGAACATTGCGAATCCAAAACCTCCAAATACATAAGGTTGGAAACGACAATCTTCTTTCAACATTCTTCCGTTGTTAATTTTGAATCTTAACTGCAAATTTCCTTGTGTCAAATCTGCACGGAAACCACCCATTTCAGGAACGTGATATCCAATACTTCCTTTAGAAGCATCAAACGCAAGGTTAAAATATGCGTTTAAATTGTATGCAGCAGAAATACCAAATTGAGCTCTGTAAGCTTTATCTGTATTCAACCAAATACGACTCAATTCACCATTGTAATTTACAACGCCAGCGTGAAGTCCAACACTAAACTTTTGATCTTGGGTTTGAGCACTTAAAACATTTATTCCTAAAACAAATGCTGTAAAACTAAGTAACAGTTTTTTCATTTTTAATTTTTTTTTATGGACTAATTTAAAGCCATTGTATAATATTTTGCTTAAAAACAACTGATTTAACTGTACTTTCGTGAAGACCAATCTAACAACTATTTTTTTACAGCGTCAAAGATACACAAAAAATTTGTTGCTTAACGATTTTCAAACGAATAAATTACAATTAATATGAAAAAAATTGCGATTTAATCAAACCAAGGCAAATAAACTGAATTTTAAAAATTGAAATTTAAAAGAAATCATTGCTATCCTATAAAATATCCAAACTAAAATATTCAATAAAAAATTAAATTTTCCCGGCTAAAACAAATGATTTTCTAACCTTAAAAACAACTCCTTCACTATTAAACGATTCAAAATAAATTACATAAGTGCCAATACTTGCTTTTTGATTTTTTTCGGTTAAGCCGTCCCAATTAAAGCTTCCTTTGGTAGCCAATAATTCACTTTTCACCAGTTCTTTGATTGTTCTTCCTCTGTCATCGTATATGCGAATTGTTCCAATCATTCCTGCCTCTTGCATTTCATAATTAAACTGCATCACATCTTCAAATCCATCGTTATCTGGTGAAAAAGTTTCAGATGTCAAGGTGATTTTTCCACTTTCTTGCCCAACTGAATATTGAGAATTTTGACTTCCAGGTGTTGCAAAACTAACTGCCTCTGCGGCAGTATGCCAATTTCTAAAATCATCCGATTTTCCAAAGGGATCAATTTTCTCCAGTGACTTTCCATCAAAATTATCCAATAATTGAAAATGCCAATCTTGTAAATAACTCACTTTATCCAACAACAATTGATTATTTACTAGACAAACAGTTCCTGAATCGTTGTTGAACGTAGGTAACGTCATCTCAATAAAACGACCAGGAATTGCAAAAGGATAAACTTGAAGTTGCGCCAAAGAATCAGAAGTTAACACAGCATATTCTCCTTCTTTGAGAATGAAATGTTCTTCTATCAGCTTCAAATTTGAAATCGTGTCATTGTCAATATTCCCTAATTCCAAATTAAAAAGATCAATCCATTTGGTAGAATTGTTTCTGATTTCAACAAAATCATAGCCTGCTGTTATTGGATTGAATAAGATTTCATTGATTACCAAATCACCATGAATTGGCGTTTCTGGTAAAACAAATGTACCTGCTAAATTGGTGCTATTCAACCAACAATCAGCAACATTATTCATGGTAATTTGATACAATTGGGAACCGATCAAATTCTCTTGAAATGTATAAGTCACTGACATAGGAAAATTTTCGGTCATTAAAATATTTGTCAAAGTCAAATTTGGATTAAAATTCAATACAGCATTTACCAAGCTCAAAGAATCTAATCCTTCAGAAAATGTAACTTCTAAAACATTCGGTGAAGATGCCAGAAGGGTTTTAAAAGCAGGAGCTTGCGTGTCAGGTGTGACATCGTAAATGGAATTTTGTAAACTTGGTGTTCCGCCTGAAATTGAATTACTTGCCCTCCAATTTGTTTCATCAGAACAAGGGTCATTGGGATTAATTAATTCAATGCTATATCCTCCCTCTTTTTTCAAATCATCTTGAAACCAAGTGTCGGAGTAGGTTATTTTGTCAATAATCAGCCCGCTATTATCTTTCAAAACAATGTCATCACCCGTATTATTTAGACTTGGAAAACTTACTACAGACACTGAATTTGTAAAAGAATCGACAACCGTTGATCCGCATAAAATTTTGTATTCACCAGGAATAAGCCAGGAATTTCCAACGGTTCCATCTGAGGCATTGTCTCCAATTTTCCAACCATTTAAATTGAATATTTTGTTGCTTCGATTGTAGATTTCAACAAATTCATATTCGGGTAAACCCAATACTGGAGAAGGATCACTCATAAATTCATTGATTATAACATCCCCTTTTAGAGGTGTTTGGGCTTGTAAAAACATGAAATTCGCATTGTGAACAACCGAATTTCCAGAAATATCTTCCACATTTGAAATGGTCACCTCATTCGACGCACCATTCACCAAAGGCGTTTGCAAAGAAAGATGAATCAACGCAAAATTAGTCGCATCTCTAGTTGCGGTTATTACAACATTTGCAGGATTGACTATATAATTCGGTGCGTTCTCTCCACTAGTCTGATCAATGGCTTCATTAAAAAGCAAATCAACATTTGTGGCATTGATTACGGAAGTTGAAACCACAGTTGGTGCTTGCGTATCTACAATTTCGTCGCCAATATAAATGTCGTCAAAATAAAATTTATTCGCATTACTTGAAGTATAAACACACATAAAACCAGCATGTGTCCCCACTAAATTGGATGCATCAGTACCCGAAGATTGAAAAACATAATTTATTCCACCGGTATAATCAACATATAAATTCCAATTTCCAGTATTGTCTCGTACCACTCTAATTCCAAGATTGGCAGAATTTGCAATTGCACCAATAGTACCCGCACAAATTTCAGCACTTACAGCGCCCACACTTTTGAAAAGTCTCACGGCGTCGGTTGTTAAACTTTCTCCTAAAAGAATATAATAACCATCGGGATTGCTGCTTAAATCTGCACTTGTGGCGGTGAGATAAATTTTTGAAAAATTACTTGATGAACCCGCAAAAGTTTGCTTGGCATAAAACCGCCATTCTTTGTTTACAATTGCAGTTAGATTGTGTGGCGTAACTAAATAGGACGAATTTGTTGCGACATCATTTAACTGTAGTTGACTACTTGTATTTACATTGAAGGTTGCTGTTGTTCCCGTCCAGCTTGGATTGGCAGAAAAATTACCGTCCGTAAAATCTTCCTGTACCTGCGAAAACACGAACAATGGGAGTATTAAAAATGAAATGTTAAGAAAGTGTTTCATAGATAGTTTATAATTAGAGTTTAAATATACTAATTTTGAGTTTGTATTTATAAATTTATTCGAAATTATTTTTTCTTGAAAATCATCGTTTTAAAAAATTTAAAATCTGACTTCATTAATATTTCGAAAATCAAAAATTAATAAAATGAGAATAGCTGTAGTAGGCGCTACTGGAATGGTAGGAAAAGTGATGTTGAAAGTGTTGCGAGAACAAAATTTTCCCGTAACAGAATTGATTCCTGTTGCTTCTGAAAAATCTGTAGGTCTGAAAATTGAATTTGGTGGAACTTCTTATTCGGTCGTGGGCTTACAAACCGCTGTGGAAATGAAGCCTGATTTGGCTATTTTTTCAGCAGGAGGAGAAACCTCCTTGATTTGGGCGCCTAAATTTGCTGATGTTGGCACTTTTGTTATTGACAATAGTTCAGCTTGGAGAATGGATCCAACCAAAAAGTTAATAATTCCTGAAATCAATGGTGATTTATTGACTAAAGATGACAAAATTATTGCCAATCCAAATTGCAGTACCATTCAAATGATGCTTGCTTTGGCTCCTTTGCATAAAGCGTATACCGTGAAAAGGGTCGTTGTTTCGACTTACCAATCCATCACTGGAACGGGAATGAAAGCGGTGCAGCAAATGGAAAATGAACGTGCTGGAATTGAAGGAGAAATGGCTTATCCTTATCCAATTGATAAAAATTGCATTCCGCATTGCGACACTTTCATGGACAATGGCTACACCAAAGAGGAAATGAAATTAACCCAAGAAACGAAGAAAATTCTTGATCCATCGATTCGTGTGACTGCAACTGCTGTGCGAGTTCCTGTTGTTGGCGGACATTCTGAGGCATTGAATGTAGAATTTGACAAAGAATTCGAACTTCAGGATGTGAGAAAGCTTTTGCACGATTCTCCAGGTGTTACTTTGAAGGATGATCCAACAACGAATACTTATCCGATGGCGAAATATGCTGAAGGAAAAGATGACGTTTTCGTGGGAAGAATTCGAAGAGACGAAAGTCAAGAGAAAACATTAAATATGTGGGTCGTTGCGGATAACTTAAGAAAAGGTGCAGCAACGAATGCTGTTCAAATTGCACATTTATTGATTCAAAAAGGGTTTTTGAAGATGTAAGTTTATTTGAAAATTAATTCAAACCACGTTCTGCAAAGTTCGTGGTTTTTTGTGCGAAGTTATAGCCAAAAAAAAGGGTTGAATCAAGTGACCCAACCCTTAGAAATATTATTCTTTAAAATCAATCTTCGATTGTAATACCAATACTATTGAATTTGCGGTAATCTTTCACTTCTGCTTTTTTGAATAAAGCTTGGCGAACTGAATTTTGAACGTTACCTCTTGCTGCATTCAACAATTGTCCTTTTTCAAGATCGTAATTCGCAGTTACGGGTGCTTTGGTCGTTTTATTCAATCTAATCAAATAAACACCTTGCAAACCTTTCAACGGAATAGTCAATTGTCCATCTTTCAAACCTGAGTATAAAGAACCGACAACTTCCGCTTCAAAACCGCTTCCACCAAATTGTGGATTGGCAAAAGTTACTTCTGCTTCTTGCACTGGCGTATTCATTTTTCTTGAAGCAGCTTCAATCGTTCTGCTTCCAAGCATCATTCTTGTGAAACGTTTTGCTTTCAAGTCGTTCATTACTTCTACTTTCATACTTGCTTCCACATCTTCGAAATTTGGCACGCCTTTATGACGAATAGAAGAGATAATAGCAATTACATATTTAGAACCATCTTTGATAGGAAAAGACATCATTCCAACTTCAGCATCTTCATCGTAAGCTAATTTCAAGATTTTATCTTTTGCCATCGGTGTTTCAAAAGCACTAACTCTGGGACTTTCTGTCAAAATTTCAATTGGCTGCGTAACGAAGAAATCATTTTTTCTAGCCAACGTATCAAACAAATCTAATTTCGCTTTGGGTGTTGATTTCTTTTCAATTTTTGAAGCAAATTTATCATAAACTTCATACGCTGCACTTTTAGCATCGTCTTCCGTTAATTGACTTGGAGTCAACGTTTTTTGAATGATTGCCAACACGGGGAAATTCACTTCACGTTTATCTAACACTTCCATGATGTGAATACCAAACTTTGTTTTCGCCGAACCAATGTTTCCAATAGGATTGTCGATTGCGAATTGAGAAAATTCAGGAACCATTTCAAAATCTAGGAAATCTTCATATACGCCGCCATTTTCTTTCAATCCTGGATCTTCAGAAAATTTTTGCGCGTATTCAGGGAAATTTGTTTTGTTCAAAGTCACCATGATACTATCTGCCTTGCGTTTTGCTTTCACGAAAGATAAAGTATCACCTTCTTTTGCACCAATCAAAATGTGACGCACTTTCAAAACATATTTATTGAAATCCAATACTTTGGCAAGTCTAGTATTTCCTTGATCAAAATATGGCCCAACGATTTGACCTTTGGAAGCAGCTTTGAAAATGGTATCCATATACATTGGATAAGTCATTCCTTGTTTTGCTTTCGGGTCATTTTCAGGTCTGAAAGTCGCTTGATGACCGCTAGAATAAGCTTTCATGTCACTGTTTGCCAAAACAAATAAACTGTCTGTTTTTGCGCCTGTCGATTTCATGAATTGTGATTTCAAGTTTGTCATCATTGACGAAAATTGCACCGTATCTTCTTTAGAAGGAGCAACTTTGATCTCGAAATACTTCACCGTTCTTCCTGCAGTTGCTTCCCATTTTTTCTCATTTTTATGCGCTTCATAAAATGAAAGAACAGTAGCATCAGTTACTTTCACTTGATCGTCAGGAATTTCACTGTATCGCTTGGCGATGTATGAAATACTCTTCAATTCTTTTTGTGCTTTATATTCTTCTGCAGCTTCTAAGTCTGTTACATAAACTCCTTGAGACAACAATTGGAAATACTTTTCAGATTTACGTTGTTTTCGCAAATCTTTTTTATTTTGCTCCCATTGCGCGGTTTCATTAGGGTCTTTCGAAGTTTCCATTTGTTGGATTCTTTGCTCCAATAATCTTGGATTGAAATTACCTGTTGAATCAACAAAAGTTTTAGCCAAATTTTCCATTACAGTGAAACCATCAGTACCATATAAATAGGCATCTAATTCTCTTTGACTAACATCAATTCCTAGTTCTTCAAATTCTTTTTCAAAAATAATGTCTTCAACAACAGCGTTCCAAGCTTTCTCAACAGAGTTTTCTTGATCTTGAGCAGTATAAGGGCGTTGCGCTTGAGTAGCTTGTTGCTCATCCATCATTCCCACTTCTCTGCTACGTTGCTCGTAAACATCGTATTTTACTTTTTCGCCATAAACCATACCCGGACCAACGTCAGAAATATTGCTTTTGTTGAATTCTGGCAAAATAAAAGCCAATAAAGCTAAGCCAATAATAATAACCAGTAAGCCTGATTTTTCTCGAATTTTTCCAATTAGAGCCATTTTTATATTTTTATTTAAGGGTGCGAATATAGTCAGATGAATTGACTAATAAAAGAATTCAGGCTTAATTATTTTACTAACTAATTAATTTTACGATTCAACCACTGATGTTTTGGTCACAACCACTGATGTTTTTGTCTCAAAAGTAATCCTTTCTACTATTTTAACAAAATAATTATTTCATTTGTAACGCTTTATAAATTAAAAGCCCGAAAAATTAAAAAAAATTAAAAAAAATTTGCAAAATAGAAAATCATCATATATATTTGCCTCAGGTTTAGTTGTAAAAGGTAGGTTAGGTTAGGTTAGAAGAGAGTGAGACGCCCGTCTCACTCTTTTTTTTATGCAGTTTTTTATAAAGAAGAAACGGTTGTTGAAGCTACTAAACTAATTTCCGCGCTTTAAATTGATTTAGAAAGATTCTACTCAAATAAAATTTGTGAGTATTGGATTCAAATTTTAACTTTGTGTAAAACGAATCGAATATGTGGTTAGAACTCTTGGGTTATTTAAAGTTTCTAATCAAGCGAAATCCCGAGTGAAGCGCTTGATCACTCAAATCTTTCACGGTATTTTAACGCCTTGAATAATATTAAAACTTTAAATAAAAGCAATTATGCCATTTTATCATAAACTCGGACGTTTTCCGTCTAAAAGACATACCACCTTTGAAAAAGAAACTGGTGGCTACTATTACGAACAATTGTTCGGCACTGAAGGTTTTAGTGGATTTTCTTCCATTTTATACCATGTTCATAGACCAACACAAGTCAAATCGATTTCAAATCCAATAGATTTAACGCCAGTTGCGGCAGTTGGCAAAAACATTCATTCTCGCATGATTCGAGGGTATGAAGTCGCTCCGCAAGATGATTTTTTAAACAGTCGTGTGGTTGTTTTGTTTAACAACGATGTAAACATTTCTTGTGCTTCGCCTAGAAAATCTTTGACTTCATACTTCTACAAAAATGCTGATGCTGACGAAGTAATTTTCATCCACAAAGGAACAGGAAAATTGAGAACTTTGGTTGGAAACATTCCTTTTGAATACGGCGATTATTTGGTGATTCCTCGCGGGATGATTTATCAAATAGATTTCGAAACGGAAGACAATCGTTTGTTCATCATTGAATCTTTCAGCCCAGTATTTACGCCAAAAAATTACAGAAACAAATTTGGACAATTGTTAGAACATTCTCCTTTTTGTGAAAGAGATTTCAAAATTCCTTCAGAATTAGAAACACACGACGAAAAAGGGGATTTTGTGGTGAAAGTGAAAAAGGAAAACATTTTGCACGAAATCGTTTACGCCACGCATCCATTTGATGTCGTTGGTTGGGACGGATTCAATTATCCATACGCGTTTTCAATTCACAATTTTGAACCAATCACTGGTCGCGTGCACATGCCACCGCCGATTCACCAAACATTTGAAGGACGTAATTTTGTCATTTGTTCATTCGTGCCCCGCATGTACGATTATCACCCAAAATCAGTTCCAGCGCCTTATAATCACAGCAACATCGATTCTGACGAAGTTTTGTATTACGTTGATGGCGACTTTATGAGCAGAAATCACGTTGAAAAAGGCTATATTTCTTTGCATCCAGGCGGAATTCCTCACGGACCTCATCCAGGCGCGATGGAAAGAAGTATTGGTCAAAAAGAAACCGGAGAATTGGCAGTGATGATTGATACTTTCAAACCATTAAAAGTAACTCAAGCAGCATTAGAAATTTCTGACAAAGATTATTTTAAATCTTGGGTGGACTAATTGAAAACCAAAAACAACAATTAAAAAAATCAAGTGAGTAATACTTGCTTCAAAATATTGAAATCATGAGTAAAGAAGTAAAAAACGTTGAATACGGCTTGGAAAAAATCTTCGCTGACGCACAAGATTTCCTGCCTTTATTGGGAACGGATTACGTAGAATTTTATGTTGGAAATGCCAAACAAGCGGCGCATTTTTACAAAACAGCTTTCGGGTTTCAATCGCACGCTTATGCAGGATTGGAAACTGGATTGAAAGACCGTACTTCTTATGTGCTCAAACAAGACAAAATTAGATTGGTTTTAACTACCGCTATGAACAGCGAATCTCCGATTGGAGAGCACGTGAAAAAGCATGGTGATGGTGTAAAAGTAATTGCTTTGTGGGTCGAAGATTCAAGAAAAGCGTATGAAGAAACGGTAAGTCGAGGTGCAAAATCTTTCATGGAACCAACGGTTGAAAAAGATGAGCATGGTGAAGTAATTCGCTCAGGAATATATACTTATGGCGAAACTGTGCATATTTTCGTTGAACGAAAAAACTACAACGGGTTATTTTTACCTGGATTTGTGGAATGGAAAAGCGACTACAATCCTTCATCAGTTGGTTTAAAATTCATCGATCACATGGTTGGAAATGTGGGCTGGAACCAGATGAATGTTTGGGTAAAATGGTACGAAGACGTGATGGGATTTGCCAATTTCCTTTCGTTTGACGACAAACAAATTCACACTGAATATTCAGCCTTGATGAGTAAAGTGATGAGCAACGGAAATGGAAGAATTAAATTTCCAATCAACGAGCCAGCAAAAGGAAACAAACGTTCTCAAATTGAAGAATATTTGGATTTTTATGAAGGTTCAGGTGTTCAACATTTGGCTGTTGCAACTGATGATGTCATTGCAACTGTGAAACAATTGAGAGAAAGAGGCGTGGAGTTTTTGCCAGCGCCTCCGCAAGCATATTACGATGAAATTCCAGCGCGATTGGGTGTTCACCGAGACATGATGAAAGAAGACATCAAAGAACTTCAAAGATTGTCGATTTTAGTTGATGCGGATGAAGAAGGATATTTGTTGCAAATTTTTACCAAACCGGTGGAAGACAGACCAACTTTATTTTTCGAAATCATCCAAAGAATGGGCGCTAAAGGATTTGGAGCAGGTAACTTCAAAGCGCTTTTTGAATCCATCGAAAGAGAACAAGCACTTAGAGGAACCTTGTAAAAATAGTTCAATTAATACATTAGAGCCGAAAACTTTTTTTGTGGCGGATTTTTCCAAAATGAAATGAAGTCTTCGGCTTTTTTTGTGCTAAATTTGTAGAAAACGAACTAAAAAATAGCCACACATTCAATGAAATATCGCTTACTAACAGACGAGGAATTACGCTTACTTGAAGATGATTTGAAACAATTTTTGGTTGTCAATCAAGTTTACAAGGAAGAATGGGCGGAAATGAATAAAAGCAATCCTGTTTTGGCGCTGGAAATGATTGAACTTTTTAGTGACAATGTGCTGCAAATCGTTTATGAAAAAGTGAAGTTTTTAGAACATCGAACGACTGACAGTTGCTTTGTTTTCAATTGCGGAGCTGAAAAATTGGAATTAATCGCCATTCAGAAAAAAAATCCAACAGAATTGGTTGATTTGTCAACGCCAGAAGGAATTCACGAAGCATTGACTAAAAATGCGGGCTTACTAAGTTTTTTCACCAACGAAAAACCTTATTCTCAATCCAGAGAAAGTGAAATTCACCAAATGTTAGATCAAGGCTGTGTCAATTCAACAGAAGATTTTTGGAATGCGCTTTCCCAAATTTTGAAAGATTAAACCTAGAGTTTGAGATATGTCTTACTTCAGAAATATAGAAAATGTTGATTTAATAATTGACAACAAGAATGTCGATTTTGCAATCAAAACTTTTCAAGAAATTGAGGCAAAGAGAAGAGAAACTGATAAAATAGAAGAGCCACACAGGCATAATTTTATACCATCATTTGGACAATCAAAGCGTCTGGAAAACACACCATTGATTCAAATACCATTGACATTCAAAACGACATGTTGTTCTTTATTCATCCTGAGCAAGTGCATCAAGTTGAATCTGAAGACAACTCCCCAGAAGTTTTGGCGATTTTATTTACAGAAGAATTTTTAATTAAAAGTGGAATTACCAGCCAATTCATGAATGGTTTAAATCTTTTCTCGGTAGAAGGGAAAATCAATTTTATACAATTAGACGAAAACGCTGAAATCAAAAAGTTAATCCACGCTTTGCAGGAAGTTTATCAGTCAAACGAGCAATTTAAAGAAGCAAAATTTAGCGCGTATTTGAAGTTGTTTTTATTGGAATCGTTTAACCTAAAATCGAACAAACCAATAGAATCGATTGGTGAAATGCAACCAGAA